>Ga0163150_10001008_pt1 | contig 49873 bp, 45 predicted proteins | sample OliLakLV19P2IB_FD_148628 | JGI IMG/M metagenome (GOLD analysis project Ga0163150, IMG submission 148628) | Freshwater microbial mat bacterial communities from Lake Vanda, McMurdo Dry Valleys, Antarctica - Oligotrophic Lake LV.19.P2.IB | ecosystem: Environmental > Aquatic > Freshwater > Lake >... | reverse complement strand
CCTAGAGCAGGGGAGAGCATCGCGGAAACCCACACCCATCCGGGTGATTTGGCGCGGCCCGGGCAGAGCAACCAGCCATCAGCCGGCCTTATCGCTTCGGCATCCTCGTTGGACAAGACTCACCGACTTCAGCTCATCGTTCAGCTCACTTGCCTTATCACTTCCCCGCCGTCAAAGTCGCGTCATTCGTTGAGTCGAGGCAGATCCCTTGCTTGACGCGCGGGCTACTGACTTGAGCCTGGAGCTGTGAAAAACTTGCGTTGAGCCAACCCTGACCCGCCCTGTCTCCGAACCCACAGGTGAAAACGCGCGCGGAGCGCACGTTTCACCAGGGTGGCGAGGGCGCGTGGAACCGCTGTCCCCCTGCGCACGCTTAGGGCCGGAAGTAATCGATTCTCAATTTTTTCACAGCTCCCCTCGGACCTGTTCAGTAGCCCGACCGTAAGGGAGGGCGCGACTTTAACAGGTCCCTGAGTTGTGGCCACTTCCGCTTTGTGCCTGTGTTAATCTCAAATGCAGTTCGGAGTCCTGCTGCCCCAGGTAGCGGGACGGATGAGAATGGTCGGTCAGCCTCGAGGTCGTGCTCGACAAATGCCGAGTACGACGACGAGAACGAGCACGACGACGATCTTCAGGAAAGTAGCCGGGAACGTTCATGCCGATGCCAGACGCCAACGCCAGCGAAAGACCTACGATGCGCCAGCAGGTTGAGGCACTGCGCTATGTGCCGCCGTTGCTGACGATGGTCTGGGAAACCCATCGCGGTTACACGCTCACCATGGCGGCTTTGCGCCTGCTGCGCTCAGCCATTCCGGTGGCAACACTATGGGTGGGCAAACTAATTCTGGACGCCATCGTAGGCATGCGGGACGGCACGCCGGACTTTCCGTATTTGTGGAAACTCATTGGTCTGGAAGTGGCGATCGTTTTGGCCGGAGAGGCACTGGCGCGCGGCTCGTCGCTGGTGGAAAGCCTCTTGGGCGATCTGTTTTCCAACCACACCAGCGTGCGACTCATGGAGCATGCGGCTACTTTGGACCTGTACCACTTCGAAGACCCGGCGTTTTATGACCAACTCGAGCGAGCCCGCCGCCAGACTACAGGCCGCATTGGCCTGCTGGCGCAACTGCTGGGCATGGCGCAGGATGCGTTGACCCTGATGTCTTTCGGGGCTGCTTTACTCGTCTACAGTCCCTGGCTGCTTCTGTTGCTGGCCGTGACGGTGCTGCCCAGTTTTCTGGGTGAGACCCATTTTGCCACGCTGGAGTATTCCTTGCTCTTCCGCTACACCCCGGAGCGGCGGCGCCTGGATTATCTGCGCTACATCGGCGCCAGCGATGAGACCGCCAAAGAGGTCCAGATGTTTGGCCTGGCGCCCTGGCTCATCGAGCGCTTCAGGCTGTTCTCGCGGAAGTTCTATGAGGAGAACAAACGGCTTTCGATCCGGCGCAGTCTCGTCAGCACAGGACTCTCGATCATTGGCACCGCCGGATACTACAGCGCATACATCATCATTGTGGTGCGGGCCGTAAAGGGGCTCCTCAGTCTGGGATTGCTTACCTTTCTGGCGGGGGCCTTTGCCCGCAGCCGCGATCTCATCCAGCGTCTGCTGCTGGGCGCCAGCGGAATCTACCAGCAATGCCTGTATTTGAAAGATCTGTTCGACTTCTTTGAGATGAAGCCGGCCGTCGTCAATCCGCCCGGAGGGCGCAGCGTGCCGCCAATGATCCGCGAAGGATTTGCCTTTGAGAATGTGGGGTTTTGTTACCCGGGAACGGAAGCCTGGGCCGTTCGTCATGTCAGCTTCCAGCTTCGGCCCGGCGAGCGCGTTGCCTTTGTCGGTGAGAATGGCGCCGGTAAGACAACGCTCACGAAGCTGCTGGCACGCTTGTACGACCCAACCGAGGGACGCATTCTCCTTGATGGCGTGGACCTGCGCGAATACGACCTCGGCTCGGTGCGGCAGGCCATCAGTGTTATTTTTCAGGACTTCGTGCGCTACGATTTCCGCTTTGAAGAAAACATCGGAGTGGGGGAGATCGAGAAGGTGCGCTCATACCTGGATCAAGACCAAACGCATGCCGCGGCGATGTCACCGGATGCGCCGAAAACGCACGGCAACGGACAGGTCCCGTCGTCAATTGTCGCGGCAGCCGAGAAATCCTTGGCCGCTTCGCTATTGCCTCGTTTCAAGGCAGGCTACCAGCAGATGCTGGGCAGGCGCTTTGACAACGGCGTTGAACTCTCGGGCGGCGAATGGCAAAAGGTGGCGTTGGCTAGGGCTTACATCAGGGACGCTCAGGTTTTGATTCTCGACGAACCGACGGCGGCTCTCGACGCGCGGGCCGAGTATGAAGTGTTTCTGAGGTTCTCGGAACTGGTGGCAGGCCGAATGGCCGTCATCATCTCGCACCGCTTTTCCACGGTCCGAATGGCCGACCGCATCATTGTCTTGAAGCTTGGACAGGTGATCGAAGATGGGTCTCATGCCGAACTGCTGGCCAGTGGCCGTTTGTATGCTGAGCTGTTTTCACTGCAAGCCGAGGGTTACCGGTGAATGGTTCCGAGAGTGGCAGTTGAACCTCGTCACACCGGCGAAACCGGGGCCTGGAGATTAGACATTTCTTGGAGTGACGAAGCCACGCTGGGAGCGCGGACGTCCCGTCCGCAATCGTGGCCGAAGGCCACGGCAGCGGCCTTTGGCCGCTCCGGGGCGGGCGAGACGCCCGCGCTCCCAGCGTGGCCACGTCAAACACACGCTTGGTGTCGAGTCGGTATGTTCCGGGGCGGAAGCGTCTTTTGGACTGCGGCGACGTGTCGCCGCTTTCCTCGGGCGCGACGCGTCGCGGATCCAAAGCGGCCTCGTACGGCCGCACTCCAAGGGACAGTTCTCTCGGCTCAGCAATCCGAAGTCTCGTCGTCATTTCGAGTGGACCAGCAACGCAGCGCTTGGTTTCGACAACGAGGCAGGCATCACCACTGGCGAAGGCGCAATCGAACCGCTGGCTGGTTGTAAAAACGTCCAATCTTCAGCAAGCGCCGGGATGGCGCTTCCACCCTGCCGGTCACTTGCCTGCGAGCACCCCTTTTCCTCCATCGAGGGCCTGCAGCTTCTGGTAGGCCCGCAGCACCTCGGCCACACTCCACGCTTGAGCCGCACAGCCTTTGGGAGCGTGGGGGGCTTCGGCATCGAAAATCTCCGAGATCGATCCAAGCATTACCTCAGACAGGTGCTGCCGAAATCCTTCGAATAACGATTTCAGGTACCGGCAGTTCTCCTCTGATTCACCGAAAGCATTCAGAGACGCGTCCACAAACGGCCCAATCAACCATGCCCAGACGGTCCCTTGGTGATAGGCGCTGTCGCGTTCGTACCTGTTTCCTCGATAAACGGGCCGGTAGTCTATATCCCCAGGCACCAGGCTGCGCAATCCGTAGGGCGTCAGTAGCTTCTCCTTCACCACCTGCAGGACGGCTTGGGCTCTGTCTGAAGACAGGAGCGGGTAGGGAAGGCTCACGGCGAAGATTTGGTTCGGTCGAATCTTTTTGTCGGGCACCCCGTCCTGGATGCAATCGAAAAGGCAGTTGGCTTCGGAGTTCCAGAAGACCCGATTGAAACTTCGTTGAATCACTGAGCCCAGCTGCTGATAGAAGTGCGTGCGCTCCTCATTCTTGAGTTTTCGGCTGAAGCTTTCCATCACACACATGGCATTGTGCCAAAGCGCATTGATCTCCACCGCCTTGCCTTGGCGGGGTGTCACCACCCAGTCTCCAATCTTGGCATCCATCCAGGTGAGCTGTACGCCAGGCTCTCCGGCCAAGAGCAGCCCGTCGTCGGCATCCATGCGAATGCCATAACGCGTGCCCTTCATGTGCCAGTCAATGACTTCTTCGAGTTTTGGGAAGGCTTCGTCTCGCAGAAACCCCAGGTCACCCGTCGCCAGGAAATACTGATGCACCGCATGAAACATCCACAGCGTCGCATCCACCGTGTTGAATTCCGGAGCCCCGTCCCGATCCGAATGACGATTGGGCAACATGCCCTGGTCGCAGTATTTCAGAAACGACGTCAGAATGTTTTTTGCGAGATCGAAACGGCCCGTCGTCAGCGCAAGACCGGGTAGCGAGATCATGGTGTCGCGGCCCCAATCGGTGAACCAGTGATATCCCGCAATCAGAGAAGAAGCTCCATCGGCACGTCGAATCACAAAGGCATCGGCGGCTAGTTGCAACTGTTGCACAAACGGATCTGTGGCATCGGGACTCGCCATGATCGCGTGGCGTCGTGATTCCTCCCGCGTTTCCCAAGCCTCAACCTGCCGAGTTGACACGGGATCCTTCTCGTCCAACGTGGCAACCACGAAAGCCAGCGGGTTCTTCGAACTCAGCTCAAAGCTGAAGTACCCATGCGTGAACAAGTCTTCGCGAAAGTCCAATCCCCGGTTCAATTCCTCCAGGTACTCAAACTGCCGATACCAATCCGGCCGGACGGTGAAACCGATCGCGTTGTGGTGCAACGTCAAAGCTGGCAATCCATCGTAAGGACGCAACTGCAACAATCCAGGCTCTTCCCTGACAGGGAATCGATGAATCGCGTCATTCTCTCCCGCCAGCGAGTGATAATCCCGGAACGCTACAAGCGGGCGTAACGCCAGCACCGCAAATCGATCCTCTTCCGGCTTCAGCAGGCGGTAGCGAACCACGGTTGTGTTTTCTCCGGGCAACATGAACACGGCCTTTTCCAGAAGCAAACCGTTCACGTTGTAAATCCAACGTGGGAAAGGGTTCAAACGAAACTCCTGAATGAAGTCATACCCCTTCGGGCTGATGGTCAACCGGAACTGATTCGCGGCCAGCTCGAAATGCTGATTCCCGAGCAGAAGAGTTTCCTCCAGCTTTGAGAGCGTTGCGAGGCGATTGACCGGCGGATGCAACGACGCGACCAGCAAGCCGTGATAACGCCGCGTGTTGGCCCCGCTAACCGTGCCAGAGGCAAGACTTCCGAGACCGTTTGTTTCGAGCCACTCCAAGTGGCTGGACGCGGAGTAGTCTCGGCACGTTGTTTCGTCGATGGTGATCAGGGCTTGTTCCAATTGGTGTGGTCCAGCTGTGGGCGGCACTAAAACCTTCCTGGATTATATTTGGCAAAATGTCATACGTGAACCTTTTGGCCAGGGCTTACGGAAACTCCGTCGCCGGGCCAGTCGTGGCGAGCGAGCTCAGATCTCCGAGGGTTGCGCCTTCGCTAGCCGCTGACCCCTCACCCGGCCCTTGGCCACCCTCTCCCCACAAACAGGAGAGGGAGTTGCTTCAAATTTGACCGAACCTTGAACTTCGCTGGTGGCAAGTGACCTTAGAGAACGGCTCTTGCCAGCCCGGCGACTCTGCGCTCTTGTCTTCTGGTTCTGCGAGGGAGGTTTTGCAACCGGAACTTTAGGGCCTAACTGAACCTGCCCGGCGCACCAGGCGGTCGCGGTGCACACGGGCAACATCATGCATGTAGCCGGAGCCGGAGTAACGGTCAGCAGCGGCGTTGCGAATGTGTTTCAGCGCCTGCTCGGCGTCGCCCATCGCTTCCAGGTACAAGCCTGCATACAGCGCTGCATAGAACTGACCGTCCGATTGGTTGCCGCCTGCTTTTAGAACCTGTTCGACGGAGAGTTTGCCGCGAAACATCTGGTAGATCGCGCTCATGGGCACCCGCGAGTCAGGCCCGACGGGCAGAAGCGCGGCTCTGGCCTTGGCGGGCGATACCCCGCGTGCCACACACAAGAAATGCCACGCCGCGTTTTCGACATCATTCGGGTTCACGGTACGGTGGGCCTCGAACTGCGCTTGGCAATCCTTGAAGCGCCCGGCGTAGTAGAGCGCAATGCCGCGTTGCCAAAGTTGCGGCAGGGCATCCGGCGCGAGTTTGACCAGACGATCAAAGCCAGCAACGGATTCCTCTATTCGACCGCCTTGGAAATCCGACACTGCGCGGTCAAAAACATCTCGAGGCTGTTCTGCTTGAGCAGGGCAGATCATCGGACTGGTGAGAAAACTGATTGCGGACAACACCAGTCCAAGCAATCGCGGTGTAGTGGTTTTCAGGCAGAGGGAAGGAGCCGGGGTTGTTGGAGGTCGAGTCATTGCGATCGGGTTCCAGATTAGCAGATGCGTTCCTCTTGACTGATGACTAAAACCGCGATGCCGTCAACTTCACATCGGCCTGGGCCCAGGCCTTCTGAAAGCGCTGTTCGGCCAGTGCAGCCTCTTCGTTCTTCCCCTGTTTTCGCAGACTTTCGGCCAGGCCGAAAAGCGACCAGCCGTTGTGAGGGTAACGTCGCAGATCCTCCCAGTAGACGGCTTCGGCTTCAACGGTTCGTCCAGCCTGCAGCAGTACAGCGCCCAAGGCCTGACGTGTGGGAAGGTACCAGTCGGGCGGTTCGATGTAGACCAGCGCATCCTCGAGACGCGTTGCGGTCGCCAGATGTGCAATGGCTTCGGGGAATTTGCCCTGCCGCGCCAAGATTTCGCCGGCCAAAACTTCAGGCGCAATACTGAGAATGGCTCGCGCGGTGTTGTTGGAGAATGAAGCCGGCGTTTGATCCAAAGCTTTGTCAGACAAAACCCTTTTCATTGCCTCCAACTCCCCAGCGGATTCTTCCAACCGCCCGGTCGCGGCCAGAGCTGTTCCGCGAACATACTGGCGGATACCCTTCAGGAAGAGCGTGGCGTGGGCTGGTGGTGGCAGCTTGAGGATCTGTTCCCAGCGCCCAAACCGCGCCAAAGCCAGTTCCGGAATTGCCACGAAACCCTGCAGCATCGGAAAATCCTTCAACGCAGGATGCGGAATAGCCGCGGCCACCTTTTGAGCAGCCAGGATTGCCAGCTCGCTGTTTCCTTCAAAGCTGGCGGCTGAATACAAGAAGTGGAGGTTATGCGGGTAGTAGGCCAGCGGGTAGATGCCTTGGGTCCGGCATTGCGCGATGTACTCCTCATCGACGGCCGAAGCTTGAGAATTCGCCTTTGAGGCGTCGGCATACCTGCCTACCCGAAAGTAAATGTGAGAGGGCATGTGAACCATGTGGCCGGCCCCGGGCATGAGCTTGAAGAGGCGGTCCGCGGCCCCTTCTGCTCTCTCCGGACTCTTGGTGGCTTCAACCGCGTGAATGTAAAAATGGCAGGCGCCGGGATGGTTGGGGTTGCGCTTCATGACCGATTCCAGTAGCGAAGTGATCTCGGGGGTATCTGTATAAGGCACACCGTCGCGGGTCCAATAGTTCCAGGGTCGCAAGTCCATGAGTGCTTCGACATAGAGCGTCGCTGCGTCCAGATCATCGGGATACTTCTTCGCAAGGCTCTTCATCGCATTGGCATAGGCCTGATCGAGTGCCTTGCGGTCAGGCTTGGCGTCACCCGAGTACCGTTTTGCCAGGGCATCGATGTAATCCCGCTCTTTAGAACTGGCATGTGGTTTTAGCTCCACCGCCTTCTGAATGAGTTTGTGTGCCTCCCCTTCCACCTCGGGCAACATGGGCATGTTGATGTTTGGCCCGAGCACGAGCGCTTGGCCCCAATAGGCGATGGCGCATTTCGGCTCCAGCCGGGCGACTTCGCGAAACGCCCGCATCGCTTCGGCATGGTTGAACCCGTAAGACAGATTGATTCCCTGGTTGAAAAATTCCTGGGCACGCCGCGAACGGGTCTTGATTCGGAAGGTGTGGCTTCCTAGATTCTGCAATCTGGGCGCGATTTGGCCTTGGGCGTTTGCGGGTGTGTTTAGACCGTTTTCAGGACCATGCGGTCCATGCTGGGCCCACAGCGGAACGAGTCCGGCATCGAAGCCCAGAAGCAGGGCTAGCGCAACTTCTTGTAGTATTCGCGCAATCGAACCTGGGAATCTCATGAACGACCTCCTCTATTTCCGTATGCAGACGACTCCTTGGAACTGATGGACAATTCTGTCCGTAGCGCAGCCTTCAGTCAAGCGGGAGAATCCAAGCTTAGGAATTGAGAGTGGGCCGGCGCCTGCAGGTGGCGATGTCCGGAAGAGGGGGATGGACTGCGGCAGCGAGGGCTGAATGTCTGCCCTGCCACATTCCCCGCGAAAGGGGCGCTGTGAAAAAATTCGTCAGGGCGAGGCTCCTGCCGAGCCGCATAGCCGCAAAATCCTAAGCCGGAAAGGCTCGGCGGGAGCCTCGCCCTCCCGCGACACGATCAGCGCCAATGTTTCGCAGCTTCAGGCCGATGAGGCAGCACGCGAGGGGAGATCTGCTACAGCTCGAATTCTTTCACTCGAATCTTTTTCATGTCATGCACCCCAAGCCCAAGAGTAGACGCGAACTCCACATGACCGGGCTCTCGAATCAAAATGTTAATGTTGGGATCGTGGTTGCGGGACCGACCCGACCCTAGCGATTTCCGCGAGCGGTCCCAGATTGACATGGCCCCTTCCGATTTTCTCTTGGCCTCAATGATGTCCAGCAGCAGCCGGTCGATGGCCACAGGATCGGTCCCGAACAATATCTGCTTGGGGTAAAAGCGGAAGCGGGGATCAGTGACAAAGGGGCCGCCGTGCCACACGCCACGCAACCCATCCATGATCTGCAACACCGTCCGGGAACGCAGTGGTTCGGCCGCCGCCAGCGTGCCGATGAAAGAGAGGGTATGCGACTTGCCCGCCTCCGGATTGCTAATCGCTTCCTGACCCCCATCTCCGGCTCCAAGGTGCGATCTCGCCACATTCGAAAAGCTCCCATAGGCGATATTCTTCAGGCAGCCGGTCACTCCCGAAGCGCCATGATCCTTCATGTTCGGTACATTGATGATCTTGGTGAGGCGTTGCGACACCAGTTTCATGAGATTCGAGCGGGTATCTTCTTCACCGAAGAACTCCGCTTCAACATAGACAGCCGGGTCGTAGCCTTGATTGTCTCCACGTCCCTTCTCGGCAGCCGCAATCTCAACCCCCTTCGAAAGGTGGGGCGTGTAGTTCACGTCGTTAAGTTGAGACTGAAAGCGCTCGTAAATGATGATCTGCTCCGGCTTCACGCCCACAGCCTGCAGATTCCGAATAATCTCGGCGACGATTTCCGGCGACGACACCACATCCGGACGGCCGCCACAATTGACCTTGATGCCAACGATGTCTTCCGGCACGAAAAAACTCTTCCAGGCTTCCAGGGGCTGGGAGCGACCCGTCAGCTCGCACATCCCGCGAGCCATCATGTCGCGCACCAGGGCCGCATCGACCTTGCCCGTGGCCTCATTGATGCATTTGGGTGAACGGGCGCAGATGACCTTGCCTGGATAGGGACCCGGCATGCCGGGTATGCGAGCCGCAGCGTAGGGACTGACCACACGATATTGCGGTAGAGCCAGCGGAGGATTATCAAATGCCAATGGCGCTGCGGCCAACATCTGCAAGAAAGTTCGTCGTTCCATGTGGCTTCTGTCCTTGGTTAGTTCCCTTCACGAAAAATCGTCAAAAATGGCCCTCCGACCGCAATTCGAAACCCCTGCCGGAAAAAAAACGGCGTCCCCCTTGGACAAGGGGGACAAAGAAGCCAAGCCCGGCCGGCGCTGCCTATTCAAAAAGGGCGGGGTTGGCTCCTGTAGTCGTCCTTGTCAAGGGGGGCCACAGGAATTTCGACCCGCCTGAGCTGCTAAAGCTGTTCAAGCACGCCTGTATTGCTGCGCGCATATCCTTGCTCATCTGCGGAGGTAATTCGGTGGCTCCGCCGCGCCGTCAACGTTTTTGACTCACTTCGAAGACATCCTTCTCGACGTGCCCTTCCATTTCGTTGTCTTCAACCTTCACGTGGCCCACGCCTGCGGCTTTGTAAACGCCGTAACGCTGTGTCCGTTCATTACCGGAGCGAGTGTCGGTGATCTGGTTCTTAGAGATCACCAGGTCGCCGGCCAGCGGCTCAATGTAGAAGCCGTAACCTTCTTGCGCGCTCCCGTTGTTCAGCACCTTGTTGCCGCTGAAGCTATTGCGATGCCCGCTGTTCTTGAAAGTCTCTTTCCTGAAATAGACACCAGAAAAGCCATTGCCAGCGATGGTGTTGTTCACAAAGACATTGTCGGTGTCTTTGTGTCCGATGGAAATGCCGTACTTGCCATTATTCTCGATCCGGTTGTCTTCGAAGCGGCCGTCACGTACGCGCCAGCACAGGAAGAGCCCTACCTGGCCGTTGTCGTGAATGCGGCAGCCTTTCACCGTGGCATGCGGACTGCCTGTCCCTGGATGTACGCCGTAGCCCGTGTGGCCATGGGATTCGCTGTTGAGCACCTGGACGTTATCGGTGATCTGAAACGAAATGCCATCGCCGTTGTAGTTTCGAGCCACACAATTACGGACGACGGCATTCTTCGAGCGATAGAGATAAATAGCTCCGCCACGGCAACCGTCGATGTAGGCATTCTCGGCTCTGTTTCCGTCGACGATGAGATCCTCAAAGACAACGCCGTCTGTCTCAATCGCACAGAGGATGGGGAAGGTGTTGCGAATCGCAGCCTGCTGTTCCTCGGCATTATAGTCTCGCAGTGTCATGGGATCGACGTGCAACAGATTGCCTTCAATCGACTTGATCGCGGTTATGGAGATATCCCAACCACTGTTGAGCAACTTGTCGGTGACGCTGATCCCCATGCCAGGCCGGAACTTCTGCGGCTGGGCTACTCGAAGCTGGCTTTCTCCATAGTCGCCATCCTCTGCCAACAAGCTCTCAACGCCGGCACTCTTGCGCAGAATGGTCTCGCCTGGCTTCCCCCGAGCAGTAACGCCCGAAGGGATGAACAGGCTGTTGTCCATAGTGTAAGTGCCCGGGCCAATCTCCAGAGTGTCGCCTGGTTTCAGTGAATCAGCCGCTTTCTGCAGAACAACATTGTCAGTCCCAACGAAATCAGCCGGCGCCGACTGGGCGACAGTGACGATTCTCCCTTTGCTCGGTCCACTGTTCACCGGCGACTCTTTTGATTGAAAGCTGCAGCCCAACTGGGTTATCAGGATAGCGGCTGCCAGCCCTATCAACAAATCTCGTGTGTTCATGAAATCCTCCCTATGATGGCTCCTTCAGCATATGAGAAACAGGGGCTGGCAACAAATGGCAATCGTCAACCGCCCTGGGCGCCAATGCGGCCAATGTTGCATATCTGGACTGGGGGTGGTTCCGGTGCGAGTGTCGCTGAAGGCTTCTTATCTTAAGCTTTCAGCCTCCGGACGACGGCCAAATGGCTTGAGTGCCAGTGCCTGTCGCCGTGCGGAGAGCGCCTCCCACACACTGGCTCAATCTCATCGCTCACCACAATGATGAATCACAGCACTAAGACTTCGCTTCGCGGGCGACAATCTGGCGCCGGCCCGATGCGTGCGATCCTCAGAAGAACTTCATCGCATGTTTGATGATGTCGCAAGTCTGGTCGTAGTCGAATTGCCCGGTATTAATGGTCAAGTGGTAAAACTGGGCGTCGTTGACCTCCGTTGCGTAAAAGTTTCGCAAATAACCTGCCCTCGATTTGTCCAGCTCAGCCACGTTTTTGGCGGCTTCCTTCTCTGAGACATTCAACATCTTGGCGACGCGGGCGATGCGCACCGGAAGCGGCGCCACCAGGCGAATGTGCAGCGCATCCTTGCGGTCCTTGAAGATGACCTGACTGCCGCGGCCCAGCAGGATCACGCCGGGCCGGCTGCCCAGTTTGGTGAGAATCTCCCGGGTAGTCTTCAAGTATTTGTCTTCGTTAAAAAAAATTTCAGGCTCGATGTTGGCCAGGCTGAAATTGAAACCGTAATCTGGAGAGAAGTGGCTGCTGATGCGCAACGAGTCGACGATCAAGTTCCACTTGTTGTAATGCTCCTGGTCGTACTTTTCAACTGATTCCTTGGCAACGCCGGCACTTTGCGCGATGTCGTATACGATTTCCTTGCCGAAGCATTCCATGCCCAGTTCCTGGGCCAGCCGGCTGCCGACAGAGCGCCCGCCGCTACCCCGCTCGCGGGAGATGGTGATGAGGTTGATCATGATCGCGTCTCCCTTAAGATCGAGTCTCCCTTAGGCTTCGCGGGCCAAAACCGAACATGCGTCCGTCGTTCCCGCGAAGGCGGGAAGCCAGGCTGTTCTTCAGAGGCCACTGGATTCCCGCTTTCGCGGGAATCTGAAGTTTGGATTTTCGGACTGCGGCGACGTGTCGCCGCTTTCCTCGGGCGCGACGCGTCGCGCCTACCCTGAGCGGCCTCGTGCGTCTCGTGCGGCCGCACTCCAAGGGCTAATTAGGCGTCTCACTCTGCCAACTAGGCGTTTCGGTGTCCTTTCCTTTGGGTCAGCAATGAAGGGTTACTTGACGTTGGTCCGGTCGCCAAACCCCTGCCACTGCCAGAATCGAACCCGTAACTGCCCTTGAGAAGGTCCAAACTTCAGATTCCCGCTTTCGCGGGAATGATGCCCAACCGGTTCGGCGCGAGGTTCGGGAATCTCCTTCGCAAAGTGTCCAGAATTGTAACCCTATTCCCCAGTCTCTCGAAGGGCGTTACTGCGGTCTGCCAGGGTGCGACAGCAGGCTTGCTGCCATTCATCGTCGGGGCGTCATGCCCGCGCGCATCAGTCGCGCCACTTGTTCCGCAATCCGCTCCATAAGTCGGGGCGCTTCCTGCATCGCGGTGGCGAGATCCATGGGCCGATTCGTAAGGCTGAACAGGGCCGTGAAGCGCTTCCTGGAGAGCTTACCGGCGTCATCAGCGACCGAGCCGGCAATGCCGACCACCGGCACGCCATGCCGGGCCGCCAGTTTTGCCAGCATTCCGGGCCCTTTGCCAAACTGCGTTTGAAAGTCGATCTGTCCTTCGCCGGTAATCACCCAGTCCATTGTCGGAACGATCTTGTCCAACTTCAGCAAATCAAAAACCAGTTCACTTCCAGGGCGCAGTCTAGCGCCCAGCAATCCCAGGAAGCTGCCCGCAATGCCTCCGGCGGCGCCTGTGCCGGGTATCCGAGCAAACTTTCTTCCGGTTGTTTGCGAGATCATGGCTGCCAGCCGCTCCAGACCGTGATCCAGTTGCTTGACCATGTCCGGTGTCGCACCCTTCTGCGGCCCGAACACAGCCGCAGCGCCTTTGGGACCGGTGAGGGGGTTATCCACATCACAAGCCACCAGGATTTCAACCCGCTTCAGTTTCGGATGCAGGTGGCTCAGCTCAATTGTTTCGATTGCCAGTAATCCCGCGCCACCGTGATCAACCGGTTTGCCGTGACGATCGAGAAAAGAAACACCCAGGGCCTCTAGGGCTCCAATGCCGCCATCCACCGTGGCACTTCCGCCGATACCCAGCAGGATGCGGCTGGCGCCGCGCTCCAGCGCGGCACGGATCAACTCGCCGGTGCCAAGGCTGGTGGTGTGCATGGGATTCCGCTCGGCCGGCGGAACCAAGGCCAAGCCTGACGCACGAGACATCTCGATGACGGCGGTTTTGCCGTCGCCCGTGATACCATATTCTGCGGTGATGCTATTTCCAAGGGGCCCGGTAACCCTTGCCTTGAGAATGCGCCCGCCGGTCCCGGTGATCACGGCCTCCAGTGTGCCATCGCCTCCATCAGCGATAGGGACTTCGGTAATACGGGCGTTGGGCAGGCCTCTCAGAACGCCTTTGGCAATCGCGCGCGCGGCGTCGCTGGCGGAAAGACTCTCCTTGAACGCGTTGGGGGCAACGAGAATGTTGAGAGGCTTCTGGCGGAGGGGCATGAGAGGCTCAGTTCCTGTGAAAGTCCCCCTTAGCAAAGGGGGAGAGAAGGCGAAGGTGAAATCTTGAGAAGATTTCACGCGGCCGCGAAGCCTTCAGGGGGTTGTCTTCGCTGGTTCGGGAAAGCCGGACTGACAACCCCCTGGCACTGATCGCCTGTCGTCGCTCAGCACCACCCCTTTGCTAACGGGGAATGTTTTCCGTTGTGCCGCCGCACTGCAGCGTCGCTACTGCTCTACAGGTGCAAGAATCGTTCTTCCTCTTCCTGATCCTTCTCGGTCTTGTGTCCGATGCGCCGCTCGAGAAACTGCCGAGCCAGATGTCTGCCGCCAAGGCCAAAGGCGATGGCCAACCCGAGAACAATGCCGCCAAACAGGATCGAGAAGGTCGCCACGATCGTTGCTTTGCCAATGCCCAACTGCTCAAGCGCCAGAGAGAGCGTGAAGATCATGATGAGCAATTCCACGGAGATGCTCAGCAGCTTGGCCGACCGAATCTGCGCGTTGACGGCGCCAATCAGGACGCTGCGGGCGATGAACTTGCTGAACATGAAGCCTGTGATGAAAATGAAAATGGCGACGACCAGATTCGGCAGGTAGGAAAAGAAACGCGAGAAGACGCCGGCCATGATGCTTTCGTCCAGCGTTCTCAACCCAATCATGAAAAAGCTGATGACAATGAGCCAGTAGATTCCGGAGGCCACCAGCTCAGAGGCGGGTTTGCGAATATTTCCTTTCTCCAACACCGTCGTGAGACCAAGATGGGAGCAGAACTTATCGAAATTCACGGCCACCAGGCTGCGACGCACGATGCGGTAGGCCACCCATCCTAAAAACAGTCCTAGAAAAGACAGGACAAACAGACCCAGCAGCTTGGGAACGAATAGCACCAGTTGCTCGTACAATCGCCGCATGGGACCGAGGACAGTAATCTCAAAAAAATCACGCATGGCAACCTCACAAGAAGAATTGGAGGATTGTGTCATTGAGGAATCGGATGATTGCGCCATTGATTCATTGACGATTGCCACAGCCAGGTTCTAGAAACCCCTGTTCGGCTAGTCCTCAATGACTCAGTGACTCAATGATTCAATGACACAATCGTCAATCCTCAACCTGTCCACTTCTCCAGCAGATACGGTTTTAAGTTCTCATACTCCAGACAGAGCAGCTCGATACGGTTTTCCACATCCGCTGCGGTGCTTTGCTGCGTTTCCAACACGAAGGAAGCCGTGCGTCCCAGGTAAAGGGGCGTCATCGACTTGAGCAAATGCTCGCGGTCCATCCGCTTGGCATAGTGAGCGGCGGCGAACTCGTAAACCACCTTGGCCCAGAGGGTGTCTGGAAACCTGAATTCGGGAAGATTGGCTTTGGAAAGTCGTTGGAGACTTTCGATCGCAGCCAGTGACAAGAAATTTTTCCAGATATCGGACAAATCGCGCACGCCCTGGCGATAGGCGCTGAGCAACCGTTCCACCCGAACGCTGACTGGATCCAGCCCCACTTCCAACGACAAACCGAAGATGGGAACTGCCTCGGAGCCGTTCACCGGCAGCCAGGCACTCTGATGGGTTTCCATCAGATGGAACACCGTTCCTACCACTTGAGTCAGCATCGCACTCAGGTCTTGGGCCGGGTTCGCGCCGTCATGCACCTTGGCGCCCAGATAGGCCTGGCAGATCTTGAAGCCGCTGGCAACGGCTGCTGTGGCCATCCAGATTTCGATCCCGTAGCGGGCCACACTGGTGTGCCACACATCTTCCGACAGGTAGAAGGAAGCGAGCTTTCCCGAAAAACCGCAATCGCTGCCAATGGGCTGGCGGATTCGTTTCCCATAGAGCGCCCGCATCAGTGGATAGACGATGCTGTTGGTGATGGTGCCGTCGTATTTGTGGCGGAAGTAGAAAGGTGACACATAGTCGAATCCTTCCGAGAGCACCGGCTTGATGAGCTGTTCAATCCACTCGGGTGTGATGCTGGTGAGGCTGGCGTCAACCACGGCACAGGCTTTGGCGCCGAGCGATTCGGCAATCTGGAAAATGGTCCGGAAGGCGCTGCCTTTTCCGGGCATCCCGTGATAGGGCGTGATGATCTTGTAAACGGGATGCAGCGAATGAGTGAGCGCGAGGAGCCGCGGGTCCGCCGCGACTCCGCCGCTGGCCATGGCTGTCGTCTCATCTTTGGAGCCGCCGTCGGAATTGACGATCAGCGCGCGGCTGGAAGGGAAGTACCTGGCCAGCCCTTCATCGACAGTGCGGATCACCTGTCCAATCGTCCGAGCGTTGTTGTAGCTGGGAATCCCGATGACGATGTCGGCTTCTTTGATCTTCTCGAGCTTTTGCAGAACGTCAGAGCTGAGGATGATCTCTTTGGGCATCGGGGCGGAATCTGTCGACTGAAGAAGCGCCCCACGCGGGTTCCCCCGGGGCTGGAGCCTGGTTGTGACTTGCGGCAATCCCGACGATCTTATTGGATTCGTGCGGCGTTTTCAAGCATGGGGCAGAGCGGCAGAGTGGGGAACTTGAGTTCCGTCAATGGCCACCGCTGAATGGTGGGAAGTGCAAGACTAAAGTGCCACGTTAGTTCCAGCAAGTCCAAACAGAGCCGAAGTCGGTTGTGATGCTTCTCAGACGCGCCACATGTTCAGTCGCAGGGTGCGCCGAAACATGGCACGCCCCTCAAGTATGCGGAGCAAAGCACAAACACTGCTTGACGACCCGATCTCTGTGCGACGGGGACCAGTTCTGCGGAATCGTTATGCGATGGCCGGCACCACAAACGGCTTTCGGTAATCACGGGTTAGCAGGGCACTGGCTTCCGAGTCGCCTAAGACTTTCTCCTTTGTGGGATCGAACTGGAGGCTGCGGCGAACGCGATAGGCGATGTTGCCGAGGTGGCACAGGGCGCTCGTGAGATGACCTTCTTCAATGTCCACCCCAAGGTCTTCCTTTTTGCCGCTACGGATTGCGGCCACAAACGTTGCCCAGGGATCGGCATTACCAGTGCCCTTAGGTCCGGGCTCGCGTTTCTTGCCCAGGAAGATCCGATAGCCGAAGTATTCCATCTCCATATAGCCTTCCGAGCCGAAGAACAGCACTCCCACGTTGTTGTCGCCGCTGGCTCCGAACCCGCCTTCGTAGTTTGAAACCCAGTGGCGAGTCTCAAACTGCAGCATCTTCTTCTGTTCTGGGTAGTCGAATGTACAAATCAACGCGTTGGGCGTCTGTTGGTCGTCGTCGAACATGTAGTGGCCGCCGGTGCCGGTGATCCGGGAAGGCAGGCCGACTCCCAAGCCCCAGCGCGCCATGTCCATTTCGTGAACGCCCTGATTTCCCATGTCCCCGTTGCCGCAGTCCCACTGCCAGTGCCAGTCATAGTGAAGCTTCTTGCGCTGCAGCGGCTTCTGGGGCGCGGGGCCGCACCAAAGACTGTAGTCAACGCCTGGAGGTGTGGGTTGCGGGCCTGCGGTCTTGCCGATGGACGGCCGCCACTTGTAGCAGAGGCCGCGCGCCATGTAGACCTCACCGATGGCGCCTTCGCGAAGCTTCTGGACCGCTTCGCGAAGCACCGCAGAACTGCGCCCCTGAGTCCCGTGCTGACAAAGCCGGTGGTACTTGCGGGCGGCACTGACGAGCTGGCGGCCTTCCCAAACGTTGTGCGAGCAGGGTTTTTCGACGTAGGTATGTTTACCGGCCTCCATGGCCCAGATGCCGCCCAAGGCGTGCCAGTGATTGGGTGTGGCAAAGCTGACGGCATCGATATCCTTGGCTTCGAACAGTTTTCGCATGTCGCTGTAACAGCGGACCGGTTTGCCGGAGAGCTTCTCAAGCTGGCTGGAACGCTCCTGCAGAATGGCCTCGTCCACGTCGCAGAGCGCGACGACTTCGACACCTGATTGCTGGCCGAATCCTTTAATGTGGTCTTTCCCGCGTCCTCCAACGCCGACGACAGCGATGCGAACGGTGTCGCTCGCGGCCACGGCTTTCCGGGCGCCGGTCAGACCGACGGCGATCGCTGTTGACGTGGCGCCCTTCAAGAAGCCGCGACGATCGATGGGCTGTTTCATGAGAATTCTCCTTGCTGGTTGATAGGTACGGAGCCGCTGTTACAAAATCTTCGTCATTCCCGCGAAAGGGCCGGTTCAAGACTCTTTGTCCCCCTTTTTTCAAGGGGGACGCCGCGTCTTTTGCGGCAGGGGGTATCTGTGATAGTTACCAAAGACCCCTATGGTCCCCCTTGCCAAGGGGGACAAATGTAAACACCGCAGACCGAATACGGCTTGACTGGTCTGCGCAAAATTTAAATCCCCAAATACTTATCTCGTCCCTTCACCAGCGCTTCCATCTTGCGATCAGCCACCGAACGCTTGAGCATCCAGAAACCACAGTCGGGGTGAACCCAGCCGACGCGGCCCTCGCCCAGCTTGCGTTCCGCAGCCTCGATCCGGACGGCGATCTGATCCGCTGTTTCGATATGATTCACCTTCACATCCACAACGCCAACCCCGAGCTTGATGCGTCGCTCCACATCTTTGAGCGCGTCCAAGTCACCAGTTGGGCGGTGTGCCAGCTCCAAAACGAGATGATCCACGTTCAGCGCATTCAGAAAATCCACCAGCGCCCGCCACTCACCTTTTTGAATTGTCTGACCGCCGTAGTTGCCAAAGCAAAGATGGACAGCGCGCTGAACCTTGACCTTGTCGAGAATGCGGTTGATGGACTTGGCAGCCAGAGGCGCGTCCTGCGGATTACCAGTCACGTTAGCTTCGTCCACTTGGACGCAGGCGCACGGAAGGTCAGAAACCTGTGCGGCCAAAACATCGGCGATAGCGAGCGTCAGCGCTTCAAAGTTCTTGTAGTGGTTATCCAGCAGGGTCCTGGAAAGCATGTACGGGCTGGTGACCGTGAACTTGAAGGGTCCGCCCGACACGGCGGCAGCGGCGTCACAGTCGGCCATAAGGTTCAGACTTCCCTCGCCAATCGCCGATTGCACGGCGCCGGCGGGCCGGCGCCGGAAGTTCATGGGCGCCAGCGTGGCAAAAGCGTCCCAATCCGATTTGCCCAGCCGCGTTTCGACTCCGGACATTGATCCGACAAAATAATCGATCATCCCGTTGGTGTCGGGATGGTTGATGTCGAAGCGGTAGAGCTCGCCATCGGTCGGTAAATCGATCCCGGCTTGCCGCTGGATGTTGAAAACCACGCGGGTAGCGTCGCTGCGCGCCTGGTCGCTGGGCAGCGCGACAAGCCAATCGGGCAGGGGATAGGAGCCGACAGTCGTGGTAAGGATTCGTGGGGTCGCAGGAATGTTGTCTTGTGTCATAGCTGCTTTGGTACCACCCGCAGCTTCGATTGTCAACGGGTGGGTCGTCCGGTCACCATGGCGTTGGGGCAAATTCCCCCTTAGTCAAAGGGGGCGGCGGCGCAACGACGGCGGTCGCACTCGCTACAGCGATCGCTACGCCGCCCGGGGGTTGTCTTGAGATTGGGGAAAGCCCACCTCTGCGCATCCTATTTCAAATGATGCTGAGCTCTTCCTTTGGCCTTCCGGGCTCGCCAGGCAACCCCCGCGCCTACGGCGCTTCCCCTTTGATAAGGGGGAATTGTGCCGTCTACTTCTCCAGGACTCCTCGCAGGTAGCCGATGGCCCGAGCCGCTGAGCTGGGGCCGTCCGGCACGTAGTCGAACGGTTCCACGCCAACAATACCCGTGTACTTGTGACGATTGAGCGCCGCCAGAATGGGTGCGAAGGCAAGATCTCCCTGCCCCGGGCCTCGTCGGTTGGGGTCGTTCACGTGAAAGTGAGCGATGATGCCCTGAGGCATCCAGCGGTCGATGAGCTCTGGGATCGGCAAATCTTCAGACGAAGCGGCCGCGCAGCAGTCGATCATGGTTTGCAGCGCAGGATTATCGATGGCCTTGAGACATTCAGAAGCCTCGGTCAGCGAATTGATGAGATTTGTGTCGCGAGTTGACAGGGGTTCGATGCAATAGACCACCCCTTCGGACTGAGCCTCGGTGGCAGCGGCCGCTAAACATTCACAAGCGCGTTTCCAAGCCTCCTCCCGGTCGTCGTTTTGGCCGACGTTCCGCTGCTGGGGAGAGCCATGAACCAGCGCTTTGCCTCCCAAATCCGCGCAAAGTCGCACCAGACGCCGCATGACCTCGATGGTTTGCTTTCGGACTGCTGGGTCTGCGGTTGTGATGGAAAGGCCCTTGGGCGCAACCAGCAGCCAATGCAGGCTGGTAATCTCAATGCCTGCGTCGGAGGCAGCGCGGCGCAGCTGCTGGCGTTCCGCAGTGCCGATCAAATGGGGATTTTCGCCCAGCGTGAAAGGCGCCACCTCCATCCCTTCATAGCCGGCCTTTTGCGCAAAGGCGCACTGTGCAGAAAACTCCAGATCGCGAATGACTTCATTGCATAGCGAGAATCGCAAGCGTCAATACCCCCTTCGGTTAGCGGAATGAAGTGAATCTTACGCAAATTGGAGAGAATATAAGACTGGAAAATCTGTGCCGAGGGCATCTTGAAATACAGAGGTCAGTGGAGAAGTGGCCTACCGTGTGGTTGGAACATCGCCTTTGCCTGATTCCCGTGATACTAGTGTAGTGTCCCTTAAATAACTAGACATATTATTCTTCTCGTTTCTGGCGCCGGCGGGGTTGCGTGCAGCCAGGCTGGATGGATTCCAATTTCGCGCGTGCCCGCTCAATCTTCTGGAGAATCTCCTCCAGTTTGGCCGTCCAGACGAAGGGGTGCGGATCGGCATTCCACGCTGCCAGAAAGGCTTCGATGGCCTGCACCAAGTCCCCCACGCTGAAAAACACTCCCCGGCGCACCGCTTTTCGCGTTAACTCCCCAAACCATCGCTCCACCAGGTTCAGCCAGCTGGAACTGGTTGGAATAAAGTGCGGCACAAACCGCCGATGGCGTTTCAGCCAGGCTTGCACCTCCGGGGTCTTGTGCGTCCCGTAGTTGTCCAGCACCAGATGCAATTGGCGGTTCCCCGGAAACTCCCGGTCCAGCCGGCGCAAGAACTTCAGGAATTCCTGATGGCGGTGCCGGCTATGGCACTGCCCGATCACTTTGCCGTCCAAGAGGCTCAAGGCCGCAAACAGCGTCGTAGTCCCATGGCGCTTGTAGTCGTGGGTCATCGTGCCGCACCGTCCCTTCTTCAAGGGCAGGCCCGGTTGGGTTCGATCCAACGCTTGAATCTGGCTCTTTTCATTTACACACAACACGATCGCCTTCTGCGGCGGGTTCAAATACAAGCCCACAACGTCGGTCAATTTCTCCACAAATTTCGGATCGCGCGACAGCTTGAAGCTCCGATTCAGGTGCGGCTTGAGGTTGTGCAATTGCCAAACCCGATTCACCGTGTTCTTGCTCACGCTTTGGGCTTTGGCCATGAGCCGGCAGCTCCAATGGGTCATGCCTTTGGGCTTGGTTTGCAGAGTCGCCGCAATCAACGCGTCCCGCTTCGCTCCGTCATACTTCGGTTTGCGGCCGCGGCCGGCCTGTATGTCCCAGACCGCCTCGATCCCGGCGGTTCGCACGCGCCCTCGCCACAGGGCGGCGGTATGGCGACTGATTCGATAAGCCGAAGCGATTTCCAAATCCTGTTGTCCGGCGGCGGCAGCCAAAACCAACCGGCACCGCAAGGCCACCTGCTGGGGTGTTCCATGCGCCGACTCCCACTGCACCAGTTGGGCTTGATCTTCCGCTGTTAAGTTCACGGGCTGACTGGTTCGGGCCATGCGTAGACGTATACCACGCCTACATCCAATATGTCTATCTATTTAAGGGACACTACACTAGTTCGGCTACTCCAACGGCGGGATTCTATCTGCCGGTGCGTCGGGCTTCAGCACAATCTTGATGCAACCGTCATGCTTCTGATTAAACATCTTGTAACCTGCCGGTGCGTCATTCAGCTTCAAGCGGTGGGTAATCACAAAGGCTGGATCAATCTCACCCCTAGTAATGCGCGAAAGTAGAGGGCGGAGATATTTGTGAACGTGCGTTTGGCCCAGGCGAAGGGTGAGTCCTTTGCTAAACGCCGCACCAAAAGGTACTTTGTCCAGGACGCCTCCATACACTCCGGGAATTGAAACGACGCCTCCCTTGCGGCAAGCCTGAATCGCCTGACGCAAAACATGGAGACGATCTGTAGCCAGGAAGGCCGCCTGTTTCACGCGATCGTACAAAGCATCGACGGTTGCGCCGTGCGCCTCCATACCAACTGCATCAATGCAAGCGTCTGGTCCTCGACCACCCGTCTTGTTCTTCAATTCCTCGTTCACGTCGTCCACTTCTCCGTAATTGATTACCTCAGCCTTCCCCTTGTCTTCTGCCATGGCGAGGCGTTCCGGAACACGATCGATCGCAATGACTCGCTCGGCACCCAGGAGGAAAGCACTTCGTATAGCGAACTGCCCCACAGGGCCACACCCCCAAACAGCAACTGTATCTCCTGCTTGAATGTTGCAATTTTCGGCAGCCATGTAACCCGTCGGGAAAATATCCGAAAGGAACAGCACCTGTTCGTCATCAAGGTTGCTCTCTACCGGAACCGGGCCAACATCCGCGAAAGGCACGCGGACATACTCCGCTTGTCCGCCGGCGTATCCTCCAAAGAGGTGCGAATAGCCGAACAAGCCGGAACTGGAGTGTCCGTATAGCCAGCGCGCCTTCCGTCCATTGGGGTTGGAGTTGTCGCAGAGAGACCATAGGTCGCGTTTGCAGAAAAAGCATTGGCCACAAGCAATCGTAAAAGGCACCACTACCCGGTCACCGGCTCGGAGATTCTTAACGGCTTTCCCCGTTTCAACGACTTCTCCCATGAACTCGTGACCAAGTACGTCGCCCTTTTCCATCGTCGGGATGACCCCATTGTAAAGATGGAGATCGGAGCCGCAAATCGCAGCAGACGTGACCCGTATAATGGCATCCCTTGGGTTCAAGATCTGCGGATCAGGCACGCGCTCGACACGAACGTCGCCTTTCCCATACCAACACACGGCTTGCATTGAGATTTTCCTTGTTTCCGAACAGCCTTGAGGTTGCGGCGAACAAATCTGCTACGAAAGGACCTCCCGGAGGCGTCCGGTGGGCTGGCCCATTATGGTAGCGATTTCACCTGTCTCCATGAGTTGCTTGAACCGAGTCAATGCTTCCTCAAGCTGAGCCTCCGGGTGGTCACCAATCAGTTTTGCAATCTGGGAGCCTAGAGCTCCTCCCGGAGGTTCATAGTTGATGCTTACCTTGACTTCAACACCTCGACCCCGTGGAGCATCTTGAAAAATGACGGAACCCGCATGGCGGACTTCCGAACTCTCCAGAGATCGCCAGGCGATCAGCTTGTCTTCCCGTTCGACGTGAATCTCTGCGTCCCATTCAAAGGTCATGTGACCGGGACCCTCGATTGTCCAATGGGACCGGTTCCCATCGACCTGCACCGATTTGATGTTAGGCAGGATCTCCTGAAGATTTTCAAGATGCTGCCACCACTGGTAGAGTTCATGAGCTGCTTTCTCGATCGTGACCGACTTCTCAATCTTGTTTCCGTGTCCGTGTCGAACACTGGCAACACCGGACGGATACTCAGTTCGATTGATATCGAGTACGGAGTACAGCATGCAATGTCCGGTGATAGCGCGGTGAAACAGACCAGCGGCCGCCACTCCTGTGACAACTCGCGATGCAGTTCCTTGAGCTTTCAGCCATAGGCTAACAACGCCCCGCCAGCGATCGCAGAGAACCAACGTTCTGTCTCCGGAACATTCAATGGGTAGCCGATGCTTTGAATTTGTTGAACGGACTCCATAAACTTCTCCTTATTCTCTGCCACCCCACCGTAGAATGGGAGTTTCGAATACCGTACCGATTGGCGCTGTCCAATATTGCGCAAAATTGAGAGTGGGCAGCAGCTTTTGGGAAGCTTTAGGTACGCAGGAGAACAGGCGGAATCTTTTTTGGGCTGGTTTTACCGCCAACAAATCATTGCATTGATCATCGAGAATAAGATAATTAGCTCTGTTTTTCGTGAAGCTTTGCGAGGAAAGACGCAGTGTCCTCTGGTCCCTCTGAACTAGAACCTCCGGTGTCCGGTGATCCGGAGAATCCCTGCGAGCAACGCAACCCCTCCGCTGAGGGGGTGGGATGTCCGATTGTCGGCATCGGCGCGTCAGCGGGTGGTTTGGAAGCGTTCACGGAGTTGCTTCAGCATCTCCCGCTCGATACGGGCATGGGATTCGTGCTTGTGCAGCATCTCGATCCGAACCACAAGAGTGCCCTTACCGATATTCTGACGCGCGCCACTCCACTACCCGTCCACGAGATCACCAACAACCTGCGGGTGGAGTCAAATCATGTCTATGTCAAATCTCGGGGTAACCCAGGGAGTTTTGAAACTTTATCCGCGTCAGCAGATGCGAACGCCCCTGCGGACCATTGATTTCTTTTTTGAGTCGCTGGCCGAGGACCAGCGCGAGCGGGCGATCGGTGTTATTCTTTCCGGTACGGCCACCGATGGTACGCTGGGATTAGAAACCATCAAGGCTCAGGGCGGAATTACTTTCGCCCAGGATGGTTCAGCGCAGTACGACTCGATCCCTCGCAGCGCGTGGATAGGGGGCTCGGTAGATTGCGTTCTCTCGCCCGAAAACATCGCTAAAGAACTCGCGCGGCTTGCGAAGCACCCTCATATCGTTGGATAGGGAGCCGAACCGCTCACCCTTGACACGACGCTGCCACTAGTCAAAGGCGTTGAACAAACTAGATCACCTGGAGGACTACGCCGTTTTCCTGCAGGGCAATGCCAAAGAACTCGGCGCCCTCTATTCTGACGCGCTGATCAGCGTGACGAGTTTTTTCAGGGATTCCGAAGCTTTCGAGGTTCTCAAGCAGAATCTTCCCCAAACTCCTACAGCCACGTGGTGACGAATCGCTCCGCGCCTGGGTACTGGGTTGTTCTACCGGCCAGGGGGCCTATTCCCTTGCCATGACCTTCGTGGAAGCGGCCGAGAAGGCTCCTCAGACGCGTAGGCTCCAGGTGTTCGCCACAGATCTGAATGAAGCGTTACTGGATCAAGCCCGCTATGGCCTGTATGCCAAAAGTCTCGTTCAGGTGCTCACGTCCAGAAGGGTCATTTGCAGAAACTCCTCACGGCTATATAGCCGTAGTGTTCGCAAGCAGCCTCGTTGACATCCAAAAAGCGAAGCCGCCGACCGTCACAAAAACAAGTTCCTGGCGATGCTGGCCCACGAACTCCGTAACCCACTCGCCCCGATCCGCAACGCTCTAGAAATCATGCGGCGGACAAAGGACAACGGAGAAGCTCTCCGATCCGCGTCGGGCATGATGGAGCGTCAGATCGGCCAGATGGTGAGACTAGTTGAAGACTTACTTGATGTGAGCCGTATCAGCCGAGGCAAAATTGAACTTCGCAAGGAATCCATCGAGTTGGAATCCTCAGTGAATCACGCCGTAGACGCTTCACGTCCTTTGGTGCAGAGCAAAGGCATTGACTCTCGTTGCCACCGCAGCCGATATACCTAAACGGCGATCCCGTCCGGCTAGCTCAGATCATAGGCAATCTCTTGAACAATGCCTGCAAGTTCACCCATAAAGGTGGTCGCATTTGACTGCGGAGCTGGCGAGCGATCAGTCTCCCGACACAGTTCTGATCCGAGTGCGGGATACCGGTATCGGCATAGCTGCCGATCAGCTTGACCGTATCTTTGACATGTTTGTCCAAGTCGATACTTCCCTGGCACGTTCCGTAGGCGGATTAGGTATTGGACTGCCGCTGGTCAAGAACTTGGTGGAACTGCACGGCGGCACGATAGAAGTCCATAGTGCTGGGGCTGGTCAGGGGAGCGAGTTCGTCGTGCGTCTGCCGATTGTAGTAGAAGCCCCGCAACCACAGCCCGAGCCGACGGCAAGCGAGTCGAAAACCCTGTTGGCTCGCCGCATTCTTGTGGTCGATGACAACGAGGACTCGGCGCAGTCTCTCACGATTCTGTTGAAGCCCGCCGGCAACGAGACACACACGGCCTATGACGGCCTTGAAGCGATGGAAGCGGCGGAGGCGTTCAAGCTTGATGTAATCCTGCTCGACATCGGCCTGCCCAAGTTGAACGGCTACGAAGTCGCCCGCAAGATCCGAGAGCAGACATGGGGTTAAACCATAATGCTGGTCGCTTTGACTGGCTGGGGGCAGGAAGAAGACCGGCGCCGCTCCCATGAAGCGGGTTTTAATCACCACTTAACGAAAACGGTTGACCTGCTCGCGCTTACGAACATCCTCGCTCGCTTATCCCAGGCCCAGAAATAGGACAGCGATCAGGCGCCTCCTTGTGAGTTTCTGCCAGGCCAGCTCGTAGGGTATTCGGCCCAGTCGATCCGTCTCTAAATAGTCCTCCCACTCCCTACGAATCAAAGATAATGGGACCGGGGCCCCCGGCATTGACGCAACTCACTCTTAAAAGTGGGGATCTTCCGCGCACGTGTCTCTGACTCAGGATCATTGAGGAGCAATGGTGCGGCAGCTGTCTCAACGCCCGTAGATGTTTTTTGGACCCGCGTTTCTTCACGACTGCGCAGGGGTCGGGAGGTATGTTACGATTAATTGTTTCCCTGATGAGAAAGCTTGAAATTGCCGGGATTGCAGGGTCTGGCCCGAGCTTCAGCCAGCTTCGCGTTTGGCCCAAACCGTGAAGGCCGAGGGAGTATCTCATGACCAAAATCCGATTGCTACTGCTCGAAGACAACCGTCTGCTGCGCGAGGGTCTGACTGCCATGCTCAATGAGCAGCCGGACATCGAAGTCGTCGCTGCCTTTGGAAACGGAAAAGAGGCTGTGCTCAAGGCCACACGAGAGCTGAAACCTCAGATCATTCTGTTGGACTTGGGATTGAAGGATCAAAACAGTTTGCGCTTGGTGGAATCGGTTAAGCAGGAATTTTCCGAGATCAAAGTGATCGTGATGGACCTCCTTCCCGTGCAAGCGGATGTGGTCGAGTTCGTAAAAGAGGGTCTGCGCAGGAATTCGGGAAGAGGGCCGAATCATGCGGCTTTTCCGAGTTGGCCCTGCTCGGACGATAACACCGCCTGGCAGGAGACGGTTGCCGGGAGGCGGCGACACTGCTAGATTGGCCGGTCGTTAACGATCAGGAAACGGAGCCAAGCAGCGGATGCGCAACAACGAATTCACGAAGATCCTGAAGTGGCCGGGCTATCGGGTGTGGCAGTGGGCGATTGACGAGAAGCGGCACGAGTTGAAGCTGTGGGTACGGCGCAAGAGCGGGAATCGGAAGTACCATTGTTCGGGGTGTGGCCGAAAGCTGGCGCAGTTTTGCGACTTTACCGAACGGCAGGTGCGGGACCTGCCGTGGGGCCAGTATCAGACCCTGGTGGTGATGGAGGTCCACCGGGTGCGCTGTCCCGACTGCGGGGTGAAGGTGGAAAAGGTTCCGCAGTTGCCCGGCAAGGCCCCGTTTAGCGAGCGATTCGAAGACGAAGTGGGACGGCGCTGTGAGAGTGCCCCGGTACGGCAATTGGCCCGGCAGGTGGCCTTGGCAGCGAGCACGGTGCGGGCCATCGAGCTGCGGTATCTGGAGCGGTGGGACCGTCGGCGGCGCCGGTCGCCGGTCCACCGGATTGGGGTGGATGAGATCTATCTGGGCACGCAGAAGTTTCTGACGGTGGTGAGCAATCTGGACACGGGCGAGCCGCTGTGGTTTGGCCGGGATCGGAAGAAAGAGACGCTGGACGGGTTTTTCCGCACGCAGCTGACGGCCCGGCAGCGAGGCCAAATCACGGCAGCCTGTGTGGACATGTGGGCGCCGTTTACGCAGAGCTTGACCCAATGGGTGCCACAGTGCCGGATTGTCTATGACAAGTTTCACGTGCTGCGCCATGCCAATGACGCGGTCGATGAAGTGCGGCGGGCCGAATTCTTCCGCCAGGGAGGAGAACGGCGCGGGGTGATGAAGGGCAAGCGATGGCTTCTGTTGTCGCGCTGGGCTTACCTTTCGCCCCAGAAGAAACGCCAGCTCAACGACCTGTTTGCACTCAACCGCCGTTCGTTGAAAGCCTATGTGCTGAAAGAAAGCTTGGAGCGCCTCTGGAGTTACCGCTACGAAGGGGCCGCCCTGCGGTATCTGCAGAACTGGATTCAGCAACTGCGCTGGCAGCGCCTGAAGCCGTTTGACAAGTTGGCCGGCTTGCTGGTCAAGCATCTGGACGGGATCCTCAACTACTGTCGTACGCCAGTTCCGTTCGGAGTGGTAGAAGCGGTTAATGCGAATCTGAAAAGCCTCATCCGACGCGGCCGGGGCTACCGTAACCTCCGCTACCTGCTGCTGAAGGCCCAGCGTCAGGCGGTGTTATCGTCCGAGCAGGGCCAACTCGGAAAAGCCGCATAATTCGGCCCTCTTCCCGAATTCCTGCGCAGAGCCGTTTTTTTGCGATCATCGCATTCTGGATAAGAAGACCTCGTACAGATAATAGGTTGTTCGGTTGCTCCACCCAGCCTGCCCATATCTTCTCTTTCACCCCAGTTGAAATCCATCTTAGGGTAGCTAGTAATCGAGCCTTTTTTTCCGTCAATGGCGTTTTACGTCCAATTGTGAACCGAACCATTGGCATCTAAGTTCTAGACTACATCCTTGAGTTGAGGCATGTATCGGAATAGGCACAGGCAAAGCGTCGAAGCCACACCTCGACCAAATTCATTTCTCACAATTGTCGAATAGTAGCGATCTATCGAAGGAGAACACATGAGGTCCCTAATGGCGCAGAAGGCGTCTGCTTATAAAAAGCCCCCGGTTGTGGTCATCGGGGCCGGCCCCACTGGACTGAGCGCAGCGTACCACTTGCAACAGGATGCCTTATTGGTAGAACAAAACGATCGGGTTGGCGGATGGTGTCGCTCAGTTCAAACGAACGGTTTCACGTTTGATTTCGCCGGTCATATTATGTTTTCCAATGATCCCTACATTCATGAACTTTATCAGCTTCTGTTAGGGGCCAATGTCCATTGGCAGGACCGGGAAGCGTGGATATTTAGCAAAAGTGTTTACACTCGGTATCCTTTTCAGGGAGCGCTGCATGGATTACCTGCGGATGTCATTAAGGAGTGTCTTCTTGGCGCGATTGAGGCACGGCTCGGCCTTAATGGTATTACCGCGACGAGCCCCAAGCCAAATGGCAACGGCGCCAGAATCAGCCACGAGAACGAAGAACGCTTAAGGGGGAATTGTACCGGGAATGGTCTCAAGGACTGTTGTGCGGACGGACTCTTAGAGAGCTCCACCGAATTGAGTCGCTCGGCCGCACAGCCAAAGAATTTTGAAGAATTCATCTACGCCAACTGGGGTGCGGGAATCGCCAAACATTTTGCGATTCCCTACAACAAGAAGCTCTGGGCCGTGCCCTTGACTGAAATGGAAACATCCTGGATTGGAGGTCGGGTTCCAGTTCCAGACCTCGAGGCAATGATTGATGGAGCACTGAAGCCGGTTCCTAAACCGATGGGACCGAACGCGCGATTCGGATATCCTCTGAGAGGCGGTTTCCAGATGCTAATGGATGGATTTTTGCCCCATCTCGCTGGGCCAATTCGCCTAAATACTCGAATCGTCGGCATTTCTCCTACCCGCCGCCTTGTGGAAACGAATGACGGAACCTCAATTCCCTATGATTTCCTCATTAGCACGATGCCGCTTCCAACTTTGGTGAGACTCATGAGGAATGAAGCGCCCCCGGCGATTCAGAAAGCCGCATCTCTTCTGCGTTCCGTGTCGGTTCGGTGCGTTCACCTTGGAATCGGGCGAGAGAACCTAACAGAGAAACATTGGATCTACTATCCCGAAGACACCGTGTTTCATCGGATTTTTGTGCAGGGGAATGCGAGTCCATTCTGTAATCCACAGGGCGGCTTTGGCCTTACCTGCGAGATTACTTATTCGCCCTCAAAGCCACTCCCATGCGATGGCCATGCTTTGATAGAGCGGTGTATACAGGATTGTCACAAGGTGGGCATCTTCAAACCGGAAGATCCTATCTGGGCAACTTGCCAGGTAGATCTGCCTTGTGCCTATGTAGTCTATGACCATGAGCGCGCCAGGAATGTGGCTGAGATACGGGACTGGCTGGCCGAGAGAAACATAACCTTGTCGGGGCGATATAGTGAATGGGAATACTACAATTCAGATCATGCCTTTTTAGCAGGCAAAAAGGCCGCCGATCAGGTCAAGGAGCAGGGCTTGCACACGTCCGAGACCGCAAAAGACGCCCCTTTAACTCAGTATGTACTGGGCGGGGCCTGAAGCTAGTGCGCACTAATGACTTGCGCTGTGGAGGTGACCCCAAAGATTTCATTTGGGCGAGCGGCATCGAGAATACGTTTGTGCCTCAAACAAGGCCGGGGCATCGCGCTCTCGATGAATATGCCCTTATGGAACACTATCGGTATTGGCGCAATGATCTTGGGCTCCTGAAGGAACTGCGGGTGCAAGCCGTTCGGTGGGGAGTGCCGTGGTACCGGGTCGAGCCGATTGCTGGTGAGTTCGACTGGCGATGGACAGACGAAGTGATTCCTTATCTTGTGGAAGAACTCAAGGTTTTTCCAATCATCGACCTCATGCACTACGGCTGTCCCTTCTGGCTTAGAAGGGAATTCGCCAGCGATGAATACCCAAAGGCGATCGCTCGCTACGCTGCAGCGTTCGCGACAAGATACAAGCGGCTAGTAAAATGGTATACACCTCTAAATGAGCCGCTCGTAACAGCCCTGTTCTGCGGCAAAAAGGGACTTTGGCCTCCTTACCTGCGAAGCGATCGCGGATACGTGCTCGTCCTCTTGCAATTGGTAAAAGGCATCCTTCGCACGGTAGAGGCGATCAAGTCGGCCGACCCCAACGCAGTTCTTGTGCATGTGGATGCAAGCGGATTGAGCCGAGCCGCTCGGGAGGACCTTGAAGCTTTGGCAGTTGAGGAACAGCGGCGCGGTTTCTTGGTTTACGATCTTCTTACGGGAAACCTTACCCCCGATCATCCGCTTTTCCCCTGGTTGGTTCGCCAAGGAGCTTCTCCGGATGAACTGGCTTCCATTCGGCGTTCACGGATTGCGCTCGACATCATCGGGTTAAATTTCTACCCTCAATGGTCAACAACGCAGCTCTACATTAATCGGCGCGGCAAACTCGCCTATCGGTCGGTCGAGCGGGACGGCTCCGGCTTCACGGGCCTCATTCGAGACTTCTACCACCGGTATCGGACCCAGATCATCGTTACGGAAACCAGCGCTCGCGGCAATGTTAAGCTCCGAGCCCGTTGGCTAAAAGCTTCGGTGTCAGCGATCAAACAGTTGCGGAGTGAGGGCATCCCCATTCAGGGCTACACGTGGTTTCCCTTGTTTACGATGATTGATTGGCGTTACCGCTTTGGACAGAGGCCTCCTAAAGATTACCGGCTCGACTTAGGTCTATACCAGTTGGCTAAGACACACCACAAGCAACGCTGGCAGCCAACGGTTCTCGTTGAACAATTTAAAAACTATGTTCTCGATCCAGTAGAATCCATTGGCCGCTTACGGCAGCCTGAATCCCACGATGGCACTCCCCTCTAAGAATACGTGCGTTGATCAACTCACAATGGAGTCTACGTTAAATTTGTTTGACTCCTTCTGGCAGGCTGGTTTCGAGTCGGCCTGCCACATAAACAGGAATGGGCAGCGCCTCGACATGGCTGCCATGACTCAACACGATCAGAATCTGCAGTCAGATTACTCTCGATTAAGGCCCTTTGGCATACGCACCATCCGAGAAGGTATTCCTTGGCACATCGTTGATGTTTGCCCGGGTTTTGACTTTTCCCCGCTGGCTTCGCGGGTAAAAGCTGCGCAGGAAGCGGGACTACAGGTTATTTGGAGCCTTTTTCATTTTGGCTGGCCAGACGACCTTGATTTGTTGTCATCCCGCTTTATCGACCGTTTTGTTCGATACTCCAAGGCAGTGGCTCGATTCATCCGGGAAACGAGCGACCGAGTCCCATTCTACGTCCCTGTTAACGAGATCTCGTTTTTGAGCTGGGCCGCAGGGGAGAAGGGGTGCATTTACCCCTTTGGCCATGATTGCGCATCCGCCATAAAGCGTCAGCTAGTCAGAGCAGCTATTGCTTCCATCAATGCCATCTGGGAGGAAGATCCGAGAGCTCGAATTATCCACACAGATCCCTTGATCCAAATAGTAGCGCCATTTTCTCAACCCGACTTGGCGCAAGAGGCTGCTCGTCAGAGCCAGTCGCGAACGGAGGCCTGGGACATGATAGCCGGCTACCAATGCCCCGAGTTAGGAGGTCATCCCAGCTATCTGGATATTTTGGGTGTGAATTTCTACCATGGCAATCAGTGGGAGGTGGGAGGGGATCGACTCCGTTGGGAAGACCTCCCAAGAGATAGCCGTTGGAAGCCACTTTCTGGTCTCCTCGAAGATTTGTTCAAACATTACAAGCGGCCACTCTTTGTAGCTGAAACCAGCCACTTCGGGTCGGGTCGAGTTCCCTGGATAAGAGAAGTCACCCTTGAAGTGCTCCAGGCAAGGAGGCTGGGTGTGCCCGTTGAGGGCATCTGCATTTATCCGATCGTAGATCGGCCCGATTGGGAGGATTTGCAGCACTGGCATAACAGCGGCTTGTGGAATCTGAGGGCCAATGGGAGCGGCCGGCTGGAGCGCGTTCTGCAGGAGGACTATGCCGCCGAGATCCTTCGCCTGCAGGATTCGATGTAGGAACGTCCAGCATGTTAGGAATCTGACGTCTCACCAACTGTTTCGCCCGGCTGCGACAGACCCGGAAGCAAACCTAAAGGGTGACCGGTGTTGGTTAGGGGTTGGGCTAAGTGAGTGATCATGTCGTGGAGCATTACCGCGGCAATCGGATGGTTGCCACGATGTTGTCGGAGCCTAAAGGTACTGATCAGTAGACGTCCGTTGCCGATGCGCTGTTCCGCAATTAAAGCCACCGTTTGGTGGATCCAACCTACAAACATTCCGGCATGGACGTCGGCTGCGAAGTCTCGCGGGCTCAGGCCCACGATGACATAATCTGGCGTAAGATCAGCGAAGGCAAAATCCACCAGGTGTCCCGTGGGAATGTTTTGAAACATCCTATCTTGGCGGATCCAGCTGAAGGTACTGGCCCAATCTCCCTGCCAAGGCCGCTGTGCGCGTTGCGCGATCCTTAGATTGCCCAAATAAGTCTGCTGCGCTTTTGTAGAATCAGCTAGCCATAATACCCGCCCTCCTCGCTGGATATACCTTAACAGCTCATCTGTAAGCGTAGCCGCCACGGCCAATTGGCAATCGATCAGATCGTCAGCTAACCGATATCCCTGCGCTCGAAGCTTTCTCGAGAGCCACGGCATGTCACTGACAAAAACGACGCTTGAGCAGGGCGTTGCGGATAGCGGCGCGATGAAGTAAAGCTCCTGATGGTTACGGGCGACGCGTTCGCCGTTTTGGCTAAACAATTCGAATTCCAGTCGCACACGCAAACTCTTCGAGAGCCGTGGAACTCTGAAACTGGCCGTTCCCAGTTGGGTTACTCGTCCCTGCTGGGGGTTCAGTTCTGAAAACGTACCCTTTACATCCGGAAACAGGTCCAAATGCCATTCGAGTCTGCTCTGAATTAGGTCAACATCCGAGAAGTGCGAGAGAAGGACGCGAACCTCAAAGGCATCATTTTCCCAAAAAACAATCTTTTCCAATCCAGTCGGAATGATCGCATCAGCACCGTTGATAGCCGCGAACGAATCGTAGTACGCCTTCGGATTGCGGCACATATCCAGCAGGCCGTTGCTTTCCCAATGGACATCAGTAAATTCAGTGATGATATAACCAACAATGTTGGAATGGGATCTCATCTCTTCAATTTCATACTTGAGTGCCGTAAATTGCGCCCGTTGACTCGCAGCCGACAACGTGGATAAATCCGTAAAGACCTTGTCGAGATGAAACGTCTTAAATCGTCGCTCCACGCCGTGCGGGTAGACAACCCCATCAGCCCATTCGAGACCTGTTTCGAACCACCACGGCTCTTGACCTTGGTAGCAACTCCGAAGTTTCGAGACGTCGGGTAGGCCCCAGTTCCCGAACTCAGAGACAATCATAGGTTCACTTCCCAGGCGGCGGACCTCAGGTGCTGGGGTCCTCGGCACTGGACTCCATGGGTCGCTTGTAAATTCTCGCCAAGATTGTATGTTCTCGTAGACGTGCGCGAACGTCCAGGGAGGCCTCATTGCAAAGGTTCGAACCCATTCCCGCCACTGACGATAGTGATCGGGAATAGCATAGTAGTTGTGAAAATCTTCAATGTCGGTAACGACGTGAAAGTTGGAGAAACAAGGAGAGTTACCGACAATAAGCCGGTGGGGATCCAAGGTCTTGAGATAGGAATAGGTCTCGGCAAGCCAGGCGCGGTGTTCCGGATTGACAGCCAAATCCACTCCCCAGCCTTCATTAATGATAGTCCAGACAATAATGGAAGGATGATTCCAATCGCGCTCCACCATTCCGTGCAGCGTGTCGCGAGCGCGGCGCTTTGCGAGCTCAGTGAGATTCTGCCAGTTGGGCAACTCCGTCCAAATCAGCAACCCGGCCCGGTCGGCTGCCGCGTAGTAACGAGGATCGGCAATTTTCAAATGAGTACGAAGACAATTCAGGCCCATATGCTTCGCCTTAGCGAACTGATCGTCTAGCTCGGCATCACTGAACGGAGTGTATTCGGTGTGAGGGTAGTAGTCTTGATCAAGGGCTCCCCGCAAGTAAAGTATCCTTCCATTCAGCTGCAAATGTCCGTCCGCAGACGTCGCCAGCACTCGCATACCAAAATCGTCGGAGACCGAATCGATCGGCTCGCAATCGTCAAGCGTGAGCAAAGTCGCCTCGAGCGTATACAGGTGAGGAGATTTGGTATCCCATAGGATCGGTTCGGGCACGGCCAAGCTGGACTCGAACTCATTTTTTCCGGGCCGAATCCTGAAACTTTCTTCTTTGAGGTTTCCCTTCGGATCTTTAAGCGTCACCCTCAACCTCGTGCGCTCATCGACTGAGCGACTCAGCCGCAGATGAAACAGAACTTGCTGCCCAGCCACATCGGGAGTCATTTTCAACCGTTCAATATGAACCGGAGAACGAACCTCCAAGTACACGCTTTGCCATATTCCGCCCATCGGCCCGTACCAACTCTGCTTTCCGTGTGGAATTTCCGCGAAAGCGAACTCGGGGAAATAGTCGGCATCATTTCCCGGGTCCACCACTCGCACCACCAGTTCGTTGGGTTCGTTGTGACGCACGGCTGAATCTGCCTGCATTTCGAAAGGCAGGTAACCCCCCTCGTGCACGCCCAAGAGCTGCCGGTTCAGCCACACCGCTGCAAAATAGTCAACCGCCCCAAAGTGCAACCAGTAGGTAGGAGATTGGATTTCCTTCGGGGTGGATGGTAGATCGAAGGTTCGCCGGTACCAGGCAACTCCACTATAGTCTCGCAGGTCGTCAAAAGCGGCCTGCCAAGGACACGGCACTTTGATCTTTCGCAGCGGTCCACTTTCTTCCAACTGTTCTAACTCAAAACTTTGCTGAGGATCGGGAACAAAGTCCCAGACCCCATCGAGAGTAAGACGAACACGTGTCATCATTGCACCGATCGATGGCTGTTGAGCCTAACCTCTTGCGAACTAGAGCAAGCGGAAAGCCACCACCTTGTTGAGAGCTACCTGTCAGAGCCGAGGAATGTAATGGGACTAAGCGTTAGCCGCTCGGGAGGTCGGACCGTGAGATCGTTTTCCTGAACGAGGGGAGTCTTTTTTCGGTTGGCTAATCGGGTGTAAAGATTGCTAACCAGGTTGGCGCTGGTACTTAGATTGTAGAGTTCCTTGACTCTCTCCCGCGCTGCGCTTCCGATAAATCTCCCTTTTCCAGGGTTGTCGATAAGATTGATAAGCACCCTTTCAATACCTTCGAATCCGCCGGTATAAGCATTTGTTCCACCCTTCCAGTCTTGAGGAGCTATGAGATAACCGGTCACTCCTTCTTCAATAATCTCTGCGACTCCCCCGACTGCCATCGCAATCACCGGCCGCTCGCATGCCATCGCTTCCAGAACAGCCAGGGGCATCCCTTCACTTCTCGACGTCACAACTAACACATCGAGAGCGGAATAAACCTCTGTCATGTCATCCCACAGTCCGGCCAGATGAACACAATCCTCAAGACCGAGCTCATGGATTAGCTGGACTAACTGTTCCCGCAGAGGGCCCTCTCCCACCAATACGAAATGAAGCGCCGGCCTTTTCTGATGTACTCGCGCTACCACGCGCAGAAATTCGTCGGGCCCTTTCTCCCAGGCGAGCCTCCCCACGAAACCCACTAGCGGTACCTCAGGCGATAAGCCCAAAGCAGCTTTGAACCGTTGAGTATGAGGGATGGATCTAAACAGCTCCGTATCAATGCCATTCGGAATAAAACCCAAATTCTGCGGTGCTATTCCAAGAGCTAGAGCCTGTGCATAGGCTTCCTGGCACACCACGATTAAATGGGTTTGCGTCATTCTGCTGATGCCAAGTTCCTGTACGGTGAGACTCATTCCATGAATCGTCGCTATCGTAGGTGTCTGGGTAAGCATTCCAGTTAAACCGGCCAATATATGTGCGTTGGGTAGATGCCCGTGGATGAGGTCGACGCGATGATGTCGGACGATTTCCACAGCCATCTGCAACGATCGCCAAGTTGGATCGTCTCTCAGGGGTGCCACGAAAACCGGACAACCCTTTTCCTTGAGTGACCGTGTAAACGGACTTTGGAATGGGCAAAGGCACGTGAAGCGAAAGGTCTCAGGTGACAACTCCTTGACCAGATTGACTACCGATCGTTCCATGCCTCCGACAATCGCGTTGCCGACAATCTCCAGCACATGGATGGACCCATTCTTCTGCCGCTTATTTCCGTTCGTTCCATTACTTCTGGCTGACATTGGTTTTTACTCCTTCAACCCTAACCAGCGCGCGGCAGTTTCTCCCATGATGTGGCGGCGCAAGACCTCATCCAGATTTAGTTCACAAAACAACTTCCTCACATCCTCGATCGCATCCGTAAGTACGCTACCGGCACAGGGGAGGAAGCGATCGCTACCAAACTGCAGTAATTCAGGTCCCAGGACCGCCAGAGCTCTCTTCAGAACTTCGAGGCGATAGACTGGCGGTGACCCAAAGGAGATATCAAAGCGAAACTGACAATCATGCGGGCGCACTCCCTTAATGAGGTCTATTAACCCCACCGCATTGGCTTCGTCACACCAGGGCCAACCGAGGTGAGCCAAAGTCACTCTCAAAGAGGGATGATCGCGGAGTGCTTCAAAGAAGACGGGGCGGCAGAACCTCCCTGACCGGCCATCGATAAAGATGCCACTGTGGAATAAAATGGGAATTTTGAGTTCACTGGCACACTCGTAAATGCGATGGGCACTTTCCTCGTAGGGATACCAACCGCTCGGAACCAGCTTCAGACCGCGCAAACCGAACTTCTCGACCGCAATACGGAGATCGGTGGCTGCTTCCGAATCTAGCGGATCCACGACCGCAAAGGCGACGAGCCGGTCGCCGTGCCCTCGAACTAGCTTTCCTAAATATTGGTTGGAATGCCGCAGTTCCTCCGCCCCCTTCATCAGGTTGGAGGCGGTTAGCATTGGGGCTAGAAGCACGGCTACGTCAATGTTGGCCTCATCGAGAGCGCGCAGGATGCCATCGGGCTCTTCGTTGCCACTGCAATGCAGATGGGAATCAACAATCATTAGGCGGAGGGGACCTGCCCCTGTCATATGCTCTGAAGCTAAGTGATCATGCAATTCTCTTCTGTTCCAAATTGATCATCTCTCACCAAACCGCAGTGATAGGTTCCAGATTGAGGTCCATCATGCTACAAAAGCTTGTAATCGTCGGGGCTGGAAGCGCCATGTTTACCCAGGGAATTGTGCGTGACTGGCTCCAATGGAGACCAGCCGGTAGCTGGGAACTTGCCCTGGTAGACAACACGCCCGAAATCTTGGAGGCGACGGTGCGATTGGTGCGATATGCCGTGCAAAAAGCGGCTGGTACTTTGAAAGTGACCGCTTCCGTGGATATCCGGGAGGCGCTTATTAATGCAACAGTCGTGGTCTGCACCATCGGAGTTGGTGGCCGGCGAGCGTGGGAACAGGATGTCCTCATCCCACGGCGGTACGGCATCCTCCAATCCGTAGGGGATTCCGTCATGCCTGGGGGAATATCTCGCGCCTTGCGGATGATCCCCCAAGTCCTCACGATCGCTCACCATGTTGAGGAACTGTGTCCTACGGCACGCTTCTTTAATTATGCAAATCCAATGACGTCCATCGTCCGCGCTTTGAATAAACATACCGAACTTAGAGTTACTGGTCTTTGTTCGGGCGTAGACGAGACGCTACGTTATTTAGCGCGTTACACCGGCGTGCCCTTTGAAAGTGTGTCTGCTCGCTGGGCAGGTATTAACCACTGCACCTGGATTGTGGATGTCCGATCCAATGGCGCCAGCCTGTGGCCAACATGCCATAGGCTCTTGGCTAAGAGTCAAGTCTTGAGGCCAGAGCTTCTCGGACGGATGTTTTGGGACGAAGGTTGGCAACCGTCAGGTGCTTGTCGCGAGGATGCTGCTTTCAGTTGGGAACTATTTGCTCAATTCGGAGCGTTTCCAGCACCGATGGACAGGCATGTTGTCGAGTTTTTTCCTGAAAGATTTCGGGATGGGCAGTACTATGGAAAGAGACTTGGAGAAGGTGCCTATTCCTTTGAAGCGTGTATCGCCCATGGGGATCGCATCTTTCACCGAACCATAGAGCTAGGCAAGAGTTTGGGTTCTCAAACCGCCGACATTCACGGTTTAGGGGGCACTCTCGAAGGAGAACCCTCCCAGTTAATCGAGATCCTGGAAAATATTGAGCAGGATCGCCGGGTTTGGTATTCAGTGAATGTGCCCAATCATGGGTCGGTAACCAACCTGCCAAACGAGGCGGTACTGGAGCTACCAGCAGTGACTATGAGTGAGGGTTTCTGGGTACCTCGGTTCGGAGAGATGCCTACAGCGCTCGTCGCATTGTTGCTGCGGAGATTGGCCGCAGTGGAGGCTACCGTCGAAGCAGCAACGACAGGTGATCGCCTGCTCGCCGTTGAAGCCATGATTCTCGATGGCGGGGTATCCGACTATGACGTTGCAGTTCGTCTGACCAACGAGCTGATTGAAGCACAGAAACAGTATCTGCCGCAGTTTTCTTAATGGCCACGCGCCGCACGAGCAATCCACGCTACTGCTCAATCCACCTGCTTTCGCCCCGCAGCCTCCCGAACCGTCTGTTAGTGCACCGATTTAACGCGACTTTCCTTCTATACTCAGTCGATCTCAGTAGCAGAGAGTTCAGAAGCCAGTTTCGTACACATCGGCAGGGATTGGGCGTTGCCAACCATCAATCTTGGAGGCTAGCGCTTGAGCCAAAATCTCGAAAGCGTCTTAAACGCAGCTGTAGAGGAAAACCTCCGTCAATTCCTTAGGGACTCGACTTACTCTTCGCTAGGCGGTGTGATTGTCGATCTGGATGGCACCATAGTCCACGAGGATCAAGGAAGAACCTTCATTCCCGACTCAGCCAAGTTCGCCTTGAAAGAACTTTATGACCTCAAGCGTCCCTTCATTCTAAATACCCTGCGTTTCCCGCTGTCCGTGCTTCGAACGTTTGGGAAGGAATGGTATGAACTTGCTCATTCGCCTATTCCGACGGTGACGCTCAATGGGAGTCAGCTCGGCTTTGTCACTACGACCACGCACGGTGAGCTTACCTTCGAAGAGATTAGCGCTTTTCCCTTAACCGCTGCTGAAATCGATGAAGTCCTCGAGCTAGCGAAGGCTCTGGTCTCAGCAGGTATCAGCGATGTTCTAATCTTTCAATATCCTCGTGACTGGAGGATGGGAGAAATAATTTGGACGCCCTTGCCAGAGAAGGTCATTCCAGTAAAGGAGAAGTATTTGAGCGCGTCTTCGGTGACCGCTGTCGAGCTTTCAAAGTTTACCGACCAAATGCATTGCGAGGAAACATGCATGGTCTTTCTACTCATTGACATACCCCAAGACAAACTCATGGCTTATCAGCATACGAAGCGTAGCCAATTTTACACCCGTCGGGGAGTGGACAAGCTATTTGGTGCTCGGCAGATTGCGACGCACCTAGGAATTGATCTAACACACTCAATCGGTGCAGGCGACACGGAGATGGATAATTTCTTAGCTGATGTAGGGTTGGCGATTCTGGTTGGGAATGCAGAATTGAAGTTCCAGGGATTGTCTCAGACGATAAAACTGAGGAATCCATTTGAACTCAGTACACTTCTGTTCCGGCTTGCCTCTATACAGAGAGAACTTCTGAATGAAAACAAAGGATGACACACCAGTCCACTCGGTGCGCGAAGCAAAATCCTTGGCTCGCCGGATTGTGGAGCATCATTTTGGGACCAAACCTAACCGCATCGAGCACAAAACAAGTGGCATGAGTAATTGGGTTTTCCTCATCCATCATAGCGAAGGTGACTTCGTGGTTCGACTTAGTCCCATACCAACAAAGATAAATTCATTCATAAAAGAACAGTGGGTGGTTCGTAGAGCGCACGAAGTGGGCGTCCCGACTTCCGAGATTCTCGAAGTCGGCAACGAGGTGGTCCCCGTCCCGTATATGGTCTCGCGTCGCGTCCGCGGTCGAGACGCTACACACCATCCTGAAACCCTTTCCATTCTTCGCCAGATGGGACAGTATGCCGCGCTTATCAATTCCATACCCACGACCGGATTTGGTCAGGTCTTCGATTGGTCGAACAATCAACTTTCTCGAAACGAGACATGGAAGCAGTATCTACATGGCGAACTGAAATTGGACGCCCGCCTCACGACTTTGGAAAAGCAACGCATGGTAAGTCCAGCCAAGTCGAAGGAAATGCGCTCTCTTTTAGAGAGAGGGGTGAAGCGCTTGGCCAAGCCCGCCCTCAACCATGGGGACATGCGGTTTAAAAACGCTATGGTCGATGAGCGTGGAAAGATTACCGCTATTATCGACTGGGAACATTGCTCGTCGAATCTGACTCCACATTGGGAATTGTCGCTCGCCTTGCACGATCTTTCGATTGATGAGAAGCAAGCATTTCTGAAGGGCTATGGTTTACACGAAAAGACATTGGCAGAAATCGCACCTGTGATGAAAGCCTTGAACCTGTTGAACTATGCGCCCCGCATCGAACAACTTGTTCAGATGAACGATCGAGCCCAAATCGAGCAGTACCGAACCCGCTTGAGAGGAGTGTTAGACCTCTACTCTTTTTGATTCATCCGACCACAAGCCCGAACTTCCGCCCTCGCTGCCGTATGAGGCCAACCCCCGAACCATTAATAAACGCCTTCCTAAGAGCCGAGATGTATAAAACCGAACAGCTTGACCGCCTTGACCTAGATAAAATTCACGAACAATTATGGTCGCCGGCCGGGAGGTCACAGCAGAATCCAGCACTGCACACCGTGTCCAAACTCGCTTTCACCAGTTGCGCTCGGGAACGAATCTCAGTGCTTCGGCACTCTGAAAATTTCGTCTTGGCAGTCGGGATTGATAGCGGTTGTGGTTCTCGTTCCGACCTAGGAGAACTTTTATGCTACCAATCTCGATCATTACTTTCTCACATCTACGTTGGGACTCCGTTTACCAGCGTCCACAACACTTAATGGCTCGACTAGCTCGAAGATACTCCATCGCGTTCATCGAAGAGCCCGTGCTCGACCCTAACTGGACTGGTTGGGAAATCTCTGTCCCCGCCCCCAATATTTCAGTCTACAAACCGCACACGCCCTTCGCCCCTCAGGGATTCACTGATGAACAACTGCCTGCATTACAGACTTTGATGGATGGACTGGTGGTAGCTCTGGATCGATATCTAGTCTGGCTTTATACGCCGATGGCACTGCCATTAGCAGAAACGCTGCATCCGGAAGCACTCGTTTATGACTGCATGGATGAGCTTTCATTGTTCCTCGGAGCCCCCCGTGAACTCGTAGACCGCGAAACTGCATTGCTCCAGTGCGCTGATCTAGTATTTACAGGTGGGTTTAGTCTCTTCAAGGCCAAGCGGGCGACTCGCGCCGATACCCATTGCTTTCCAAGCAGTGTGGACGCTCCGCATTTCAGACAGGCTGTAATGGGGCAAGCGCAGCCTGCAATCGCCGAAGCCGGCGATCAGATCGATTTACCTCACCCGCGCCTCGGTTTTTTCGGAGTCATCGACGAGCGAGTTGATCTCGGGCTTCTAAGTTATTTGGCTGACACCCACAAGGACTGGCAAATTGTTCTCGTAGGGCCTGTCGTAAAGATTGATCCATCCACTCTGCCGCAACGCCCCAACCTCCACTACCTGGGCAAACGTAGTTATGCGGAGCTACCAGCTTACCTGACTGGTTGGGATGTATGCCTCTTACCGTTTGCCCTGAACGATGCGACTCGTTTCATTAGCCCGACGAAGACCCTTGAATATATGGCCGCTGAGCGCCTAATTGTTAGTACGCCCATAACGGATGTACTCGAACCATACGGAAACATCGTTTACATAGGATCACCTCCGGAAGATTTCTGTAAAGCTTGCGAAGAGGCGTTACGCGCATCGGTGGGTGAACGCAACCAGAGACGTGACAGAATGCAAAAGGTGATTGCCGGGACTTCATGGGAAGAAACGGCTCAGAAGATGGAACGACTTCTCCTGAACGCCATTGACAGTAAAACCAAGCAGACGCGGCTACCTGACACTCGCGTGCCACAGGCTTCCTGAAATCAAAGACAGGAAGCCGGGACTGGCGCCCACCATATTATCCAAGTTGATTAGCTGTCTCCTGCTACAGCGAACGGACGTTTGTGCGCTTTCCATTAGATAAGCAGCGCGCTCATCGCAAACCTCCAAGTGTTTGTTTTAAGAAAGATAAGAAATGGACAGCGCCTCCACAGTGCATTACGAATTCAGAAACCGCTTTGGCCGATCCGCGCGCTTGAATCGCGCTCCTGGCCGCGTTAATTTGATTGGAGAGCATACTGATTACAACGACGGTTTTGTTATGCCGGTAGCAATAGATTTGTTCACATGGGTTGCTATCGCCCCACGAGAGGACCGCAGGATCAGAGTCTATTCTGCGAACTTTTCGGAAACCAGGGAGATGTCGCTTGATGATGTTCCTGTCCCAGCAGGGGAATGGAGTGACTATATCTTCGGAGTCGCGCTTATCCTCGAAAGAAGCGGTTACAGGTTGTCAGGAGCGGACCTGCTGATTGTCGGTGAGATCCCCATCGGAGCGGGCTTGAGTTCCTCAGCGGCGATCGAGGTTGCTTCGGCTTATTCGCTACTCCACAACGCCGGTCATTCATTCAAAGATGAGCAACTCGCCCTGATGTGCCAACGAGCGGAAAATGAATTCGTAGGGGCGCGTTGTGGAATCATGGACCAGTTCATTGCTACATTCGGAAAGCCTGAGAAAGCAGTCATGCTAGATTGCCGATCTCTGGAATATGAACTCGTGCCCATTCCGAATGACGTCCGCATTGTAATCTGCAACACAATGGTCCGACATCAATTGGCGAACAGTGAGTACAACGCCCGCCGCTTAGAGTGTGAAAGTGCAGTCCGAATTCTGGCGAAGATTCTTCCCCGCATTCGAGCATTGCGCGATGTCACACTCTGTGAGTTGAGTCAGTATCGAGCAGAGCTTTCTGAGAAGGTCTATCGCCGTTGTCTGCATGTGGTAAGCGAAAACCAGCGGGTTCAGGAGGCGGCGCAGGCTTTGCGCCTCGGAGATCTCGAATACATCGGCAAATTGATGGGCGAGTCGCATCAGAGCTTACGCGACAATTATGAAGTCAGCTGCTCCGAGCTGGATCTCATGGTGGAACTCGCGGGTCAAGTCAGGGGAGTGTATGGCGCACGCATGACCGGTGCAGGGTTCGGTGGTTGCACCGTCAATTTGGTTCGTTCAGACTCCGTCGGTGCGTTCGTCTCGCACATTCAGGAAGACTACGCGCAACTGACACTGCAGACTCCTGAGATCCATGTGTGCTCTGCCGCCCCGGGCGTTCAGGAAGTCCTAATTGAATCGCGCAGGTGAATCCGTGACTCGTACTTGGCAAATACCAGGACCAACCTGACACACAACTCACGGGAATAGGGAACTGCATAGCCGACCGCTTAAGGATCAATTTCCGACGGATGGTAAATTTCAAAGAACATTCTCATCGCAGGTTCAGCCCACTCACGCGTGAATGGCTACTGGTTTCTCCTCACCGAAACCAGCGTCCCTGGCAGGGCCAGATTGAAAAAGCGGAGCCAGTCCGGGTTCCGATGTATGACCCCGAATGTTTCATGTGCCCCGGAAATGCCCGGGTGGGTGGGGAAAGGAATCCAAACTATACTTCAACTTTTGTTTTCGCGAATGATTTCTCGGCCCTGAAAGTCAACACGCCAATGGATGTCTTCAATGAAAAAGACTTGATTGTCGCCCAGGGCGAACGTGGGGTATGCCGCGTTGTCTGCTTCTCACCACGGCACGACTTAACTCTCGGCCGGATGGCGTTTAAAGACATTCGGACCATAGTCGACATGTGGGTGGTTCAATATGAGGAGCTCGCAGCCTTACCCTTTGTTCAATGGGTCCAAATCTTCGAAAATCGGACCGCCATGATGGGTGCGAGCAATCCTCATCCTCATTGTCAGATCTGGGCTAGCTCTAGTCTTCCAAATGAACCTGCCAAGGAACAAGCCACCCAGAGTGCTTACTATCTGGCTCACAGTCGGCAACTTTTGGCCGATTATCTCGAACTCGAAAGTCGACATCAGGAACGACTTGTCTGCAGCAACGACCACTTCACTGCGCTGGTGCCGTTCTGGGCTATATGGCCTTTTGAGACGTTAGTTCTGAGCAACCGCTCGGTTACCACATTGAGCGAGCTCACGGGCGAAGAACGCGACGGGCTTGCCGACATCTTGAAAAGACTGACCACCCGATACGACAATTTGTTTCAGATCCCCTTTCCTTATTCCATGGGCTTTCATCAAAAGCCGGCTGATGGCGCACCACACCCTGAGTGTCGGCTCCATCTTCACTTCTATCCCCCGTTATTGCGTTCCGCATTCATAAGGAAGTTCCTGGTGGGATATGAAATGTTAGCAATGCCTCAGAGGGACATCACGCCCGAGAGCGCGGCTGAGAAATTACGGAGTGCTACGGAAAAGCACTACGGAGAAGTTGACCGCCGACCGTGACTAGTCTTTGTTCGCTGAGTGTAAACGAGTGAATCTCACGATCCGAAGGGGCGTGTCTTGGCCGCCGGATAGATGTCAGCCGCGCTCGAAGAACGTCTCGAAGAACAACTAAGTTGCTTCACTGCCATTACATTTTCGTGAGACCCATCGGGCCCTGAAATTTGGACGAGCAGTCAGGACGCCGGCCCGGCAGGCTCCGTTGACCAAGCCGCCCCTCACGTTAGAAAGATCTTCTCATCGACTTGACTTTTCTGGCGTCGAAGAGATATTCGCGCTCTTTGAAACGGCTGCGTTGGTTAGTTTGCCTTAACGGGGAGTGTATCTCGCGGCCTAGCGACAATTTGTGACGGAAGCACCGAAAGATCCGGGGGATCAGGCACCCTCGACCCGGGTCGGTCACTTCGTCGGCTTAGTCATCGGTCGAAAGCACCTGTCTTTGACGCCACATACCAAAACCTGGCTGCCCTCCCGCACCATCGTCGAAATCACAGACCGTTCTCTTCTGCACAGAATTGATAAAGGTTGACGCCTACACTTTTCATGTTCGTCAGAGTTCCAGGCATCGATGTTGCGTCAAAAGGAGAAGTTACTATGGAAAGCAAAGCAAAACTTTTTGGGCACGCATTGCACCCCATTCTAGTTGTGTTTCCGCTTGGGCTTCTGGCAACCGCAGTTATATTCGATCTCGTGTACCTGGCTTCAGGGAACCTCACTATGGCAATAGTCGGCTTCTGGATGATTGTATCAGGAATCATAGGCGGGCTGGTCGCCGCCCTTTTTGGCTGGATCGACTGGTTTGAGATTCCACAGAACACACGGGCAAAACGTATCGGCCTTTTGCACGGAGTCGGCAATGTATTCGTGCTCGTTCTTTTTCTCGGAAGTTGGTGGTTGCGTCGCGAAAGCGCCTCGGACGCTCCACCTTCGACGGCGCTAGTGCTGTCGTTCGCTGGAGCGGGTCTGGCTCTTCTGACTGGCTGGTTAGGTGGAGAGCTAGTAGAACGTTTAGGTGTAGCCGTAGATACAGGTGCTCACCTAGATTCGCCGAGTTCGCTTTCGAATAGGCCCGCCACTGAAAGTGCCACGCGTAGATGAGCGAGAGCGGTGCGTCGGCGCTGCAGATCGCGAGTGGAACGCATCTGGGGCGGGTCGACGTAGTACCTCCGCGGAGGAGCACGGCGATCTTCTAGGAATCGATCTTATCTTTTTTGCTTTGCCCCCGTAGAAAGCTTTCATGTAAAGGGCATGCCTCAAGAATGTGGTCCCTTCTTGAGCCGAAAGATCGGCCATCCAGTAGCAGATACGGTGGAAATGTCAGTACGAGAGGGTCAGCAAGAGTCAGGAGCTGCCAGTGATGACATCGACTGCTTGTGAAGTGCGCTTGTGACGAAAAACAATGGGTAAATGCAAGAACTGGCTTTCCGCGGGTTTCAGATTTTCTTTTAATCGGCTGGGCTTCTTACTTTGTCACGAAAAAGACACCTGGACCACCCTCTTGAATAGTACCCGCTTTCATACCCGTCATGGTGCCACGTACACACATATGGAGTCGGTTCCGCAGATCGCGCTTGCGGTTAAACGAACGATTGCATCGCCATGGTGTTCAATCTTTGCGTCAGCGAATTCATCCAGCCGAATGTCGCCAATATCACGGAAGATCACTGCATAGAAACCTCGTCCAGTCACGGGAAACTTTACCGGATCGACGCTCTTCACCTCGTGCTACTTGGCCTCTAAGCCACTTGGTTAAGCTTCCGGTGCCAGGCCAGCAGCGTCTGAGGAGTCACAATTGTTGCGAGCTCACTAAGCAATTTCCGACCGAGCTTCTTTGGCTGTGGGTCGACGGCGCTGATCGTCGCTAAATCGCATTCGACGCGTGCCAATCTGTTCTCCAAGAACCCGATTTTCTTCAATCAGGTACTCGGTTACCTGCTGTGCTGGTTCATCAGCCAGCAATGGAGACGAAAAGGAAAATGGGTAGAAGATTGAGTGCAGTGAAAGAAAGAGAATTGAGAAATCGAACTACGCCGTACCGCGCAAAAACTCGATGTCATTGAAATCATTGGAAGGGGGAAGCATTACCCTTTGCATGATAACCTGCTGGAGTTTGATGGGAATCGTGCCTCATGGCGGTCCGGATAGAGGGGGCTATCCAGAGCAATCGAGAGACAACTCAGGCACTTCACTGCGTTTCCGCAACAGAAGCTCAAAATGTCTTCGCGCCTCCTCCTCGCTGATCTTATTTAGCTTGGAGGTAACCGCTCTAGCGTAGGGCATGGCTTTCAAGATTGAATCGCCACTGATCTGGTCGATAACGATCTTCGTGTCGATGTGCCTCGTGGGTAGCCAGTCAAGGCTCCTCAGAGAGAGAAAAAGAATTCGGTCTTCTGCATCGGTGAACATGCTCGTAACCTCGGACTCCCTCGGGACAGACTTAGAAGATTCGTTGCAGACGCGCCATCACGCCCCTTAGATTATTGAGTTTGCTGCGCTGCAACAGTACAAAACGAGACGCCGCTTCTATATTGAATGAAAATGGGGACTGCGTCTGCGTATTCGCCAAAGCCTTGCGGATTCTGGGCAGATAAACCAACGGAAGATGGAGTGTTCCCGTTTGCCTCGGGAAGGTAGAAGTCTTAATAGGTTGCCAGTTTTCAGTTGTAAACGCTGCGATCCTTTCAGGTCGGGCCATCCGCTCTTGATTGTTAACGCTGGCCGCAACTGGCGCTTCCGCTCAAATTTGAAACACCGAAGTAGCACGACCGCGCTCACCTTTTTTCAAACTGTTTGATCCCGGCGATCGAAGTTGGGCCGCGCACTGGGCTACTGGTGTAAAACTGGACAGTTTTGACAGTCATTTTGATTTAATTTCGGTTCTCTTCGATTGGGAGGAGAACCGATGAAACGCACATTTATCGTCCAGCATCCATTCCGCGCCACAATGATTGGAAACAAAGACCATACTCGAACCTTCCGGCCCGGTGAAATGGTCTGGTGTGATGTAGACCAAATGTCTGACCCGGTGAACTTCGAAGTTAGATTTCGTTCAATTTGAAGCGGCCCGGATCGAGTTCGCCGAGGGCGTTGAAACCCCGACTCCAGGGAAACTATCCGCCGGTTGCTCTCAGCTCTGAGGTCTCCTCCTTCCGCTACTTCTTGCACGTTGGGGTAGCTTCCTTGAACCAGGAGTCGTATGACCAAAGAAGTCACAGCAGTTAAGGTGAAACGCGAAATCTGGAATTTTTCTTGGCTGGTGGTTGGCCTTCTTACGGTAATTCTTGCGGCTGCGCTCTTGGCCTTTATGACCTGCAAGAAAAGATCTCAGGAACCGTTTCGAGAACGCCAGGCCACTTCTGGAGCTCAGCAGAAACACAATCCTAACCAACCCTGACACGCTTGACTTGCCTACCTTAGCTTCTCATCCCAACGATCTAGTCCCTAATTCAGCCTTCGGTCGATTCCTTTGTAGAGGCGAGCGACATATCCTCACCGCGATGCTGCAGCACGGACTTAACCCCGTTTCATCTTCCAAATTACATCCTCACCCTGGAAGTCCGTTTTTACTCGCGGAGGTGTCTTATGTAACCGGCCAAAAAGCGCATCCGCTGTTCTCCCGAAAACTGGCGAGTTGCAGGGGCCAAGGACTTGGCAGCGATCAGAAACCCTGTTCGGCGTGTAATGGCAAGGGAAGTATCCAGGTTGTCCAGCCTTCTATGCGGTGCCCCAGGTGCATGGTACGGGCAAGCCCGAAACTAGTCTCCTGGAACCTGCTTAGGTACCGGTTGGATCTGGGACCGACTTCCACTTAGCAGAACCTCTGGAGCAATCGCAGGCCGCTGAATCAGCCCATTGAGGACAGGATCTATGGACGCTGCCCCGTACCCCACAGCCATGGGACGCTCAGGCGCGGTTTTCCTAGGCGAGCTTGGTAAAGACCGACCGACTGCACAGCCTATTTTCAAGCGCGGTGTTACTGCTGCAGCAGTCCTCTGGGTATCGTCTTCAGATACCGAGGGCTAGAAGTGTTGACCACCTACTCCGTCGGCTCTGGCATTGTCGGTCTGGTGTTGATGATACTGATGGTAGAAAATGCGGAACCGGGGTCAGCGAGAGGGTTGTTTGAGCGCGCCTGCGGATCCTGTCTACTTCTGGGTGTTCATCTTCGCAGCTCGCCTTTACCGCATTGATCCGAACCTGTTTGGCGCCTACAGTGAGGGCTACCCTTCAGTCAAACCCGATTTGAGTTGGTCTTTCTCTATTCTGCACTGTGTTGTGACGAGAAGTTCGATCGGCGGGCTCAGCGGACCTGTGCAGACGCAGCCCTAGTCAAGGCATACACGACGGTCGGCGCGGCCAGTTTGAAAACCCAACTTGGCGGGTAATAGTACGATTCGTCACTGGCGCTGCCACACTGACAGAAGTAGATTTTATTTGCCAGTTGAACATCGGAATGGCACTGCTGACAGAAGCCAGCAATCATTCCTGGTTTCCTTGATGTCATTGCTTTCTCTCCCAGCGGGAACGCGAGTGTAGCAAAACCTAATAGGTCAACCAGGGAATTTCCTAACTATGATAACCCGGCTTATCGGCTGTTCAAGCGTCTTGAAGTAGGTAATGCGTTAGTTACGGGGGGCGAAGGCTGGGCGCACGAGTGGCTTGACCGCTTGACCGGGAGTGCGAGGCGAGAATGGCGGCGTGGAGGCGGAGAGTTAACTGGTGTCAGGAGGAAACAGTAAGCTGAGCGGGTCGAGCGTGGGATGG
>Ga0163150_10001007_pt1 | contig 49935 bp, 26 predicted proteins | sample OliLakLV19P2IB_FD_148628 | JGI IMG/M metagenome (GOLD analysis project Ga0163150, IMG submission 148628) | Freshwater microbial mat bacterial communities from Lake Vanda, McMurdo Dry Valleys, Antarctica - Oligotrophic Lake LV.19.P2.IB | ecosystem: Environmental > Aquatic > Freshwater > Lake >... | reverse complement strand
GATGTCGGGGGGATAATAGGGGGGGTAGGCGCGGGGGCCGGTGTGGAGTTGGACGGACTTACGCTGCGGCTCGCCGGCCGCGAAGGGCAGGTCCTTGCGGACGATCGTACCGCGCTCGTAGCCCACGGTGAGTGTGTCCGGATACGCGGCGCCGTCGTCGATGCAGAACGAGGCGAAGATGCTGCCGAGGGTGCCGTCGGTAAAGCGGAGGATGAGCATGGCGTTGTCCGCCGTGGGCCGGCCGGTGAACAGGCGCGACGTGACCACCTGGACGGATTCCGGCTCGGCGCGTCCGGCCATGAGTTGCACGAACTCGTTGATGGCATATATCCCCAGGCGGAACAGCGGCGCGGCGGGGCAGCGCTCGGGGTCGTCGTACCACGAGCCATCAGCCTGTTCGCGGTAGTTGCACCAGGTTTCCCAGCGGAGCGCGACCGGCCGGCCGAGGTCGTGCGTGGCCTCCAGCTGTTTGATCCGGCGGAGGTCCGGCTCGAGAAACGGCCCGGGCGAGTTCAGGTGGATGGTGCGGCCGAGCGCCACGGCTTCGCGGAGGACGGCGGCGGCCGCCTCGGGGTCGCGCTCGAACGGCTTTGTGGTCATCACGTCGCGGCCGGCGCGGATGATCTGGCCGAGGAGGCCGGCCCGGCCGGCCGGGCCCGTAAACAGCCCCACGGCCCTGATAGTGTCGTCCGCCAGGAGGTCTCCGAGCGACGAATACGCTGGGACGCCGTATCGCTCGCCGGCGGCGCGGGCGCGGGCCGCATCGGCGTCGCAGACGGCGCGGAGCTCGAACCAGGGCTCGGCAGGTCCGCCGAGGAGTTGCGTTTCGATTACGTTGGCCCCAAAGTTGAGACCGACGATGCCCAGTCCGGCGCGTGGTTGCATGCGTTTCGGTTGTTCGGGTGATGGCGGGTTCGTAAGTCAACCAGAGCCCCGTAATGGGTTCCTGTCTCTCCAGCGATGGGCTAAATTAAGGCCTTCAGGCCCTTTTTTGCATCGACGCGTGGATACTTTCCTTGAAACGGATTACCCTTACGTGCCGGCGCGACACGGGTCCGTCGTGTGCGTCCAACCGAGTAAGCACCAAGCAATGGGAGGTTGATCGTGACGGAATACTTCCTACTGGGGCTGGCGGCGATCGTCGTCCTTGGCGTTATGGCTCAATGGCTATCATGGCGTTTCAAGATACCATCCATCCTGCTCCTGCTCATTTTCGGCTTTTTGGCCGGCCCCGTGACAGGGCTGCTGGATCCTGAGCGCCTTCTGGGCAACCTCCTGTATCCCTTTCTTTCACTGACGGTCGGGCTGATCCTTTTTGAAAGTGGGCTCCATTTCCGGCTGCAGGACATTCGAGAGTCGGGCAAGGTGGTCCAGCACCTGATTACCATCGGGTTGGCCGCCACCTGGGCCATGGTGGGGGTAGCCGCGTATTATATCCTCGGGTTGGACCTCAACATGGCCATCTTGATCGGGGCCTTGCTTTCGGTCACCGGGCCCTCGGTGGTCGTCCCGCTGTTGCGGCATGTGCGCCCGCAGGGCCGGGTTGGGGCGATCGGGAAGGGGGAGGGGATATTTAACGACCCGATCGGCGCGATCATCGCCGTCCTGGTGCTCAAGACGATCGTGTTCCTCAATGAGCCCATCATCGGCGGCCTCGAGGTGAGCAGCATGAGCGAGGCGTTCGTACACGCCGGCCTCGGCCTCTTGCTCATCCTCTTCGTGAGCATCGGGGTGAGCGTCACGTGTACGGGGTTGTTGTACGTACTGCTCCACAAGCGCCTCGTGCCGGATTACCTGAAAAACGCGGTGGCGATCACGGTCGTGGTGGGTGCGTTTTCGGTCTCGGAAGTGCTCCGAGAGGAGTCGGGTTTGCTTACGGCCGTGTTGCTCGGCATGGCCATCGCCAACCTCCAGTACGGCTCCGTCCCCCGGCTCTCCCAGTTCAAGGCCGATGTGCGGGTGTTATTGCTGGCGGTGGTTTTCATTCTGTTCGGCGCCCGGCTGGACATCACTGAGCTCGGATTCATCAACCAGAACACCCTCCTGTTCCTGGCCGCGCTTCTGTTCATCGTGCGCCCGGTGGCCGTACTCCTCTCCGCCATCGGCACCCGCATCACCTGGCGCGAGCTGCTGTTCCTGTCCTGGATGGCGCCTCGGGGCATCGTGGCCGCCGCGCTGGCCGCCGTGTTCAGTTTCCAGCTGGAAGCCATCTTCCCGGAGGCCAGCAGCGGCATCGTCCCGGTCGTATTTATGGTGGTGATCGGCACCGTGGCCATCTATGGGCTGACGGCCACGCCGCTGGCCCGGTTACTGAAACTGGCACACCCGAATCCGCAGGGCGCCCTGTTCATCGGGGCGCAATCGTGGGTGCGGCGTCTCGCCAAGGTGCTTCAGGAGCAGGGATTCAAAGTATTGTTGATCGACTCCGACCCGCGTAACGTAGCGCACGCGCAACAGGCCGGCCTGGACGCTCGCATGGCCCACGTATTGTCGAAAGATGTGATTGATGAGCTGGAGCTGAGCGAGATGGGGCGGATGCTGGTGATGACGCCCAACGAGGAGATCAACGCCCTGGCGACGCTCAACTTCCACGAGTACTTCGACAGCGCCGAGGTGTACCAGCTTCCCGTGCGTCCGCGGGACGATTTGAGGCAGGCCACCGAACACACCGAGCACATCCGCGGCCGGCAACTTTTTGGCGACCACGTCACGTTCGCGTCCCTCAATACCCGGTTCATCAGCGGCGCAGCCATCAAGACCGGGATGTTATCCGAGGCATTTACCTACGACGACTTTATCATGCGGTATGGGAAAAACGCCATTCCGCTGTTTGTCATGCGGCCATCGGGTGTGTTGGCCGTGTTTACGACGGATAACGAGGTGAAGCCGCAGCCGGGCGATACGTTGATCGCCCTGATCAACCGGGCGGACCGCGTGGCCGGCGAGTCGGACGGCATGATGGCCCTCACCGAGCCGTCTCCTACGGTTGACGCATAAGCGCGATGGCCTCCGAAATCTCGCCTGCCGGCATCGACGCGAAAACGCGCCTCGTCACGTTGCTCGGCTACCCCCTCTCCCATTCCCTTTCGCCGATCATCCACAATGCGGCGTTTCGAGCGCAGGGCATCAACATGGTGTACCTGTGCCTCCCCGCGCCGCCGGAGGCGCTGCCGGCCGTGCTCGCCGGCTTGCGCGCGGCCCGGTTCGTGGGTTCGAACGTGACGATCCCACATAAACAGGCGGTGGTTGAGCGGGTGGATGTGTTGTCGGACCGCGCGCGGGCCGTCGGGGCGGTCAACACAATCGTGTGCCGGCCGGGTGAGGGTGAAGCCCTTCCGCGTTTATATGGGGATAATACGGACATCGCCGGCTTTCTCGCCCCGCTGGCGGCCCACGCTCACGCGGTTCGAGGCGCTTCGGTGGTCGTATTCGGCGCCGGCGGGTCGGCGCGCGCCGTCGTTTACGCCCTGTTGACCGAACTGGCGCCCTCGCGCCTCTGGATCGCCGCGCGGAATACGGATCGCGCGGAGGCGCTTGCCGCGGACTTCGCGTCCTACGACACCCGCGGCGCGCTCGGCGTCTGCGCCCTGGCCGACGCCTCGGCGCCCGTGCGCGCCAGCCGGCTGCTGGTCAACACCACCCCGCTCGGGATGCAACCCGGCATCGACGCCTCCCCCTGGCCGGCCGCCGGTGATTTTCAGGCCGGGCAGATTGCCTACGACCTCGTCTATAATCCCCGCGAAACACGGTTCTTACGCGAGGCCTCGGGGCGGAACGCCGTTGCTGTGGGCGGGCTGGAGATGCTCATCGAACAGGCCGCCGCGTCCTATGTGCAGTGGACCGGTATGGACATGCCGCGCGCGGCCGTACGACAGGCGCTCACCGCTTAACCCAGTCGCCCGCGTGTCCGATACATAGAAGACACGATTCGCCCGATTGTCCGACCATTCTGAATGAACCAGCCCGGCCGAGGGAAAAATACGTCGCTTGCCCATCTCAACCTTCGCTATCCGGCGTTACCCCAGACGTTTCTGCGGATCATGGAGCTGATGGAGCAGGACGCCAGCAGCGATGCCGGGGCGGTGAGCGACGCCATTGTGCACGACCCCGGCGCCGTGGGGCGGATTCTGCGCCTGGCCAACTCGGGGCGCCAGCGGCCGGAGGATGAGATTCGCACGGTGCATAAAGCCGTCGAGGTGCTCGGTCCTGAAACCGTGGCCGGCGTCATCCTCAGCATGAATATGTCCGAGATACGCTCTACGCTGGACATCACGACGACGTTGCCCTTCCTCAATTTCGTCCGCCATAGCGTGGCGACAGCCTTTCTCGCCCGGTATCTTTATTTAATGAACCCCGAGGCGCCGCGCGACGCCGCCGCTCGGCTGGAGCGGGCCAACGAGGCGTTTACGGCCGGCCTCATGCACGACTTCGGCAAACTCCTCCTGCTTTACAACTTTCCGGAGGAAGCCTCGCGATTTTACGGCGCCATGGCCCATGAATTCCGGACCGACTACGCCATTCTCGAGGCGGAGCGGGTGTTGTTCGGGTTCAGCCACGTCGAGGCCGGCAGCTTCCTCGCCCGGCAGATGCACTTCCCGGCCCAGCTCACCCAGGCGATGGCGCTCCATCACACCTACGCCGACCTTGGGACGATGCCCCGCGCCCTCCGCCAGCTCGTCTATGTGGTCTCCGCCGCCAATCGTGCCGCCCATGCGATGGAAGAGGAATCGGACGACTCCGATCTCGAGCGCTGTTTTCAGGACGACATCTGGCGCCTCCTCCTCGCCGATGGCGCCCTCTCGGTGGATTCCCTTCAGGACCTTCTCGGCGAATTCGTCGAGCTGAAACCCTCGCTGGAAGAATACCTCGGCGCTTTCGCCTGATGGGCTCTGGATCGTCCGCCTTCCCCGCGCGTATCTTCTGCGATCTACACGCAGTCACGGTTAACGCATGCGGGATACACCCCCCTGGCACCCCTCCGTGCCCGAATGGTCGCCGGAGACTCTGGACGTCGATCCCATCGAGCGCTCCGAAACCATTCCCTCCAGCTGGTATGTCGATCCCGCGTTTCATGCCTGGGATCGGACCGCCGTTTTTTCGACCCACTGGCAGTACGCCGGCCACATCGGGCAGCTTCGGGAAGCGGGTGACTACCTGACGGCGGATGCCGCCGGCGCCCCGGTCGTCGTCGTCCGGGGGACCGATGGGGCGCTGCGAGCATTTTATAATGTCTGCCGCCACCGCGGTGGACCCCTGGCGCTGGACCATTGCGGCCGCTCCGCCATGCTCCAGTGTAAATACCACGGATGGACGTATCGGCTGGATGGCTCGCTGCGCGGGGTGCCGCGGTTTAATCGGGTCGATCTGTTTGATAAGAAAGACTACGGCCTGAAACCCGTACGGGTGGCCACGTGGGAAGGTCTCGTGTTTATACACGCCGGCGAACCGCTCCTCCCCCTGGGCGATCTCCTGGCCGGCATCGCCGAGCGTATCGCCCCGATGCGTCTGGAGGGCCTTCGCTTTGCACGCCGCATCCGCTACGAGGTGGCCTGCAATTGGAAGGTTTATGTCGACAACTACCTCGAGGGGTATCATCTCCCTTACGTGCACCCCGAATTATGCGATGTGCTGGATGTCGGGCGGTACGAAACCGAGACGTTTTCGTATTATTCGCTCCAGTACAGCCCGCTCAGCCCCGATTCCACCCGCTACGGCGCCGCTTCCGATTCTGCCTATTATTACTTCGTGTTTCCCAATTGCATGCTCAATATCATGCCGGGCCGGCTGCAGATGAACATCGTACTGCCGCTGGCCCCCGATCGATGTGTGGTCCTGTTCGATTATTTCTACACCGATACCGACTCCCTGGCGGCGGCCAGGAAGATAGAGGAGGATATGGCGTTCAGCGATCATGTGCAGCAGGAAGACATCGAGATCTGTGAGTGGGTGCAGCGGGGACTGGCTTCGCCGGCGTACGACCGGGGCCGGTTTTCGGTGGAATGTGAGCAGGGGGTTTACCATTTCCAGACCCAGCTGAAAACGGCCTACCGGTCGGCGGCGCGTGCCGCGGGGAACGCCCTATGACGCTCGCGGCCCCAGCACCGGTATGGGTGAAGCCGGCCATTTTTGATTCCATCGCCGGCGTCGTGGCAGGTTTCAGCACGCGCCTCGGCGGCGTGAGTGTGTCGCCTTTTGATAGCCTCAATCTCGGGTTGAGCACCAACGACACCCGCGAAGCCGTGCTCGAAAACCGGCGTCGGCTCTTTGGAGCAGTGGGATTTGAGGCCGGCCAGCTGGCTATTACCGGCCAGGTGCATGGCGCCGAAGTAGCGGTCGTGGAAACGCCGGGGCTCTATCCAGGGTTTGATGGGCTGGTGACGACGACCCCTCGTCTTTTATTATGCCTCAGCGCGGCGGATTGTGCTTCGGTGTTGTTCGCCCGGGCCGACGGCGGCATGGTGGGGGCGTGCCACGCCGGCTGGCGCGGGGCGGCGGGGGGTATTGTCGCCCGCACCGTCGCGTCCATGGGCGATCTGGGCGCCGAGCCGGGATCGCTTCGCGCGTACATCAGCCCCTGTATATCGGTCGCTCGCTTTGAGGTGGGCCCTGAAGTGGCAGCATGTTTTGACGCGCGGTTTATCGTACGCGCACCGGGGGGGAAGCCGCATGTCGACCTGAAGGGGGCGATTGTGGCGCAGCTGATCGAGGCCGGCCTGGCGCCGGCCGCCATCGAAGTGTCGCCCCACTGCACCCACACAGAGACGACCACGTTTTTTTCACACCGGGCCGAAGGAGGCGCCACGGGACGGATGATGGGATTTATAGGGATATGCGCATGATCAATCGATCGTCGTCGCTTGTGAAGCACGCCGAACTGTACCATACGCCGCGTTGGCTTCAAAGCGGCCATCTACAGACCGTTTACCCGATGTTCATGCGCCGCCTGCGCGCCGTGAGCTACCGCCGGGAGCGCATCGGGACATCGGATGGCGACTTTCTCGACCTCGACTGGGTGGGCGATGGGGGCTCGAAGCGGCTGGTGGTGATCAGCCATGGCCTGGAAGGCAGTTCGAGAAGCGGGTATGTGCGTGGGATGGCGCGCGCCTTCCTGGATCAGGGCTGGGATGCCCTCGCCTGGAACTACCGGGGCTGCAGCGGCGAAGTGAATCTCCGGCCGCGGTCCTACCACGCCGGGGCCACCGAGGATCTCGATACGGTCGTGTCCCACGCGATTTCGCTCGGTTACCACGACATCGTCCTCATTGGCTTCAGCCTCGGCGGCAACCTGACGCTTAAATATCTCGGCGAGCGCGGCGGCGATGCGCCGGCCGCCGTGCGCGGAGGCATCGCGTTTTCCGTGCCCTGTGATCTGGGGGCGTGCGCCGAGGCGCTCTCGCGGCCGGCCAACGCGGTGTATCAGTTCCGATTCATGCACCAGCTGCGGGGCAAGATTCGCAAGCTCGAAGCCCACTTCCCCGGGGAAGTAGGGCTCGAAGGGCTCGCCGCCCGCACCTTTCGGGAATTCGATAGCCACTTCACCGCACGTCTCCACGGCTTCGAAGACGCCGAAGCCTACTGGAAGAGCAGCAGCAGCAGGCAGTTCCTGCCCGGCATCCGTCGGCCGACGCTGCTCGTCAATGCCCTTGACGACCCCTTCTTGCCCCGTGCGTGTTACCCGGCCCGCGAGGCGGGCGCCAACCCGGCCCTCACGTTCGAGACGCCCCGACATGGCGGGCATGTAGGGTTTGTGCGGTTGGCCGCCGACAATCTGTACTGGTCGGAGCTGCGCGCGCTGGAGTTCGCCAGCCATTTTTGCGGGCTACACCCTGCTCCGACAAAAAAGACCTCACAAAAAGTTGCGGCCCCGACGCTACTGAAGCGGGTGAGTATGTAAGTGGGGCTACACGTTGTAGGTCATTTCGACTACAGCGTTTACAGCAAACACGCCTACAGCGCCATCGGTGATTTTCGATCTATCTTGTGGATGCATGACGGTGTTTCTGCACCGCACATGTCTGTCTACAGCACATCTCAAAGACAGTGACAGAGCGATAGCGTCGCAGCCAGGACCCGCCTTCCAGGTGGGGGGAAAGGGTCCTGGCTGTGAATTTTAGCGGTTTTCCAACTCCTCTTCGATCTTCCTCAACGGCCGGCGTATGCCGTTTCGCGCTGGCGCCGGCCTTCCGCCCAGTCCAGGCGAGCGCCCAGGTGTTTCCCCTACAGCGTGTACGCCATATCCGCTCCCCCCACCCCCGATGCATAATCACTTTTATAAGCCAGGGCTTACATCTGTAGGTGTTTTGTAGGGCACGAGGTTCCGCAGATATGCCTGCATACAGGCCTTGAGGGATGTTGTAGATTTCTTCCAGATCAGGGCCGCAAGATGGAGCGGTTCTGATTCACTTCTTTCTCAAGCATGTCTCCAGTTCGACCGCCGAGTGGATGGGTCGCACAAGAAAAGCTTCCGGGTGGGGGAAGCGCCTCTTGCGCATACGGCCTGAACGCTCCGCCGTTGGACATAGGCAAATCTGTCTCCGCACTTCAACAGACAGTGATAGAGCGATAGCGTCGTAGAGATGCCTGGCTTCCGGGTGGGGGAAGCCAGGCTCTCCGCGAGCTGAGTACACCCTTCTCTTTCGAACCTCTCTTCGCTCAGCTCCTCTCAGACATCCTCTCTCGAAAGATCCTTAGTGCGCACGACCCTTCTTTGCGTACCCGAGCCCGGCTCCGCATCCGCGGGGCCGGGTCTTTTCTTTTTTGGGGACACCCATCCGAAAATGAGCGCACGATGATATTTTTTGAACCGCTGGCTTAAATCATCCGCCGATCACATTTTTGCTCCCGCTTGTGGGCAACGGACCGATGCCCGCGGCCGCCAGTCCCCGTTCGGTCGATGATCGAGAATGCGCACCATGCCCCCCGCCCTGGTACTGCTCCGCGTACACGTCATTTTTAGTGTTCTACTGATCCTATTCGTCGCCGGCTGTCGTGAGTCGGACCGAGAAGGAAACGAACGGCAGCCGCTCCTGGCCATCGCCGTTTCGGCCCTGCCCGATACGATGGTGGCCCGCCTCCTGCTGGCCGAGGCCGGCGATTGGCTTCTGGCCGCGGAATACGATTCCGCCTGGCCGCCGATCGTACGCGCGAAACAGCTATATGCCGGCAGCCCTCAGGTCGAGGGTCAGTTTGAAACCGCCCTCCTGGAAGGTCGATTTCACCTGGATCAGGGGCGTTTCAATGACGCGTACGCCCTCGTCGATAGCGCCTTGACCTCGGCGCTTCCGGTCCTGGGTGAATACCATCCCCTCGTCGCCGACGCCTACGACATCCTGGGGAATAGTAGCCGCGTTCGAGGGGATCTGGACGCCGTGGAGCGCCACTTTTTTGACGCGTTGCGGATCCGGGAGACATTGTTTGGTGCGGAGTCGCCACGTGTCGCTGAAAGCCACCACCATATCGGACTGTATCATCACCTGAAAGGCGATCTGGAACAGGCGAAAGCCCACTATGAGCAGCGATTGGCATTGACAACAGCCCTCTCGGTCTCGGACAGCATGGGCATTGCCAGAACGCATAACAATCTCGCTTCCATCTACTCTAATCTGGGTAATATCGACCTTGCGCTGGCGAGCCACCAACAGGCGTTGCAGATACGTTTAGCCGTCTTGCCCGTCCATCACAATGACATGGCGTCAACGTATCATAATCTGGGCAACGTCTATCTGGTCTTGCATGATTACGAGCAGTCGCTGAGGTATTTCCAGCAGGCTATCACCATACGCGAGGTCTTGTTCGGCAAGACCCATATCGATATCGCCGGCGGGTACTACAGCATAGCGCGCGTGCACATCTACGAGGAAAAATACGACCGGGCTATCGAATATCTCGATCACGCGCTGGCGACCCTCGATACGCAGCAATACATGCGGCACCCGCTGATGCACCTGATTTTTCGCCAGAAATCAAGCGCCCAGATGAAGTTAGGTCACTATGATGAAGCCGAGGCACTCTTGCAGCAATCGAGTCAGATGGTGCAAGCTCAGTATGGTCAGGACCATCCGGATATGATACAGGCCCACCTCAGCCTGGGCTTGTTGCACGAGGAGAAAGGGGACATGATGGCTGCCATGCGTCAGTATGAGGAGGCGCATGCGATGAGTCTGCGCAGCCAGGGAGACCGGCGGAACGAGACGGCTGTCGCCCTGCTCAACATGGCTTCGGTATACAGAAAGTTGGGGAAAAAGGCGCAGGCGGTAGCGTCATTTGAGCGAGCGCTCGGAATACTCGAGGCGCGTGGTACGGAACGACGCACCATGGCGCAAGCGATCAATGAGTTAGGCGCCATGCAATCGGAGCCCGATGGCGATCCCGATGAGGCCATGGCCTTGTTGCAGAGGGCTATTTACGTCAATGTACCGGCGTTTGGCGACCAGAATCACTTATCTAATCCTGATATACGCACGCACCAAGCGGCCTCCGAGGACCGTCTCTTTGACACGCTCGTCCTAAAGGCCGGCGTGTTAACTACCCTCTTCGATCGCGAAGGGGAGGAGCGGTATGTGCGTGCCGCCTACGATGCCTACCGGCAGGCCGGCTACCTGGTGCAGGCCTATCTGCGCGAATTGTCGACCGAGGCGTCCCAACTAGCATGGGTCGAACGCACGCACGTCCTCTACGAGCCGGCGATCGGCACCGCCTTGCGGATGTTCCGGTTGACGGGCGACGCGGGCTATCAGGAGGCCGCGTTCGCGTTCGCCGAGCAGAGCCGGGGCCGTGTGCTAGCCTCCTCCATCACGGCGGCGCGCGCGCGGCACTATGCGAACATCCCGGATTCGCTCCTGGAACGCGAAGAAGACATCCGTCTACGCCTCACCTATTACACCCGCAGCCTCAAGGAAGAAGAAGGGCAACTCGATGCCGCGGACAGCGCTCGGGTGACTCTATGGAAAGGCAAGGTGTTCGCCCTGAAGCGGGAATACGAAGCACTGATCGCCGGCTTCGAATCCGCTTACCCCGCCTATTTCAAGCTCAAGCACCAGACGACCACGGCTTCGCTGGCCGACATCCAGGCTGCGCTCCATGGAACGGAGGATACACTCGTCGAATACTTCGTCGGAGCCGATTCGCTGTATGCCTTCGCGGTGACCGCGGCCAGCGTCGATGTCACCGCCACGGCGATTGACTCGACGTTGGCGGACGATGTGGAGACCTTGCGGACCGCGATCGTCGATCGCAACACTGCCGCATTCGCTGAAACCGGACACCGACTGTACCAACAACTTGTCGCGCCCTTGGCGCCGTTTATCCGAGGGACCCACGTCACCATTGTCCCCGACGCGTTTCTCAGCCAACTCCCCTTCGAGACCTTGTTGTCCGCGCCCGCCGCTGGCGGCGCACCGTCGTATACGGGCCTCCGGTATTTGCTGGACTCCTATTCCATCAGTTATGCCTACTCGTCGACCCTCTATGTCGATACCCGTGTGGAACACCCGCCGGCGGCCCGCAACTTCGTGGCGTTTGCGCCTGTGTTCATGGACGAACTTCTCGCCGGCACACGGGGGGCCGCCCTGCTCGCCGAAAACCTCCCCGCGCCCGATGGGGCGTTAAATCGCGGTTTCCTTCCGGCGACCTTCGATGAAGTCAAAAGCATTGAGAAGCTATTTGTAGCCAGCCGCGGTTGGCTGGGCGCACTGTTTGGAGGTAAAACGCGCGTATTTCTTGAGGAGCAGGCCACCGAAGCCAGCATTCGCGAGGCGCTGCGAGATTATCGCTTCGTCCACCTGGCCACCCATGCCTTTGTCAGTGAAGACGATCCGCTGCTCTCCGGCATCGTCCTACTCGACGATACTACCGGCGGGCACGACGGCGTGCTGGAACTTGCCGAGATCTACAACCTGGATTTAAACGCCGAACTCGTCACGCTGAGCGCCTGTCAGACGGGTCTCGGTCGGCAAATGCGTGGCGAAGGGCTGGTCGGGCTGACGCGCGGATTCCTCTTCGCCGGCGCCCGGAATGTACTCGTTTCCTTGTGGAACGTCCAGGATCAGACCACGGCTCGGCTCATGACTCATTTTTATGAAGGCGTGCTGGCCGGATTACCAAAGGGGGAAGCCCTGCGCGACGCCAAACGACGGCTCATCGCCTCGTCCGATCACCTGGCGGATCCATTCTACTGGTCGCCGTTTGTGCTGAACGGCCGCTAGCAGTGCTATTTCAACCAACAAACACCGTAAAGGAAAAAACTTCCTATACCGCGTTAATGAACGCGGCGCCGGCGTCGATACATCCATAAGCCGAGCGAAAGCAGTCGACCCCACCGGTTTTCCGCTTTTATACCACCCTCGACTGTATCGCACTGTCTGTTCTGAGAGGTGCAGGACGGAGGTCCTACCCCACCGTAGTGACCTCCGTCCATTCTCTTTGATGTGCTTACCAGATGTATCGGATTAGCTGCCTATACCTTAAGCGAAATCTAAGGTAGTGTTCTGTTGAGGACGCCGGCTGGGATGACGGTAGAGGAACGAGCGGATCCTCTGCCGTGGCTCCAACGCCATCATTTTGTGACACATCCAGCACAGTATGTTCGGAAAGGCGAGACAGTCGATCCGTATACTTTGTGAGAGCTCTGCCCCTGTGTGTCGGTGGTGTACCGCAACCGCAGTGTCACCGCGTCATCCCCCCGACGCCTGGTGAGAGCAGAGACCGTAGCAGCCCGCGCATCGCCCGCACAGCCCTGAGGCGAAGTCTCGACCTCGGCTCGTTTGTCGTTCAGCTTTGTCGTACAGTCGCGACACCCATACTACGCATTGCCCCGACAGCCGCCCCTCACCCCCCGGGCGCCGCTGCTGATTCCTCGAGTAGTTAGTGCATAACCGCGTATGAATGCTTCCCCAAAGCGCGAATTTGGCTTGGTGCTACTGGGCATTGTGTCGTCGGTAGTGTTCTTCGTTCTGGAGATCCTTACCTCTATCGGTGTCGCCGGCGGCGCACCGTACCTGCTCGTTACCGTCTCGACCCTGTGGATCTATAGCCGGCATCAAACGATCCTGCTGGCGATCCTGGCTTCGGCCCTTTCTGTTTTTGCCTTTCTGGTAACTCTCGGCGATGAGAGCTTCTTCTTCGATGCCCTCGTCCGCGCCATTGCCCTCGTTGCTATCTGGGGCCTTACCGTCGCCTCTCTGCGCGTCAAGCGGTTTTTCGGGCAGATCGACGCCCAGAAGAAGCGGATGGACACCACTATCGAGGCGCGCACGCGCACGGAACGCGCGCAACTCAGCCGGGAGAATCGCGACCTCCAGCAGGAGCTCATGGTTCGCGACCAGGTGAACCAGGAGCTGCTCGAAAAAGAAGCCCATTTTCGCCAGATTGCCGACTCCGTGCCCGCGCTTATCTGGATGTCCGGCCCTGATCAGGGTTATACCTACTTCAACCGGATCTGGCTCGAATTCACCGGCCGGCGCCTCAACGACGAACTGGGCACGGGCTGGACGCAGTCGCTCCATGGCGACGATCTGCGCAACTACCAGGCGAGTTATTACAGTGCATTCGACCAGCAAAAACCGTTTACCATCGAATACCGGCTGCTTCGCGCCGACAATTCCTACCGGTGGATACTGGACTCGGGTGCGCCTCGGTACACGGCCAGCGGCGAATTCACCGGCTACATCGGGTCGTGTATCGACATCACCGAAAAGAAACAGATGGAGGAAGTGGTGCGGCACAGCGAGGAGCGGTACCGCACCGTGGTCGAGAACCAGATCGAATTCGTCTACCATTTCCGGCCGGATACGTCGCTGACCTTCGTCAACGAAGCCTATTGCCGGTATCTCAACAAGGCCAATGATGAACTGGTTGGGAAGAGTTTTCTGAGTCTGCTGCCGGAAAACTACCGCACCCATGCCCGTGAACAGATCGCCGGGCTGATCGTGGACCCGAAGACGGTCCAGACCGAGCGCTCGTTGGAAAAGCCGGACGGCAGTGTCGAATGGCAGCTCTGGCAGGACCACCCTATCCTCGACGACGAAGGCAATGTGATCGAGTTTCAGTCGGTGGGCCGCGACATCACCAAGCTGAAGGTGGCGCAGGAGAAGCTGGTCCGCTATGCCCGCGATCTGGAGGTGGCGAAAACCAAACTCGAGAAGCAGAAACAGCAGTTGACGCAAACGGTCGATAAACTGCGCGAGGCCCGTGAAGAGGCTGAGGCCGCCACCCGCGCCAAGAGCGACTTTCTGGCCAACATGAGTCACGAGATCCGGACGCCGATGAGCGGCATCCTTGGCTACGCGGACATCCTGCTCGATACCCTGCTGGACGACACCCAGCGCGAATTTGCAAACACGATCCAGGCCAATGGCAAGCGGCTGCTGAATCTGCTCAACGATATCCTCGATTTCTCAAAGATCGAATCGGGCCACATGGAGTTGGAGCACCGGCCGTTCCAGATCCGGACGCTTGTCAAGGGGGTCGTCGAACTGATGGCGCCCCGAGCGATCGAAAAAGGTCTGGACCTGCGCAGCCGCGTCGACGCCATCGTACCGGAAATGATCGTGGGCGACGAGACGCGCATCAGCCAGATCCTCGTCAATTTGCTCTCGAATGCCCTCAAATTCACGGAAAAAGGCGATGTGAGCGTGCAGCTCTCGAGTGCGGCCGTGGACGATACCCACATCCAACTCCACCTGGCCGTGCGAGACACCGGAATCGGGATCAGCCGAGAGAGCCAGAATGAAATCTTCGAAGTGTTTACCCAGGCCGATGCCTCGACGACGCGACGTTTCGGGGGAACGGGGCTCGGACTCGCCATCTGCCGGCGGCTCGCCGAACTCATGGATGGCAGGATCTGGGTCGAAAGCGAACCGGGCATTGGCTCCGTTTTTCACGTGGCGCTGATCCTGGAAGTGGAGGTTGTCCAGCACGTCGTGTATAAGCCCGAAGCACCTGCCGTGTCCGATTCCAGTGTGCAAGTACTGATCGTGGACGACGACGACATCAGCCGGCAACGGCTCCAGCGCCAGGCTGAATCGTGGGGGATGACGGTGCTCGATACCGGTAGCCCGATCGAAGCCCTCAAATGGATCGACGAAGGCGAGCGCTTCGGGGCCGTGGTCGTGGATCTGAAAAATGAAATCTACTCCAGCCACGAGTTTGCCCGTCAACTGCGGCAGTTCCGTTCCAGCGCCGACCTACCGCTCATCGTGCTCGACGATGGCCGCGTGCAACATCGTGGAGCTCAGGTGGACGCCGTGTATCTCTTGAAACCTGTCAGCATGTCCCACTTTCACAGCCTGCTGCGCAGCGTTTTCCGGAAGCGCGTTGAAGACACGCCGGCTCGCACCGTGCCGATATCGGGTGGATCCGGCGATGGAGGGTATGGTAAGCTTCGCATTCTGCTTGCAGAAGATGAGATGACGAACGAGAAGCTGGCCGATCACATGCTGCGCGACCTGGGGCACCATGTTGATGTCGTTCGCGATGGCGTGGAGGCGGTTCGCGCCGTCATCGAAGCCCCTTACGATGTCGTGTTGATGGACTTGCAGATGCCCGGGCTGGACGGGCTGTCGGCCACCCGACGCATTCGCGCCGAGTTGAACGACGCGACACGCCCCTACATCATCGCCTTCACAGCCCGAGTCATGCCCAGCGACCGCGAAGATTGCCTCTCCGCCGGCATGAACGACTATCTCGCCAAACCCTTTTCGGCCCGCGAATTAAAGGCCGCGCTGGACCGCAGCCAATCGGCTTCCCGGCGAGTTCCTACCTTCACAGAGCACTGAGCACGTTACCGACATCCGTTGTCGCTCCATTCTCTCAACCCGTTCGGGCCCTGCTCGGACGGGTTTTTGCTTTTCTGTAATATATGTTCAACATGTGTGACACAGGGTTGTCATCAGGGCGTCACTATTCTGGCCCCATCGAACCCCAAAGCAGGCGCATCATGCAACGACTTGAAATCATCCCACGTACCGGCCCGGGCACGCCATGTCGGATCTATCCCATAACCCTCGCCGGCGAACGCGACGCCGGAGTCGACGGATTACGGGCTGAAACCGCGCGCAGGCATGGCGTGGGGTTGGCATTATATACGTTTCGTCCCATTGTTGGCCCTGTGTTCGGGCGATCACCTCGGATGCACATTGTCCGGTCGGGCGGCCCGGCCGGGGGCGGATGGACGGCCGCCTGAATGGTCGCCTGAATGGTCGCTGCGACATCCGGCACCGGTGCTTTTCTGAAAGGCGTTTTGGCCGATATGACAAAGAGCTGTGCGAGGTAGTCGGGCCTGCCGGCCTGGAACGTCCCGCTCCAGCCGTCGTTCGAACCTGCCAACCCATTGCTCATCGCCAGGAGATCTCCTATCCGATAGACTGATACCATACGTCTCTTCTTTTCTCAGTCTATAGCCCGGTTGCAGTGCATGATGCGCTTCGCCTCTCTTTTTCTTGTCTGTCTCCTGGTATACAGTAGCCGCCCGGCCGTCGCCCAGAACTGGGGCGAAGTGGAGGGTCATGTGACCGAACAGTCCACGGGCCGGCCGATCCCCGGCGCGACAGTGCTCGTTGATGGCACCAACTACGGCACGGCGGCTGATGAGGCCGGATATTACCACGTTCGCCTTCCCGCTCGCCGATACGCGCTGCGCTTCTCGTCGGTCGGGTACCTGCCGCACGTCGACTCCGTCACGGTGGTCCGGGATCGGGTAGTCACACTCGACGCACGCCTGGGCGAGGAACGCCTGGAGATGGAAGGCATCACCGTGGAGGATGCCGCCGGCTATCAGGATGCCGGCGTCTATGAGCTCGACCCCGCGGCCATCCAGAGGATACCTACCCCGCTCAAGGACGGGTATCAGGCGTTGAAAGTCGTACCCGGCGTGGTGACGAACAACGAGTTATCGAGCCAGTACTCGGTGCGGGGCGGTGGTTTTAATGAGAATCTGATCTTCCTGAACGGTTTTGAAGTGTACATGCCATTTCGTCCGCGCCAGGGCGAGCAGGAAGGGTTGGGCCTTTTTAATGCCGAGATGGCCGAGCGGGTGACGTTTTATACCGGCGGTTTCCCGGCGCGGTATGGCGGCAAACTCTCGTCGGCGCTGGATGTGCAGTACCGCCGGCCGGCCGGCGAGCCGCTGAGCGCCTCCGCCTCGCTATCGCTCCTCGATGCCTCCGCCACCGCCTCGTCGTCGCTCCTCGGGGGGCGCATGGGCTGGGTGGCCGGCTTTCGGAAGGCACGCGCGCGTTACCTGTTCAGCACCCAGGAGCTGAAGGGAAATTACGAGCCCGACTATACCGACGTCCAGCTCTTCACCACCTACCAGCTTTCGCCCCGCCACGACCTCGAGGCGATGGGCATCTGGGCGGAGCATGTGTTCAGCCTCGACCCGAGTAATAAGCGGACGTTTTTTGGGACCGTCAGTCAGGACCCCCGCGTCCCCTCCAACCTCCAGTCGCTCTGGCTCGATTTCACCGGTGAGGAGCGAGACGGCTATGCCACCCGCTTCGGCGGCTTCCGGGTGAACAGCCAGCTGGGCCGCCGGCTGCGGGCGATGCATGACGTGTCGTATTTTCGGACGGTTGAAGAGGAGCGTTTCGACATCTCGGGTTCGGCCGTGCTCTACCTCGTCGACCCCGGCAGCGACCCGGACAACAACACGGATTTCCTGGCCACGGGCATCTCACGCACGGAAGACGAAGCGGATAACCGGATCGGTGTGGACACCTGGACGGCGCAGAGCCGCTGGCTGTTGGGGTTGGACCGACACGCGTTCGAGGCCGGCGGTTTCGCCCGCAACCTCCAGTTCAGCGACCGGCTGACGGAAAAATCCGTTATCATCGGTCGCTCACAGGAGGGCGATGTCGTCCGCATCGTCGTCGACAGCCTCGACGGCGCCGCGACACTGGACGCGTGGCAGGCCGGCTTTTACGTGCAAGACGCCATCGACCTCCTGCCTGAATCCGGCCGGCTGGTCCTGACGGGCGGTTTGCGGTCGGACTATTACTCCTTCAATGGTGAGTGGACGATATCCCCTCGTCTCTCGGCTCGCTTCCTGGCCTCGGACCAAACAACGCTCACAGCGTCGGCCGGTATCTACTACCAGGCGCCGGCGTATCGCGAGTTGCGCGGCGAGCCGGACCCTGCGATCAACCTGCTCGACAACCTGAACCGCGACCTGCGTTCCCAGCGCTCGTTTCAGGTGGTGGCCGGCGTCGAACGGTTCCTGCCGCAGTCCCGTCTCTATCTGCGCGCAGAGGGCTATTACAAGGACCTCAAACACGTCGTCTCCTACGACATCGAGAACGTCCGAGTGGTCTACTCCGGCGAAAACGATGCGGAGGGGGAGTCCTTCGGATTGGACCTCCAACTTCGGGGCGAATTTGTGCCCGGGCTCGAGAGCTGGGCGAATTACAGCTTTTTGATGTCCCGCGAGCGGTTCTTGCCGGCGTTCCAGGACGACTTCAAGCGCGGCAGCAACCCCCGACCCTCGGATCAGCGCCACACAGTGTCGATCTACATCGCCGACTATATTCCGGGGGACGAAACGTGGAAACTCCATCTCCGCACCCTGTTCGGGAGCGGGCTGCCGTATACCCCGCCCATCGAGGGCGAGCGAATCGGCAATATTGTCACCCAGATTCCCGGGGAGCGGTTTTCGGCCCGCTACCAGCGCTATTTCCGGTTCGACATGGGCATCACGAAAGAGGTCGTGGTCGCCGAACGCCGCGGTCGCTCCCCCGTGGCGCTGGAGATCACCGGGGAGATTTTGAACGTCTTCAACATGGTCAATACCGTCGCCTATTCCTGGATTCCGAGGAGTGACGGGATCTGGACCCGCGTCCCGACCCGGTTGACGCCGCGCACCATCAACGTGCGGATGGGATTACGGTTTTAAGAGGGATTGCCCGGCACCCCGGGTTTGTTTATGGTAGTCGACATGAAAACCCGTTTATCCGCTAGATTTCGCCGGCTGGTCCTCACCCTGGCCCTCCTCACTGTAGTCGTCGCTTCCCCCGTTTCCGCGCAGGAAGCCCGAAAACGCGCGACGCCCGGCAAGGCGTTCGCGGCGAGCCTGTTGCTGCCCGGTCTCGGGCACCGGTATGCGCAGGAGGGGTCGTGGCGAGGACGGGCGACGCTGTTTGCCGCTGCCGACATCGGGCTCTGGATGGGACTCTTCGGCGCCAACTGGCAGCAGCAGCAGCGGGTGCAGAGTTATGAGACCCTTGCCGTTACACACGCGAACGCCCTCATTGACGGGAAGGACCGGGCGTTTTATCTGAACCTGGCCACGTACCCGTCGTCGGACGCCTACCTTGAAGCCCAGCTGCGCAATCGCGCCTGGAATCGGCTGGATTATGTGAGTACGCGGGATTTTCAGTGGGAATGGGCGTCGGAAGCGGACTTTCAGGATTACCGCTCGCTTCGCAACGACGCCGAGACGCTGGGCCGGCGGCGCTCGATCTACGCGGCGCTCCTCTTGGCCAATCGGTTATTCGCCGGGATTTCGGCCGTGGTGCAGGCCGGCAAGGCGAATGCGCCGGACCTATCGATCGCGCTGTCGCCACCGGCCGATGCGAAGTCGCCGCCGGGGGTGCACGTGACGCTTAAGCTGTAGCTTTGGAATCATGGCCGTCGGGAGCACGGCCGTGCGCCCCTACGGGGTTGGCTGACGGATCCGTCGAGAAGGGATCCGTGAATCCCCCCAAATAGGGGTCATCCTGAGCTTGTCGAAGGACCCCTCGGACAATCGGGAGGTCCCCCCGCCTTCGCGGGGGCAGGCTTTCGACTACGCTCAGGATGACCCCTATCAAGGCCGCGTCCGCAGCACCTCTTCCAGCGGTTTGCGTTTCGTCTCGGGCACCTCCGCCGGGTAGCCGTACCAGAACAGGCCGACCACTTCTTCCTGGTCGATGTCGATCGCGAGCAGGTCGTAAAACCGCGGGTCGCGGATGACATCTCCCGTGGCCCATTTCATGCCGATGCCCTCGTTCCACAGGAAAAGCATCGCATTCTGAATGGCGCAGCAGCAGGCGGCGTAGTCTTCCTTCATCCGCATCGGTTTATCCGATCGCTGGCAGGTGACGACAAGCCAGCCCGGTATTTCGAGCCAGCGGGTGCGTTTGGAGGCCGCGCCGCCGGCACCGAGCGTTTTCGTCAGGATCTCAGTGTTGAGCTCGACGATGGCATCCGCCGTGGGCCGGCCGATGAGGTAAAACCGCCACGGCTCCGTCAATTTATGGTTTGGCGCCCAGCGGGCGAGTTCGAGCGCGCGGCGGATGGCGGCCTCGGGCGGAGGTTCGAGCAGGAAGGTGTGAATGGTACGGCGCGACGCGATGAGTTCGGCCAGCGAGTCGGTGTCGAGCGCGGTTTGTTCGCGAGGCATTGGGACGGTAGCATGGGTGTTTGCGATAAAAAAAGGCCGACTCCTGGGAGTCGGCCGGGTTGTACACGGGAGGAAGAGGGAAAGGTTCTGCGGCCCGGCAAGACGTTACGCGTTGAACATTTTCGCGTTAAACGCTCGCGGTAACGCGAAACGTCGTTAGTCAGTTGTAAACCGGGCGGAGTTCCGAGGCGTCGACCAGGAGCAGCGCCGTCATCACGGTTTCCCCCGGGAAGGAGGGCATATTCGAGCTATAGACTTCCTGGACGCCGATGGTCACGTGGTACCCCAATTCGTGCGCGGTGTGATAGAGGACGCCGCATATCTGCTCGATCCGCCGGCCCTGTTTGAAAGCATGGACGGCGGCGGACTGGAGCTGGCCTTCGATGAACGGCGCGGCCCGGGTAAGGAACTGTAGGACGGGTGGGAAGCGTCGCACGACAGGAACGTGCTCGGCGGCCTCGTTGGTGGTGGAGGCAGCGTCACGGCTGGAATGATCGGATCCCTGGTTGGCATGCAGGCCCGATACGATGAGGGCGTACTTCATGATACGATGGGGATGGGGGCAATTACGTGGGGGCGAGCGGAATACGCTACATAGGCTGTATCGGCCGGCGCTGAACAAGCTTAAGTCGGGCGATCAAATGCCGATCCGCGGCGCCGCATCGAAATCTTGGCGAAGGAGATCCGATTGCAGGATCCTGCGTAGAAGGAGGCCGATGCAGGCAAAGCGGGGTTGACATCCGCCAAAGTCCTGCGATATATTGCGCGTCCTTTCGGGTCCTTAGCTCAGTTGGTTAGAGCGCTACGTTGACATCGTAGAGGTCGGTGGTTCGAATCCACTAGGACCCACACATCCCCTGTTGGCCGATGGCCGGCAGGGGTTTTTTTATTGCCGGGCGGGAGTCCGTTCGAGGACGTAACAACGTAGAGAGATTCTTGCGCCGAAAGAGGTAGATAGGAAAGCGAACAGCCCTCAAGTGGTCATAACCATCGCTCCGTGAAGGCTGCAAGAGCAGGAACAACACGCACGAAATACCCACTGTCGTTCACCACCGTCTGGTCAGGCGTGACGTCGCGAAGCGACGGAGCATCGTAGCCCCCGTATTCTTTTTATGCGTGGGCGTGGTGAAGAGTGAAAGCGCCCTGGTCAGGGTGAATTGTAGCGCGGTCGCTCCTGGAGGTGGTTCGGCTTCGATCGATACCGATCGCAGGCTCACCATGACAGGCTTTTAGTAAGCATGGCTTCCATCTGAACGGTTTCCACGGTCTTCAAAACTCCTCAACGCCTGACCCGGGGGAACATCCCGGCCCGGTCCAGGCGTCTGCAGGGCATACCCAACCGCCGATCCCCATGCGCTACCTCCCCTTCCTATTGCTTTGCCTGGCCTTCGCGCCGCCCGCACCCGCCCAGGTCTACCGCACCGAAACTGGCAAGGCCGCCTTCACCGGCGAGATCCCGGTCAACTCCTTCACCGGGATCTCCGAGGTACTTGTCGGCCAGATCAGCCTTATCGATCGGTCGGTTTCCTTTACCCTCCCACTGGCCACGCTCGACACAGGGATCAAGAAACGCGACCGGGACATGCGTAGGGCGCTGCAGACAAGCCATTTCCCGGACGCTGTGTTCGAGGGCCGGCTGGTGTCCGATTTCGACCTCGGCATTCCCGAAATCCAGCCAGCCCTCGTTCGTGGCACGATGACGATGCACGGCGTCAGCCAGGAGATCGAGGTGGCGGGTGGACTGCAGGTGATGCCGGATGGGCTGATGGTGACGGCCACGTGGGACCTGAACATGACCGACTACAAGATCTCGCCGCCGCGGATGCTGGTGATGAAGGTGGCGGATACGGTGGAGCTGCGGATAGAGGCCTTACTGGCGCCCGCTGATGCCCCGTGATGATTTCGTGGATGGGGGCACGGGCGTATCCAATGGGCCGGCTTGTTCGTACCATGAGGCGTCTTATTCCCACACCATCGTGGAGGCCTGATATGAAACGCTATACGTTATCCTCCCTCATCGTCACGGCCGTCCTGGCCCTGTTCTGGGCCCTCGTCATCGCCAATACCCTCATCGGGCAGTTGGATGCGGGGGTGACGTATCTCGATCTGGGCGCTGTATTCGTGCTGGGTGGTATCGCCGGCGCGGCGCTGGGCGTGGCGTTGTACCGAAAGCTGAAGCAGGCGAAGGTGATTGCATGAGAAATGGTTGAGATTAGCATATTTCATACGTAAGTGGGTCATCCCCGCGCAGGCGGGGAACCAGGAAAATGCCAGTCTGATGGCTGGGTCCCCGCCTTCGCGGGGATGACTTGCTCCTTATGCAACATGCAAATCTCGAAGGTTTCTGACGGATAAGGCCGAATTTGCATCAATTATTAATCGCGGCGTCGAAACGGGCCGGGATCCTCGTGTCGTCCGACCGGGTATGTCCGGATCCCTTATACGTCTACACCCGTTGCGAGGCCTGTGCGCCTCGTCTCATCCGCCATGATCAAGATTACGCTGCCTGATGGATCGGTCCTGGAAATGGACGCCGGCGTGACCGGCCAGGCGATTGCCGAGGGCATTTCGGATGGCCTGGCGCGGATGGCGCTGGCGATCAACGTGAACGGCGAGGTATGGGACCTCGGCCGGCCCATCGACCGCGATGCCCGGGTGCAGATCCTCACGTGGCGCGATGCGGAAGGGCGGATGGCCTACTGGCACTCGTCGGCCCACCTCCTGGCCGAGGCGCTCGAAGCGTTGTATCCGGGGGTGCAGTTTGGCATCGGGCCAGCGATCGAGAACGGGTTTTATTACGACATCGACCTTGGGGACCGCAAGCTCGGCCCCGACGACCTCGCGGCCATCGAGGCGAAGATGACCGAGCTTTCGAAGCGCGACGTGCCCTTCCGCCGGCGCGCGGTGTCGAAGCAAGAGGCCGTCGACTACTTCACAAAAAAGGGCGACGGCTACAAGCTGGAGCTCATTGCCGATCTGGAAGACGGCGCCATCACGTTTTACGAGCAGGGCGGGTTTGTCGATCTGTGCCGTGGCCCGCACGTGCCGTCGACGGGGCTCATCAAAAACCCGAAGCTGCTCAACATCGCCGGCGCCTACTGGCGCGGGGACGAAAAGCGGCCGCAGCTTACCCGCATCTACGGCATCACCTTCCCGAAGAAGAAGGAGCTGGACGAGTACATCGAGCGTATCGAACTCGCGAAGCAGCGCGACCACCGCAAGCTGGGAAAGGAGCTGGAGTTGTTTACCTTCAGCGCCAAGGTGGGTCCGGGCCTGCCCATGTGGCTGCCCAAAGGCGCCGTGCTGCGCGAGAACCTGGCTGATTTCTTGAAGCGCGAGCAGGTGAAGCGCGGGTATCAGCCGGTGGTGACACCGCATATCGGCCGGCTCGAGTTGTACCAGACCAGTGGGCACTACCCCTATTATAAGGACAGCCAGTTCCCGCCCATGTTCGAGGATGCGGAGCAGCAGGAGGGGTATCTCCTCAAGCCCATGAACTGCCCGCACCATACCCAGATCTACGCGAGCAAGATGCACTCGTACCGGGATTTGCCGGTGCGGTACGCCGAGTTCGGCACCGTGTACCGCTACGAACAGTCCGGCGAACTGGGCGGCCTGACCCGCGTGCGCGGGTTTACGCAGGACGACGCGCACATCTTCTGCACCGACGACCAGGTGAAGGCAGAGTTCAAGAGCGTGATCGATCTGACGCTGACCGTATTGTCTGCCCTCGAGTTTACAGACTTCAAGGCCCAGATCTCTCTGCGCGATCCGGCGAACAAGGATAAATACGTCGGTGAAGATAGCCAGTGGGAGCGGGCCGAGCAAGCGATTCGGGAGGCGGCGGTCGAGATGAACCTGAACGCATTCGAGGCCGAAGGCGAGGCCGCTTTTTATGGACCGAAGCTCGATTTCATGGTGAAGGATGCGCTCGGCCGGGAGTGGCAGCTGGGCACGGTGCAGCTGGACTACAACCTGCCGCAGCGGTTCGATCTCACCTACATCGGTGAGGATAACGAAAAACACCGTCCGGTCATGATCCACCGCGCGCCGTTTGGCTCGATGGAGCGGTTCATCGGCGTGTTGATCGAACATTGCGGGGGCAATTTCCCGACCTGGCTGGCGCCGGTACAGGTGGCGGTGCTGCCGATCAGCCTCGACATGAACGCATACGCAACAGCCGTCCATAACCGATTGATCGAGGCCGGCTTCCGGTCGGAACTCGATCTGCGGAACGAGAAGATTGGCTATAAAATCCGCGGCGCCGAAGTACAGAAGGTGCCGTTCATGCTGGTCCTGGGCCGCAAGGAGGCCGAGGAGGGTACCGTCGCCGTGCGGCAGCACCGTGTGGGCGCGCAGGAATCGATGACGCTGGATGGATTCCTGGCTCATCTGAAACGCGAGGCCACTTCAGGGATTCGCCAGGCTTGACGGCTCGGACGAAACCTCGGACGGGCCCGCGCGTGAGATCTTCCTATTATTCGGGGGACGCCCCGTCGACGTGAGGTCCCGTGAGGACCGTCGCGCAACGCCTTTTTTAGCGAATCGAACCGCAGAATGAGTCTGAAAAAAACACCTCAAGCACCATCTAACAGAACTCGCATCAATAACGAGATTCGCGCCGCGAAAGTCCGCGTAGTCGATCCTAATGGCAAGCACGGCGTGTATTCGCTCGAAGAAGCGCTGGCTCTCGCGGAGAATTACGGAGTCGACCTGGTGGAAATCGCGCCCGAAGCCGATCCGCCCGTGTGTAAGGTGGTCGACTACGGCAAGTATATTTACGAGCAGCAGAAGAAGGAGAAGGAGGCGCGTAAGAAGTCCCACGCGGTGGTCCTCAAGGAGATTCGTTTCCGTCCGCAGACGGACACGCACGACTTTGATTTCAAGGCCAAACACGCCCGCCAGTTTCTGGAAGAGGGGAACATGGTGAAGGCCTGGGTGCAGTTCCGGGGCCGCGACATCCTGTACAAGGAGCATGGCGATCAGTTGCTCAAGCGGTTCATCGAGGAGTTGAAGGACGTCGGTAAGGTCGATCAGCCCCCGCGTATGGAGGGCCGGCGTATGACGATCATCATGGCGCCGACCAAGAAAAAAGCCTGATCAGTGCAAATTGCAAGGTTAATACTTCGGACACTTTTTGTAGCTCGACCGTTCCTGACGATCAGGCCCCTCCTCGATCCGAGGAGGGGCAAATCCCGTCGGCGCGTAGCGGTGACGGGATGGGGAGGAGCAAATGGATGCCGGGCGGATGAGTCAAAATGTATCCCCAGTCGCTGCCTTTATTTTCTCAAACTCGGCCGTCAGGTCGAGTTGCAAAAAAATGATCCGCGTTGATGCCGGGCAATACTCCTCCCCGTTCCGACATCGATAAATCGACGTTGGAACTCGCCCCTCCTCGATTCGAGGAGGGGCCTGAATTGTCACGCGGCAGCGCACTCCTTTGTAAACTGTCCGAAGTATTAAAGGTGCAACATGCAAAATGGGCGGCCGAGAGAATGAGGGACACCTGTTCTCGGCGCTCCGTGGTCTACGACTATGGTTCTTGGTTTTTTTAAAAACAACGGGAAACGTATACCCCGAGGGGGCGTATAGAGCACACTTTTACCGGCACGTGCGGGTAGAGGACCAACACATTGTGGTGAGCATATGCCCAAAATGAAGTCCAACAGCGGCGCGAAGAAGCGTTTCAAGGTGACCGGCACGGGCCGCCTGAAGCGTGAACGAGCGTTCGGCAATCACATTTTGACGAAGAAGACGCAGAAGCGTAAGCGCAAGCTCCGCCAGGCCACCCTGGTGAGCGCGGTCGATGAGCCGCGTATGAAGCGCATGTTGAGCGTCTGATCGTTCCGGATTCAGGAGTTAGATAAGAAGCGTTAGATAAGAAGAGTAAGGTACCATGCCACGAGCTAAAAATAACGTTGCCGCCCGCCGGCGTCGCAAAGGGGTCCTGGCCCTTGCTAAGGGCTACTGGGGACGCCGCAGCAAGGTGTTCACCGTCGCGAAGAACACCGTCGAGCGGGCCCTGGCGTTTTCGTACCGGGACCGTAGGCAACGCAAGCGGCAGTTCCGCCGGCTCTGGATCGCGCGTATTAACGCCGCGGCTCGCCTCAACGACATGTCGTATTCCCGCCTCGTCGGCGCGCTGCGCAAATCGGAAATCCGCCTGAACCGCAAGGTCCTCGCCGATCTCGCCGTACACGATCCGGCCGCGTTCACGAAAGTGGTCGACCATCTCAAGAACTAGCGATGGTACGACGTTCTGCCAATCGATTTTTTACGACCACGCCTATCGCTTGCCGACCGGGGTGCTGATCGTTACGATTCGCCACGCTTTAAAAGTCCCGCCCCTGGTCACCCAGGTCAGGCGGGACTTTTTTGTATAGGCCCTTTTGCAGCGTCCACTAGCGTCACGTTGCCTTGCGGTGTCTAAACCAGGCGCTGCCCTCCACGCGACATCAAACGGGTATGGTAGAACAGCTCGACCAATTGCGCCGGGACATCGAGGCCACCGCGCTCGACACGTCCGAGGCGATCGACACCTTCCGAATCCAGTATCTGGGCCGCAAAAGCGGCCGGATCACGGATCTTTTTCAGGGCCTGAAGGACGTGCCGCCGGCGGAGAAGCCGGCGATGGGGCACCGCATCAATGCCATCAAGGTCCTGGCTGAGGAACGCCTTGAGGCGGCGCTCCAACAGCTCAAAGCCGCGGCCGCGCCGTCGACGGCGAATCTGGACATCACGCTTCCGGGCCGGCAGGTCCCGCTGGGGTCCGACCATCCGCTCACCCAGACCCTCTGGGAAATCCAGCGGATCTTCGCGCACTTCGGCTTCGATATCGCCCTGGGGCCTGAAATCGAGGACGACTGGCACAACTTCACCGCCCTCAACTTCCCGCCCGACCACCCCGCCCGCGACATGCAGGATACCTTCTTCCTGCGCGAGGGCCGGCGCGACGGAGACGCCGTGGTGCTCCGGACGCATACCTCGCCGGTCCAGATTCGCGTCATGGAGCGCCAGAAGCCGCCTATCCGCGTCATCGTGCCGGGGCGGGTGTACCGCAACGAGTCGATCACCTATAAGTCCTACTGCCTCTTCCACCAGGTCGAGGGCCTGTACGTCGACGAAGGCGTGACACTGGCCGATCTCAAGCAGATCCTGAACCTGTTCGCCCGCGCCATCTTCGGCAACGACGTCGTCACCCGCCTGCGCCCCAGCTTCTTCCCGTTCACGGAACCCAGCGCCGAACTCGACATCTGGTGGCGCAACCCCGCGTTGCCGGGCGGAGGACGCTGGATGGAGATCCTGGGTAGTGGGATGGTGGACCCGAACGTGCTCGAATCCGTCGGGATCGACTCCGAGCGGTATACCGGCTATGCGTTCGGGATGGGCGTCGAGCGGATCGCGATGCTGCGCTACAATATCCAGGACATCCGCGTATTCTACGAAAACGATATCCGCTTCCTCGAACAATTCTGACCCCCTGCCGCCATGAAACTGAGTTATAACTGGCTTGGCGATTATGTCGCGCACGGGCTGGACGCCGCGGGGCTGGCCGACCGGCTCACGATGGCCGGCCTGGAAGTGGACGATGTGGAGCAACGCGGTGAGGCGCTCGACGGTGTCGTGGTGGGGCACGTGCTGGCCATCCAGCCGCACCCGAATGCCGACCGGTTGACGCTTTGCCGCGTGGACCTCGGCGCCGGCGAGCCTGTCCCGATCGTGTGCGGCGCGCCCAATGTGGCCGCCGGCCAGAAGGTGGCCGTGGCGACGGTCGGGACGACGCTGTCCCTCCCCGGTCGCGAATCGCCCGACGAACGGGTGGCCATCACTATCAAGAAAGCAAAGATACGGGGCGAGGAGTCTCAGGGCATGATCTGCGCCGAGGACGAACTCGGCCTCTCGGCCGATCACGCCGGCATCCTCGTGCTGGACGCAGACGCCGTCGTGGGACAGCCGTTTGCCGCCTACCTCGGCGGGAAGGGTGTGGCGCTGGTCGACTATGTGCTGGACGTCTCGATCACCCCAAACCGGCCCGACGCCATCAGCCATATCGGCATGGCGCGGGACGTCGCGGCGGTAGGGCGCATGCCGCTGAGGCGGCCGGCCGTGGCGTTGCCCATCGCCGGCGGCGCCGTGCTCGACCGGATTTCGGTTGTCATCGAGGCCCCGGAGGCGTGTCCGCGGTATGTGGCCATGGTCGTGGAGGGGATCGCGGTTCGGGAGTCGCCGGCGTGGCTCAAGCAACGCCTCACGGCGATCGGGCTGCGGCCGCGAAATCATGTGGTCGACGTCACCAACTATGTCATGTACGAGTGCGGCCAGCCGCTGCACGCGTTTGATTACGACCAGGTGGCCGGCCGGAAGATCGTTGTCCGCCAGAGCCAGGGCGGCGAGTCGGTGGTGACGCTCGACAGCAAGGAACGCAAGCTGCCGGAAAACACGCTGCTAATCTGTGATGCCGACCGGCCCGTGGCGATCGCCGGCATCATGGGGGGCGAGAACTCCGAAGTCACCGCTTCCACTACCACCGTGTTCATCGAGAGCGCCTATTTCGAGCCCTCGGCCATCCGGCGGACGGCGCGGCAGCTCGGGTTACAGACCGACGCGTCGTATCGGTTCGAGCGCGGTGTTGATGCTACCGGCCAGCCCTGGGCGGCGGCCCGGGCGGCGGCGCTGATTTCGGAAATTGGTGGCGGGACGATCGTGCCCGGCATGGTGGATGCGCACCCGAATGCGCCGCCCGAGCGGACGATTCTGATGCGGCCGGCCCGCGCCGTGCGCGTGCTGGGCGTCGCCATCGACCCCGCCATCATGGTGGTGTTGCTCGAAGCGCTCGGCTTCGTCGTCGCCATGGGGCGTGAACTGCAGGGCGAGCCGGCGCTGGCCTGCACCGTGCCCGGCTACCGCCCCGACGTCGAGCGGGAGATCGACCTCATCGAAGAGGTGGCCCGACTGTACGGGTACGACAAGATTCCGCTGCCGAGCCATGTACCGGTGGCCGCGCTGGCGCCGGCCGTCGCGCCGGAGACCCGCGCGATGCAGCGGGCGCAGGGCTACCTGACAGGGCTCGGGTTTCGGGAGATCTATACCAACAGCATGCTCAGCCGGGAGACCGCCGAGCGATTTAATCTGCCTGTGCTGACGGCCGCGGGGCACCCCGGCGCGGTCGTGGAGACGCTGAAGCCGATCTCACAAGAGATGGCCGCGTTGCGCCCTTCGTTGCTTCCGGGGATGCTCGCCGTGATGGCCCACAACCAGAACCACGGCCACGATGTGCTGCGGTTTCTCGAGTTTGGTCATGTGTTCAGCACGACCGCCGCCGCCGGCGTGCTCGTGCCCGGGTACGGCGAACATACGTCACTGCTGATGGCGGCCAGCGGGCCGGCGGAACGCGTGAACTGGACGAACAAGGAGCGCCTGGCCGACTTTTACGACCTGAAAGGCATCGTTGAGGGGCTCATCAGTCGTCTCGGGCTGGCAGAGGTGGCTTACATCCCCGTGTATGTGCCCACCGCCATCACGCTGTATCATCTGGAGATGTGGGTTGGCGGCCGACTGGCGGGTGTGCTGGCGTGTGCGTCCAATGATGTTCGGTCGCTGTACGATCTCAAGGAGGCCGTCTTTTTCGCCGAGATGAACTGGGACGTGCTCGCCGCGGCCGTGCCCGATGCGGCCGGGGTGAACTACCGCCCGATCAGCCGATTCCCGAGCGTCGACCGGGACCTCGCGGTGCTGATGGATGCGTCCGTGCAGATAGGCGCCGCGATGGCTGATATTCGTGTGGTGGCCGGCGGGATGCTGCGGCGCCTCACCGTGTTCGATGAATACCGGGGCGATCAGGTGCCGGCGGGGAAAAAGAGCGTGGCCTTCGGTCTGCGTTTCAGCGCCGACCGCACGTTGCAGGACGAGGAAGTCGACCGGATGCTGGCGCGTATACTGGAGCGCCTCCAGAACGAACACGGCGCGGAGCTTCGTCGCTAACGTCGTCGCTTAGTCGTGTTCTTTTGTTATATTGGACCCGAACCCGGCAGCGCACGGAAACTCACAACGAGAGGCAGACGCTATGGAAGCATCGGAAGTGCCCAATCGCGAAGAATTGACCCCCACCCCGGCAGGTGGGGCGGAAGGACAGCCCGAGGGAACGTCCACCCTGATAGGGCTCCGGTCGTTGCGCCGGCTGCGAGATCGTGTGCAGGCGGCCGCGCTCGAGATTCAGGCACTGCGGCAGGAGAACGCCGCCCTGCACCAGCGGATCGTCGAACTCGAACGCAGTGTGCGGACGTCCGGCGACGGCGGCACACCGCTTGCGTTCGAAGGCGATCCCGACTTGTTGCGCCGCAAGGTCGACGGCTTCATCGTGGCGATCGACCGGTATCTCGAAGAGGACAGCCGTGCCGCGTAACGCGCTTTCAGGCCTATCTGACCGGACATCTTCCATGGAAAAAACGATACGAGTGGATGTAATGGGGCGCGAATATCCGCTCCGCATTTCCGCATCCGACGAAGCCGTCACCCGAGAAATGGCCGCTTATGTCGATGCCAGGATGCGGGCGTTTAAGACCGCATTTCCCAAACAACCCGAGGTGACTACCGCGGTTGTTACCGCGCTTGCGCTCGTGGAGGAGCTGTTTGCCGCTCGAGACGCCCAGGCTCGGATGCTGGCCGAGGCGGATCGGGAAGCGGCGCAGTTGGATGCCCTCCTCGAAGAAGTGATGGGCGCCTCCACGCACGGTGCGACGCCGGAGCTGCAGGGAGGCCCCGCCGGCCGGTCCTGAAGGAGGTTTTGGGAAGGGTGGATATTGTGATTTTTTTTCTCTTGATTGTCCGGTGCCGGCCGAAACGATGAGCTGGCCTCACCTGGCCATCGCACGACCCATTTCACACGGAACTGCTTAGGTAGAGTCGGATATAAACGATACTCTCTCGAGGCGCGTCCTTGAGAGCGCTTCTTACTGACCCGTTCTGCATATATAAGAACTTTACTCGTATGCTTTAGGGAGCCACCCTTCACGCTACGACAGCAGGCCTCATTCCTTCGCGGGATATCTCTTCGGAGATCCGAGGAAGCTGGAAGAGTATGAGCGGCGCCCACTGTGTGAATCTGAAGAAGTTCTTCATATCCACCGGAGCGGGTTAGTCTGAATGCAATGCCCCGGCTTGGTTACGTGTGAGCATGAAACCGGCCGGGGCATTTTTATGCCCTTTCGTTTCGGGCATCAAGCGCAGGACGCACTCACATAGACGCATAGAAATCATGGACATACCTGCGGTATTCGGCGACATGGTCGCCGTCGCCGTGGTCGCTCTCTGCATCGTGATAGGCATCATCATCGACCGGTTTCTCCTCTCTCGGAGCGCCCGGGTTCAGGTGAGCAAGGCGCGTGACGAGGCGAAGCGGTTGTTGGACGAGGTGGAGCAGGAGGTGAAAAAGATTCGCTTCGAGCGGATTGAGAAAGTGGAGGCGGATTTGACGGGGCGTGAGGAGACGCTGGCGCGCGAGACCCACGAATCGAAGCGTGCGTTACGGCGCCTGAGACGCATGTACCGTCGTCGGCTGGAGAAGGTGACGGGGCGGATGCAGCGGCTCGCCGAGCGGGAGAACGTGTTGGTCAAGGCGGCAGACGCCATCGAAATGCTGCGGAAGGAGGGCCGGCAGGCCCAACGCGAGGCCGAGCGTCTGCGCAAGGCGGCGGCACAAGTGGATGAAGACATCCGCGGCCGGCTCTCTGAAATCGATCGAAAAGAGCAGGATATTGCCGCATTACGCACGTCGCTCCACGTCCGTCAGGACAAGATGCAGCAGGTGCTTGAGGAACAGACGCGCAAGCTGGAGCAGGTGTCCGGTATGTCGCCCGAGGTGGCGCGGGAGGCGATGATCGAGCGGTACATCGAGGATGCCCGTATGGAAGCGGCCTCGCGGGTCAAAGAAATTCGGGACGAGGCCAAACTGACCGCGAACCGGCAGGCGCGCAAGGTGATTTTGACCGCCATTCAGCGGACGGCGGCGTCCCACGCGATCGAGAACACCGTGTCCGTCGTGAACATCCAATCCGATGAAATGAAAGGCCGGATCATCGGCCGCGAAGGGCGTAATATCCGTGCGTTCGAGGCTACGACGGGCATCGAAGTCATCGTGGACGACACGCCCGAGGCCGTGATTCTCTCCGGGTTCGATCCCATCCGGCGGGAGGTGGCGCGTATTTCCCTCGTGCGGCTCATCCAGGACGGTCGGATTCATCCGGCGCGGATCGAGGAGGTGGTGGAGAAGGTGCGCGAGGAGGTGAACGAGGAGATCATAGAGGTGGGGGAGCGGACGGCGATCGACCTGAACCTGCACGGCATGCATGCGGAGTTGATCCGTCAGATCGGGCGAATGCGTTACCGGACGAGTTACGGACAGAATCTCCTGGCGCACTCGATCGAAACAGCGCATATTTCGTCGTTAATTGCCGCCGAACTGGGGTTGGATGTGAGCCGCGCCTGCCGCGCCGGCCTGCTGCACGACATCGGCAAAGTGGTCGAGGAGGACATCGAGAATCCCCACGCCATCGTCGGGATGGAGTTGTGCCAGAAGTACAAGGAGCATCCCGACGTGTGCAACGCGGTCGGAGCGCACCACGACGAGATTGAGATGACCTGTCTGATCGCCCCCGTGGTGCAGGCGGCCGACGCGATTTCCGGTGCGCGGCCGGGGGCGCGGCGCGAGGCGCTGGAGTCGTACATCAAACGGCTCGAAAAGCTCGAGGACCTCGCCCGGACGTTTAATGGTGTAGAGCGGGTGTATGCCATCCAGGCCGGCCGCGAGATCCGCGTGTTGGTTAACCACGACCTCGTCTCCGACGCCGAGGCGGAGAACCTGGCCGTGGATATCTCGAAGCGCATCCAGAATGAACTCCAGTACCCGGGCCAGGTGAAGGTGACGGTCATCCGCGAGGTTCGGGCCGTGTCGTACGCGAAGTAGGGCCGGGCAAACGACTATCGCGGCGCAGGCATCTGGCGCATCACCCGTGCGACCAATGCGCGCTGGCGCGTGTATTTTTGCGCCGTATGGAGGATGCGCCGCCGTCCGTTTATCGGTACCGTTCATGTGGCCTAACCCGACGGCGTTGCCAGTTCGGCCCGTAAACTCGGTCGAAACGCCAGAGAGACGGTCGTCCTATCCAGAATACCGGTCGTAGTCTGACCGGCGGAAGCCCCCCTTCATTGCGTTCTGCAAGCACTCCAGGGGGTACCTATGCGAATCCACACACCATTTTTGCGTGCCGGGCTGTTAGGCCTGGCCGTTGCGCTCGGCGCGCCACGCGTCGGCATGAGTCAGATTTCCTTCAGCGAAGTCAGTGGGGCTGCCGGCGTTGGCAGCGACACCTACGACAGCACCTCGCGCCACGGGTTAGGCGTTAACTGGATCGACTACGACAACGACGGGTTTCCGGACCTTTTCCTGCCCAACGGGGGCGGCGAGCTGCCGCATCTGTTCCGGAATAACGCCGGCAACGGCACGTTCACCCGGAAGGACGCTCTGTTACCCGCGCTTCCTGTCGTTGAAATGACCGGCTCCGTGTTTGCCGATTACGACAACGACGGCGACATGGATATCTACATCACGGTAGGCGGCAGCGATCTGTTCGCCGCCGACGGGTCGCCCAATTTCCTGCTCAAGAACCTCTGGGTGGAGAACGGGAATGCCGAATCCGACCCGATGTTCGTCGAGGTGGCCGCCGCCGCCGGCGTGGACAATCGTCCGCCGGTCGCGTTTGGGCCAAACGGGGGCTACAAGAGCTATACGGCGACCTGGTTGGATTACGACCTCGACAGCTGCATCGACCTCTTCGTGGGGACGATGGTGTGGGACGCCGGCGGATCCAACGTGAACCGCAACGCCCTGTACAAAAACGACTGCGACGGGACGTTCACCAACGTCACCACGGCGGCCGGCCTGTATACCGGAAATCCCGATCAGGATCGGCCCACGCTGGTCGTTTTTGGCGGTTTGATGGATGACGACCTGTATCCCGATCTGTACGTCGTCAACGTCCAGCAGCCGGCGCCCTATCACATCGATCAATACTTCCACAACAACGGGAACGGCACGTTCACCGACCTCACCAGCACGATGCCCGGCATCGGCGACGACGCCGGCGCCGGCATGGGGATCGACCTCGCGGATATCGATCTGGACGGGGACTGGGACATCTACATGTCCGACCTCGCCAACCCGGGCGGTATCGAGCCGATCGCGGAGAACAATGTGCTCTACAAAGGCAATCCGAACGGAACCTGGAGCGAGAATTCGGCTCCGGCAGCCGGCGTGAAGAGTTTCGATTCCTGGGCGGTGAACTTCTTCGACCTCAACCACGACGGCTACGAGGAGCTGTTGGTTGGCGTGATCGCCCCGACTCAGATGAAGGATGAGCTGTACCAGAATGACGGCGACGGCACCTTCACCGATATCTCCGTCGCCGCCGGCATGATCTCCGGCGATTCCCGGGGTTCGGCGGCAGCCGACTACGACCGCGACGGCGATCTGGATTTTGCCATCGTGAATCTGAACGGCACCTTGTTTCTCTACAAAAACAACACGGCCGGCCTGCAGAACTGGCTGCAGATCGACCTCGACGCCACCGTCAGCAACCGCGCGGCCATCGGGGCGCTGATCGAAGTCAAGGCCGGCGGGAAAACCTATGCCCGCCAGGTCAAGAGCGGCGTTAGCGCCCATTCGCAGAATGAGATGACCGCCCATTTCGGGCTTGCGACGGCCACGACGGTCAACGAAATCAAGGTATCCTGGCCGTCGGGCGCGGTGACCGTCGTCAACAGTGCGGCCGTCAATCAACGGCTGACGCTGGTAGAGGATGGGACCATCGGCAACACCCCCCCGAGCGCCAACTTCACGAGCACCATCTCTGGCCTTTTGGTTGATCTGGATGCCTCGTCTTCTACCGATGACGGTGGGATTGCGAGTTATTTGTGGGATTTCGGCGATGGGGCCACGGATACCCTTTCCTTCACGTCCTATACCTATGCCGCCGCCGGCACCTACACCGTCACGCTGACCGTGACCGACGCCGAGGGGCTGATGGACAGCGCGAGTCAGGACGTCACGGTGAGCGACGGGGGCGGTGGGAGCACGGGTGCCTTCCTGGAATCCGGCGGATTGGTCTCGATGGAGGCTGAAAACGCCCACAGAATTTTCGATCACGACGACCATATCTGGTCGTTTTCGACGGTCAACGCCGGCTTAAGCGGGACCGGGTCGATGGAAGCCCTACCCGACGACGGGACCCGCGTCCGTTCGGCACCTGAAGGTGTGAGCCCCGAGATGATCTTTGATGTAAACTTCGCCACGCCGGGCACCTATTATGTGTGGCACCGGTTGTGGGGAGGTAGCTCGAAGGCCAACAAAACTTTCAGCGGCGCCGCCGGCGTGTCCGATACAAGTCCGCTCTCCGTAGGCACGTTCAGCGCCTGGACCTGGACCAACGGCAAACTCGACGGCACCGATGCCACGATTGTCGTTTCGACACCTGGCGTGTATTCCGTTCATGTGTGGATGGCGGAGGACGGTACGTTGATCGATAAGCTGGTCCTGTCCACTAACGCGAATTTCACACCCACGGGCACCGGTCCCGCCGAAAGCCCGAAAGACGGCGGCGGCACGGGCAATAACGCCCCGGTGGCCAGCTTCACGCACACCGCGACCGACCTCGCCCTGAGCTTCGACGGCTCGGCTTCCTCCGATAGCGACGGCTCGATCGTGAGTTATGCCTGGACGTTTGGCGACGGCGCGACGGGCACGGGCGCTACGGCCAGCCACACCTACGCGGCGGCCGGCACCTACACCGTGGCCCTTACCGTCACGGACAACGATGGCGCGGCAGGCATTACGAGCCAGAGCGTCACGGTGACCAGCGGGGGCGGCACGGGCGGCTTCATCGAAGCCGCCGGCATGGTGGTCATGGAAGCCGAACACTTTCACGCCAACATCCAACGCGGCGCCGATAGCTGGGTGTCCGGTACGGCCTATGCCGGCGCCAGCGGCGGATCCTACATGGACACCACGCCCGACGACAACACCGAGATCAAGACCGGCGCCGAGACGACCAGCCCCGAGCTTTCGTTCGACGTTAACTTCTCGACCACGGGCAGTTACTACGTCTGGGGACGCATCTACGCGCCAGGTAACAAGTCGAACTCCATGCACGCAGGCATCAATGGCGCTATTGCAAGCACCACGAACGGGTTTCAGACCAACACACTGGGCCAGTGGGTATGGGTGGTCCTGGTGAAAAACGGCGTGGCGGTGCCGCTCTCGATTGGCACGGCCGGCACGCACACCGTGCATGCCTGGATGCGCGAAGACGGCACGGCGATCGATAAACTCGTGCTCACGACCGATGCCGCGTTTGTGCCCACGGGCGTAGGCCCCGCCGAAAGCCCGCAGGCGTTCGCGCCGGTCGCTTCCGCCGCAAAAAGAGGTATTCGTATCGATGGTCTGACGCTCCATGCTCAGGCGCTGCCGACCGAATTCGCGCTCGAAGGCAACTATCCGAACCCGTTTAACCCATCGACGACGATCCGTTTCGCGTTGCCCGAGGCGGCCGTGGTGCGGCTGAGCGTGTACGACATGCTGGGCCGCGAAGTGGCCCGGGTGTTCGATAGCGAGCTGCCGGCCGGCCGGCACGAAGCCACCTGGAACGGCCGCACGGACGCCGGAACGACGGTTTCCAGCGGCGCCTACCTGCTGCGGATGACCGCCGGCTCGTACAGCGCCACGACGCGGATGGTGGCGGTTAAGTAGGTTGGCAAGTGGCAGGTTGGCAGGTTGGCAGGTTGGCACAAAAACCTGTAACCTGCCAACTTGTAACCTTAATACTTCGGACAGTTTACAAAGGAGTGCGCTGCCGCGTGACAATTCAGGCCCCTCCTCGAATCGAGGAGGGGCGAGTTCCGACGTCGATTTATCGATGTCGGAACGGGGAGGAGTATTGCCCGGCATCAACGCGGATCATTTTTTTGCAACTCGACCTGACGGCCGAGTTTGAGAAAATAAAGGCAGCGACTGGGGATACATTTTGACTCATCCGCCCGGCATCCATTTGCTCCTCCCCATCCCGTCACCGCTACGCGCCGACGGGATTTGCCCCTCCTCGGATCGAGGAGGGGCCTGATCGTCAGAAACGGTCCAGCTACAAAAAGTGTCCGAAGTATTAAACCTGCCAACCTGCAACCCCCGTCCCCCCGGCGACGGGCTGGAAGCGCATTGATGGCGCACAGGGATAGCCAAACCTACCTGTAGTGATAAGGCCGTCGGATGATACCGGCGGCCTTTTTATTTCGTTTTATAGCACACCCCAGCCCCCTCGAGCTTCGATAGCGCCGCCTCAGCCCCCTCTGGCGCACCGAAGTCAACCCCCGCGAACACCCCTTTTTTGTCCCGATTCTCATGCCGGGACCCCTTAACCCCCAATAATCCCCCCTTTTTATGATCAACTGCAAGAACCCAAGCGACCATCAGGTGAGTGAAATGCATCAAAAAAAGCAGACTCTCTTCACCTTGGCGTGCTTACTCGTGGTGAGTATGTTCGTGATGCCCGCGCAGGCGCAGATCTCATTTAATGAGATCAGCGTGGCGGCGGGCGTCGGGAGCGACACCTACGACAGTACGTCGAGGCACGGCCTGGGCATTAACTGGATCGATTACGATAACGACGGTTATCCCGATCTGTTTATGTCCAACGGCGGCGGGGAAGTACCCCATCTCTTCCGCAACAACAGCGGCAACGGCACTTTCTCCGACCAGGATGCCCTGTTGCCGGCGTTGCCCGTTGTCGAAATGACCGGATCCGTATTCGCCGACTACGACAACGACGGCGATATGGACATCTACATCACGGTGGGCGGCAACGACCTCTTCGTGGCGGATGGGCGGCCTAACTTCTTGCTGAAGAACCTGTGGGTGGAAAACGGCAATGCCGTTTCCACGCCGCTGTTCCAGGAAGTAGCGGCGTCGGCCGGCGTCGACAACCTCGCGCCGGTGCCTTTCGGTGTTAACGGAGGCTACAAGAGCTACACGGCGGCCTGGTTGGATTACGACCTGGACAGCTGCGTGGACCTCTTCGTGGGCACCATGGTGTGGGATGCGGGCGGCACCGACGCCAACCGCAACGCGCTGTACAAAAACGACTGCGACGGCACGTTCACCAACGTGACGAGCTCGGCCGGCATCTTCACCGGAGCCACTTCCGATCGTCCGACCCTCGCGGTATTCGCCGGCCTGATGGACGACGACCAGTACCCGGACCTGTACGTCGTGAACGTGCAGCAGGCGGTGTACCATGTCGACCAGTTCTTCAAGAACAACGGCAACGGCACCTTCACCGATATGACCGCCTCCATGCCGGGCATTGGCGATGACGCTGGCGCCGGCATGGGCATCGACCTCACCGACTTCGACCTGGACGGCGACTGGGACATCTACATGTCCGACCTCGTCAATCCGGGCGGCATCGAGCCCGTCGCGGAAGGCAACGTGTTCTACACCGGCAACGCCAACGGCACCTGGAACGAAAACTCGGCCCCCGCCAAGGGTATCGACAGCTTCGACTCCTGGGCCGTGAGCTTCTTCGACGCCAACAATAGTGGCTACGAAGACCTGCTCGTCGGCGTCATCTCGCCGTCGAACATGCAGGACATGTTCTACCAGAACAACGGCAACGGTACGTTCACCGATATCTCCGTGGCCGCCGGCATGATCTCTGGCGACTCGCGCGGGTCGGCCGTGGCCGACTTCGACCGCGACGGCGACCAGGACTTCGCCATCGTCAACCTGAACGGGACGCTTCGATTGTACGAAAACGTTTCGACGGGCAGCGGCAACTACCTGTCCGTCGATCTCGACGCCACCGCCAGCAACCAGGCGGCGCTTGGCGCGCTCGTTGAAGTCACCGCCGGTGGGAATACCTACCGCCGGCAGGTGGTGAGCGGCAATAGCTCGCACTCGCAGGACGAACTCGTGCTCCACTTCGGGGTCGGCAGCGCGACGACGGCCAGCGAAGTCAAAGTCACCTGGCCGTCCGGCATCGTGCAGACGTTGACCAACGTTGGCACCAACCAGACGATCGGCATCACGGAATCCACGCCTGGCCTCTTCACGGAAGTTGGCGCCTCCACCGGCGTCTCTTTCTTGCATGATGGCGACAGCGTGGCGGACATGGGCATGGGCACCGGCGCCGCGTGGTTCGACTACGACAACGACGGCGACCTCGACCTCTACGTCACCCAGCGCACCGGCGCGAACAAGCTGTTCCGCAACAACGGAGGCTCGTTCACCGACGTGGCGGTTGCTGCCGGCGCGGCCGATGCCGGGCATGACGGCGCGGGTGTTGCCGTGGCCGACTACAACAACGACGGCTGCCGCGACCTCTTCCTCGCAAACAGCGATGGCGACGTCCTCCTGAAAAATGACTGCGACGGCACCTTCACCGACGTGACGGCCGGCTCTGGCCTCGAAGCGTCCGAAGAACGCCGTGGCACGCATGCTTCGTGGGGCGATTACGACAACGACGGCTTCCTCGACCTCTATGTGGCCAACCACATGGCGATGGCCGGCAGCAGCGTCACGGGCGCTACCGAGCAGATCAAGGCGCAGGACTACATCTTCCATAACAATGGAAATGGGACCTTCACCGACGTCTCCAACATGCTGATGGGCACCACACGCCAGGGCATGGGCTTCGGTGGTGGCTGGACGGACTTCGACCTTGACGGCGACCTCGACGTCCTCGTCATTCACGACTGTCCGTTCGACTTCACGGCGCCGCAGCTCATGTACCGCAACGATGGCGGCTCCAACGGCGTCTCCAACTGGACGTTCACCGAAGTGAGCGCCGCGATTGGGGTCAACTACTGCCAGAACGGCATGGGCCTCGCGACCGGCGACTACGACCGCGACGGCGACATGGACTACTTCATGTCGGATAACGGGGGGAACGGAAACGTCCCGGGTGGGCAGATCGGCGTCGAAGGAACGCTGTTGCTCCGCAACAACGGCGGCACGTTCTCTGACGCCACGACGACGGCTGGTGTGAGCTCCAAGGAATGGTCGTGGGGGGCTAACTTCCTCGACTATAACCTCGACGGTTGGCAGGACCTGTACCTCGCCGCCGGCGCCATGAACTCCTTCGACCCGACCCCGGGCTCGCTGTGGATGAATGATGGCGACGGCACCTTCACGGACGTCTCCGCGGTTAGCGGCGGCATCGACGACCCGGCGCGTACCCGCACCAGCGTCTATGGCGACTACGACGGCGACGGCGACCCGGACATGTTCCTTGTGAACTACGCCGGCACGACGAAGCTCTTCCGCAACGATGCCAGCAGCGGCAACAACTACCTGGTGCTCGACCTCGTCGGTGTCACCAGCAACCGGGACGGTGTTGGGGCGAAGATTGAGATCAACACGCCGGATGGCGGCACGCAGCACTACGAAACCCGGTCGGGCTCGAGCCTGGGCGGTGGCGACGACCTCGGCGCCTACTTCGGCCTCGGTGCCAACGGTATCGTGAACAACGTAACGATCACCTGGCCCTCTGGCATCGTTCAGACGCTCTCAAGCGTCGCCGCGAACCAGCGCATGACGGTGGTTGAAGAGATCCCCGCCTCGGGCGAGCTCTTCACCGACGTATCCGCCGCTACCGGCGTTGGCTTCCTCCATGATGGCGGATCGATCCAGGCCGACATGGGCATGGGTACGGGCGCCGCCTGGTTGGACTACGACAATGACGGCGACGAAGACCTCTACGTCACCACGCGCGCCAGCGCCAACCGCCTGTTCCGCAACGATAACGGCGTCTTCACCGACGTCGCGGCGGCGGCCGGCGTGGCCTCGATGGAAGATGGCTCCGGCGTAGCCGCGGGCGACTTCAACAACGACGGCTGGATTGACCTCTACCTGGCGAACTCGTACGAAGACCAGCTCTACCAGAACAACGGCAACGGCACCTTCACCGACATCTCGGCCGGCTCCGGCCTCGGAGTCTCTGAAGAACGCCGCGGCACCACGGCGAGCTGGGGCGACTACGACGACGACGGCTACCTCGACCTCTTTGTGGCCAACCACATGGGCGTGAGCGACGCTGTCTTCACGGGCGCCCAGGCGACCAACTACGTGTTCCACAACAATGCCGGCAACGGTACCTTCACCGACGTGTCGGCGATGGTCCTCGGCGCCGAGCAGGTCGGAGCGACGTTCATCGGGGGATGGACCGACTTCGACAACGACAACGACCTGGACCTCTTCCTGGTCCACGACTGCCCGTTCCTCTCCACTGGCCCGCAGGTGATGCTCCGTAACGACGGCGGCAGCAACGGCGCCTCCAGCTGGACGTTCACGGACGTCTCCGTCGCGACCAACACCAACTGGTGCCAGAACGCGATGGGTCTCGCTGTCGGCGACTACAACCGCAACGGCTATCAGGACCTGTTCTTCACCGACAACGGCAACACGCCGGGTGGAACGGATCCGGAACGCGCCGGCGCGGTGCTGCTGAGCAACGGCGGCGGTGTCTTCACGGATAACTCCGTGGCGGCCGGCGTCGCGAATACCGAGTTCAGCTGGGGCGCGAGCTTCTTTGACTTCAACAAAGACGGCTGGCTCGACCTCTGGATGGCCGGCGGCGCCCTGAACGACGCCCAGGTCCTCGTTCCGTCCTACCTCTGGCAAAACGACGGCGACGGCACGTTCACCGATGTCTCCGCGAACAGCGGCGGCCTCGATACGGGTGAGCGGACCCGCACCAGCGCCGTGGCCGACTATGACGGCGACGGCGACCTCGACATGGCGGTCGTCAACTACGGTGGCCAGGTGCAGCTCTTCCGGAACGACTATCAGGGGATCAACAACTACCTGATCGTCGACCTGGAAGGCGTAACCAGCAACCAGTTCGGTATCGGCGCCCGGGTTCAGGCGACGACCACCAGCGGCACCCAGACGTTCGAGACGCGTGCAGGCTCCAGCCTGGGCGCGACCGATGCCCCGTACGCTTACTTCGGGTTGGGATCAAGCACGCTGGTAACCAACCTGCAGATCAACTGGCCCTCGGGCTCCGTGCAGACGCTCACCAACGTGGCCGTGAACCAGCGGCTTACGGTGACGGAGCAGAACACGGGCGGCAACGTTCCGCCGGTGGCCAGCTTCACCTACCTGGCGAATGGTCTTTCGGTCGATTTCAACGCGTCGGCTTCGTCCGACACCGATGGATCGATCGTGACCTATGGCTGGGACTTCGGCGATGGCAACACGGGCAGCGGCGTCATGGCGTCGCATACGTACGCCGTGGCCGGCTCCTACACCGTCCAGCTCACCGTTACCGACAACGGCGGCGCGATGACGGCTTCCAGCCAGAGCGTCGCGGTTAGCGATGGCTCGGGCACTGGCGCCTTCCTCGAAGCCGGCGGCATGGTGACGATGGAAGCCGAAAACAACGACGACAACATCACCCGCGGCGCGAATAGCTGGGTGTCGGCTACGGCCAACGCCGGCTTCAGCGCCAGCTCGTACATGGTGTCGACGCCGGACATCGGCACGAAGATCGTGAGCAACGTCACGACGACGAGTTCCGAGCTGGAGTTCAACGTGAACTTCTCGAACACGGGTAATTTTTACCTGTGGGGTCGCATCTGGGCCTTCGACAGCAAGTCGAAAACAGTCCACATGGGTATCGATGGGGTCATCCCGTCGAACGTCAATGGCCTCGCCGCCGGCTCAACCGGTCAGTGGGTGTGGGTCGACCTGATCAAGAACGGCCTGCGCCAGACGTTCAACGTCGCGACGCCGGGCGTCCACACGATCAACACCTGGATTCGCGAAGACGGCCTCTCGATCGACAAGATCGTGATGACGAAGGATGCGAACTTCATTCCCTCGGGCACAGGCCCGTTGGAGAGCCCGCGCGATGGCAGCGGCAGCAACCCCGCGCCTGTGGCCAGCTTCACGGCTACCCAGGTACCGGCGACCCTGCAGGTTGACTTCGACGGCTCGGCTTCAAGCGACGACGGCTCGATCGTGAGCTACGACTGGGACTTTGGCGACGGCAACACCGGCTCCGGAGTAACGGTCAGCCACACCTACGCGGTGGCCGGCACCTACAGCGTCGAGCTGACGGTGACGGATAACCTCGGCGCTGTGGGCACGCAGACGCTGAGCGTCGAAGTCGTCTCGGTTGCCGGTGGCAATACCTTCCAGGAATCGGGCGGCATGGTGGTCATGGAAGCGGAAAACGCCCATGACAACATCACCCGCGGCTCGAACAGCTGGACGTCCGCCACAGTCAACGCCGGCTTCAGCGCTGCCGCCTATATGGCGTCGACGCCGGATATCGGCACGAAGATCGTGAGCAACGTCACGACGACGAGCTCGGAACTCGAGTTCAACGTCAACTTCACGACGACGGCCAACTACTACCTCTGGGGTCGTGTGTGGGCATTCGACAGCAAAGGTCGGACGGTTCACATGGGCATCGACGGCGCGATTCCGTCGAACGTCAACGGCCTCGCCACGAGCGCTTACGGTCAGTGGGTATGGGTGGATCTCGTGAAAAACGGCCTGCGCCAGACGTTCAACGTCGCGACGCCGGGCGTTCACACGATCAACACCTGGATTCGCGAAGACGGCCTCTCGATCGACAAGATCGTGATGACGACCGACGCGAACTTCACGCCCTCGGGCACCGGTCCGGCCGAAAGCCCGAACCTGGCGCCGGTCATCGGCGGCTCGGATGTGGTCCGTGAAGGCGGCAACGCCCTCGGCGACCTCGGCGAGACGCTGGTCCAGTCCAACCTGCCGACCGAGTTCGCGCTCGAAGGCAACTTCCCCAACCCGTTCAACCCGACGACGACGGTCGGCTTCGCCCTGCCCGAAGCGTCGGCTGTACGGCTGGTGGTGTATGACATGATGGGCCGTGAAGTCACGACCCTCATCGACACCAACCTCGGCGCCGGCCGCTACCAGGCGCGCTGGGAAGGGAAGAACGACTTCGGCAACACGGTCGCGAGCGGGGTGTACATCCTGCGGATGACCGCCGGCGACTTCAGCCAGGTTCACCAGATGGTGATGATGAAGTAATCGCTGCGCGAAAGGCAAAGTGAAAAAGGCAAAAGGCAAAATGGGGGAAACCCTGTTTTGCCTTTTGCCTTTTCTCTTTTGCCTTTTCTCTTTTTCCTTGCCCCGGCTCACTCCCTCAAGCGCCTCTTCCTACCCGAAGTAGCGCCAAACGTCCCTTCAACACCTGACCGCCGGATTACACAAAGCAGCCGCATAACTTCTTCATTCTCTCGCCCTCATGCCCTCCGCGTGGCGCCGGCAGTCAGCCGGGCGTCAGCTTCCTCATTTCATCACTCTGCAAGCAAACAGGAGAGAGCCATGAGTTTCAACCGTACATCGCTGCTCTTCGCATCCACTGTACTCTTCTCCCTGCCCGCGGCCCCGAGTTTCGCCCAGGTGTTCACCGACGTCGCGGCTTCCGCCGGCGTCGCCGTGTTACACGATGGCGCGACGCTCAATACCGACATGGGCATGGGAGCGGGAGGCGCCTGGTTCGACTACGACAACGACGGCGACCTCGATTTGTACATGACGATGCGGACGGGCGCCAACAAGCTATTCAGTAATAACGGCACAGGCACCTTCACCGACGTCGCGGCCTCCGCCGGCGTCGCCGACGCCGGCCACGACGGCTCGGGCGTCGTCGCGTTCGACTACAACAACGACGGCTGTAAGGACCTCTACCTCGCCAATAGCAACGCGGACGTCCTCTTCAAAAACGACTGCGACGGCACCTTCACCGACATCACGGCCGGCTCCGGCCTCGCCGCCTCGGGTACGCGCCGGGGCACCTCGGCCTCCGTGGGCGACTACGACGAGGACGGCTTCCTCGACCTCTACGTCGCCCACCACACACCCGTCGACGGATACGGCGTGCCGGATGACAAAACCAAGGATCAGGACTACCTCTTCCATAACAACGGCGACGGCACCTGGACCGATGTCTCCAACATGCTGCTCGGCAGCACCACCCGCGAAAACGCCAGCTTCATCGGCGCCTGGACGGATTTCGACCAGGATGGCGACCTGGACATCTACCTGATCCGCGACTGTGGCTTCGACGGCGCCGGCCCGATGTCCCTCTGGCGGAACGACGGCGGCACCAACGGGGTCTCGAACTGGACCTTCACCGAGGTCTCCGCCGCCACGGGCTCCAACTTCTGCCAGAACGGGATGGGCGTCGCCGTGGGCGACTACAACCGCAACGGCACGATGGACCTCTTCTTCACGGACAACGGCTCCGCCGGCGGATCGGGCTTCCCCGAACGCGCGGGCACCGTCCTCCTGAAGAATACCGCGGGCTCCTTCTCCGACGCCACCGTCGAAGCAGGCGTCTCCTCCCTCGCCTTCTCCTGGGGCGCCAATTTCCTCGACTACGACCTCGACGGCTGGCAGGACCTCTTCATGGCCGGCGGTTCCCTTAACCCGGGTACCGACGTCTCCACCGAACTCTGGCGCAACAACGCCACCGGCACGTCCTTCTCCAACGTCACCGCCTCCAGCGGGGTCATCGACCTTACACGTTCCCGTGCCGGCTACTACGGCGACTACGACGCCGACGGCGATCCGGACCTGTTCCTGTTTAACTACGGCGCCACCTCGCGCCTCTTCCGAAATAACAACGCCAACGGAAATAACCACTTCATCGTGGATCTCCAGGGCGTGGCCAGCAACCGCGATGGTACCGGAGCGCGCATTGCACTCACGGCCGGCGGCGTCACCCAGCACTACGAAACCCGCTCCGGCTCCAGCCTCGGCGGAGGCGACGACACGGCCGCCTACTTCGGCCTCGGCACGGCGAGCACGGTCACGAGCATGACGATCACGTGGCCCTCGGGCACCGTCCAGACGCTCACCAACCTCGCCGCCAACCAGCGGATGACGGTCGTCGAATCCAGCGATCCACCCGCTTCGACCCTCTTCACCGACGTGGCCGCCGCCGCCGGTGTCAGCCTGACGCACTCCGAACTCACCGGCGACATGGGCATGGGCACCGGCGCCGCGTGGTTCGACTACGACAACGACGGCGACCAGGACCTCTACATGACCATGCGGCTCGGGAGCGCCAACCGGCTTTTCCGGAATAACGGCAACGGCGCCTTCACCGATGTCGCCGCCGCCGCCGGCGTGGCCGACTCCGGCCGCGACGGTTCCGGCGTGGCCGTGGCCGACTTCAACAACGACGGGTGCAAGGACCTTTACCTCGCCAACGGCGACGACGACGTGCTCTTCCGCAATAACTGCGATGGCACGTTCACCAACGCCACCGCCGGCTCGGGCCTGGGCGCCTCCGAAGAACGCCGCGGCACATCGGCCTCGTGGGGCGACTACAACAAGGACGGCTTCGTCGACCTCTATGTCGCCCACCACATGCCGATCGAAGGCAACACCTTCACCGGCGACGGCGAACAGGACTACCTGTTCCACAACGACGGCGACGGCACCTTCACCGACGTCTCCGCCATGCTCCTCGGCGCCAACCGGATCGGCCGCTCGTTCATCGCCGGCTGGACCGACTACGACCGCGACGGCGACCTCGACCTCTACACCATCCGTGACTGCCCCTTCGGCATCAACTCCGGCCCGATGCGCCTCTATCGCAACGACGGCGGCACGAACGGGGTATCGGCCTGGACCTTCACCGAAACCAGCGCCACGGCCAACGCCGACTGGTGCCAGAACGGCATGGGCCTCGCCGTGGGCGACTACAACCGCGACGGGTGGATGGACTTCTTCTACACCGATAACGGCAGTGCAACCCTCGAGTATCCTAAGAGCCGAGACGGTACGATCCTCCTCAAAAATACCGGCGGCGCCTTCGTGGACGCCACCGACGAGGCCGGCGTCTCTTCCCGCAACTTCTCGTGGGGCGCCAACTTTTTCGACTATGACCTCGACGGCTGGAACGACCTCTTCATGGCCGGCGGCGCCCTCAATGAGCCCCTGAACGAGATAAACGTCGCCCTCTGGCGAAACAACGCCAACGGAACGTCCTTCACGGAGATGACCGCCACGAGCGGGATGTCCGATATGACACGCTCCCGCACGCCGGTGTATGCCGACTACGACGAGGACGGCGACCCGGACATGTTCCTCGTGAACTACTTCGGCCAGACGCGCCTCTTCAAAAACAACAACACCAACGGCAACAACTGGCTGATCGTCGACCTCGTCGGCACCACCAGCAACCGCGACGGCATCGGCGCGAAGCTCACCGCCACCACGCCCAACGGCTCGGTGCGGCACTTCGAGACCCGGTCCGGCTCCAGCCTCGGCGGGGGTGATGACCTCGGCGCGTACTTCGGCCTCGGAACGAGCGGTCTGGTTTCGAACCTGACGATCACCTGGCCGTCGGGCACCGTTCAGACCCTCACCAACGTGGCCGTCAATCAGCGGCTCACGGTCACCGAAACAGGCGGCGGCAACATTCCCCCGACTGCCAGCTTCACTACGACCGTGGACGACCTCACAGTGGACGTCAACGCCTCGGCCTCCTCCGACAGCGACGGCTCGATCGTCAGCTACGCATGGACCTTTGGCGACGGCGCCACGGGCTCAGGGCAGACGGCGAGCCACAGCTACATCGCCTACGGGACGTACACGATCACCCTGACCGTCACCGATAACCTCGGGGCCACGGGCGTCACCACCCGGTCGGTGACCCTGTCCGACGGTACGGGCGGCACCGGCGCGTTCCTGGAGGCCGGCGGCATCGTGACGATGGAGGCCGAGAACTTCACGGCCAACATCCCGCGCGGCACACACAGCTGGGCGACGAATACGGCGAACGCCGGCTTCAGCGGCGCCAGCGCCATGCTCTCCACGCCCGACACCGGCGCGCAGATCACCGTCGATGTCGCAACCACCAGCCCCGAGCTGACCTTCGACGTCAACTTCACGACGACGGGCGACTACTACATGTGGGGCCGCGTATGGGCGCCCGGCAGCAATGGCGACCGTGCGCACTTCGGCTTCGATGGGGCCATCCCCGCGAACTCGAACGGCATCATCTCCAAGACCGTCTACAACTCCTGGCAGTGGGTCGACATGATCGGCAGCGGGACGCGGCAGACGATCGACGTGACGACCGCCGGCCTGCACGAGGTCAATGTGTGGATGCGCGAAGACGGGCTGTTGATCGACAAGATCGTGCTCACCACCGACGCCGCGTTTACCCCGACGGGCACTGGCCCGGCCGAGAGCCCGCGCGACGGTGGCGGCGGCGGCAACCCTTCGCCGATCGCCAGCTTCACGGCCAGCACGACCAATCTTACCGTAAACGTAGATGCCTCGGCATCGACGGATGATGGGTCGATCGCGACCTATGCCTGGACCTTCGGCGACGGAGGCGCCGGCACGGGCGTCACGGCCAGCCACACCTACGCGGCCGCCGGCACCTACTCCGTCGTCCTGACGGTAACCGACAATCTCGGGGCTACCGGCACCGCCAGCCAGAACGTGACGGTCACGTCCGGCGGGGGCGGTACGGGGGCGTTCATAGAATCGGCCGGCATGGTGGTCATGGAAGCCGAAAACTTCCACGCCAACATCGAACGAAGCGGCGACAGCTGGGTCCTGGATACCGGGAGGGCCGGCTTTAGCGGCGCGGGTTCGATGGCGACAACCCCCGATAACGGGAACCTCATCAAAAACAGCGTCACATCGACCAGCCCGGAGATCTCGTTTGACGTCACGTTCGCCACCACCGGCACCTACTACCTCTGGGGCCGGATCTGGGCGCCGGATAGCAAGGCCAAAACCGTGCATCTGGGGATCGATGGGGCTATCCCGTCGAACGTGAACGGCCTCGCCACGGCGACGTACGGGGAGTGGCTCTGGGTGGATCTGATCAAGACTGGCGCGCGCCAGACCTTGAGCGTGGGTACCGCTGGCGAACACACAATCCATGCGTGGATGCGCGAGGACGGTCTGGCGATCGACAAGATCGTCATGACGACGGACGCCAACTTCACGCCTTCGGGCACCGGGCCGGCCGAAAGCCCGCGCGCGGCCGCTCCGTCGACAGCGAAGATGGCCGGCGTCGATACGCCGGTTCTTCAGCTGATGGCGGCGCAGGACCTGCCCACCGAGTTTGCGCTTGAGGGCAACTACCCGAACCCCTTCAACCCGACCACCGCCATCCGCTTCGCGCTGCCCGAGGCGGCGTCCGTGCGGCTGGAAGTGTACGACGCCATGGGGCGTCGCGTAGCTACCCTGCTCGATAACACCCTCGAAGCCGGCCGGCACGAAGCGATGTGGGACGGACGCACCGACGGCGGCATCACCGTCGCCAGCGGCGTCTACCTGTATCGCATCGAAGCCGGATCGTTCTCGGCCGTGAAGAGCATGCTGCTCGTCAAGTAATACCGGTCATCTGCGGGTGCGCCGTGTGTGTCGTCCTGACGATAACACACGGCGCACCCGCAGATGACCGGTATTACTTGACGAGCAGCATGCTCTTCAC
>Ga0163150_10001006_pt1 | contig 49952 bp, 36 predicted proteins | sample OliLakLV19P2IB_FD_148628 | JGI IMG/M metagenome (GOLD analysis project Ga0163150, IMG submission 148628) | Freshwater microbial mat bacterial communities from Lake Vanda, McMurdo Dry Valleys, Antarctica - Oligotrophic Lake LV.19.P2.IB | ecosystem: Environmental > Aquatic > Freshwater > Lake >... | reverse complement strand
GTCTTGAACGTCACCTTGTGCTGGCCAACGCTCAGGTCCGAAACCGTGTCGCCGCTCTTTTGCCATCGGCCGCCATCCACCCGCCAGCGCGCCCCGGCCCGCCTGGCCGCTACGGGTTTAATGTCTACGATCAGCGAGCCCGTCGCCTTTGCTTCGCCCTGCGGCTCACCCGATATTGGCTGCGAGGACATTGCGAAGACTAGCAAGATCGCGAGAGATGCGATCAGCCAAGTTACGGCGAGACAACGTGCAGCCCTTTGCATGAGAAAAGACTCCCTATTGTCGGGCGCCTTTAGCCAAAGCCAATAACCCGCGCCCTGAAATGTCCTTAATCATCCAAAAAACAGTGTCGCATACAAGTATTGAATCTGTCAATAACTCGAAATTCACGAGTATTATAGGATTCATTCCGCATTGCTATACTTCGTGTTTGACGGTGCACCGTCGTGGCTGGCGGTTTGCCAGACACGGCTGAATCGATCAGTGCTTTGATTTCGGATACGAGATGTTCAAACACGATGCGATTTGCAGGGAATACCGACAGTGAGTCCGAACCAGAGGATTATCCCGGAGGTTTTTGAATATCGTCCACGGGTCAAACCGACTCGGAATGCGGTCCGTAAAACCCCTTTAGACGCAACGTTGTTGATTTGTTGCAAGTCGTGCGCGGAACGGCTCATGAGTACTTCGGACTAGATGTCGATGTCGTGTAAGTTTCGAAGATTTCGCGGAACGATTCATGGTCCTGTTTGAATGCTTCAAGAATAACCGGATCGAAATGTTCAGGTTCGACACGTCCATCGCCGTGGGTAATGATGTGCACCGCTTTCGAATGCTCGAAAGCAGACTTGTAAGGCCGCTCGCTGCAAAGAGCGTCGTAAGTGTCGCATATTTTCATGATTCGCGCTGAAAGCGGAATGGACTCTCCTTTTAGTCCGTTCGGATATCCCCCACCCGACCAACGCTCGTGGTGCCCTAAGGCGATTTCCGCGCCCATCTTGAGATATGGAGACCTGCTGCTGCCGAGAATTTTCGCGCCCAGGAGTGAGTGCTCCTTCATGACCTCCCATTCGGCCTGCGTAAGGCTGCCTGGCTTGAGCAGGATATGATCTGGAATGCCTATCTTTCCTACGTCGTGCATGGGGCTCGCGAAGAAAATCGTGTCACGGAAGTGCCGATCCTGACCCAGCTTTTCCGACAACCTCGCGCTATAAAAGCCAATGCGCTGCACGTGAGTGCCAGTATCTTTATCTTTGTATTCCGCGGCACGGACCAACGCAAAAATGGTTTCTTGATAGTTTTCCAGAAGCGCAACGGTCCGTTCCAGCACACGTTTTTCCAGTAGGTCATTGTGGCGGTGCAACTCTTTGTGCAACAGCCGCACCTCGAGCATGTTGTAGACTCGCGCCTGGATCTCTGTCAGATCGAACGGCTTGCTGACGAAGTCCTTCGCGCCGGCTTGCAGCGCGCGCAGCTTATGGCCCGGCTCCGCTGTGACCACGAGAACTGGAAGATAGCCATCCGTTTCAATTTTTTTTAGGCCTTCCATCACCTGGAACCCATCCATGCCGGGCATCTTCAAATCGAGCAGAATCAGGTCATAGCGGTTCTTTAGATGAAGTTCACAAACTTCGTACGGATCCATCGTGGAGGAGACGGCAGTGTAGCCGGCGCCGCCCAACATGCGCTCCAGAATGAGCACATTGACTTTCTGATCATCGACAACCAAAATGCCGGCGTTGAGAATGTCGGTTCTACTCACCATGCCAGGACTCCCACATTCGTTTCGCGGTCCGAACGGCCCCATCCAAATGGGAAAAAACGTAATACAGGTTGACGGAGCATGAACTTCAAAAAGAGGTAACGTGGTCCGCGGACCCAAAATGGACGACGAGACCCGCGAAATGATCGATGCCGGCTTAGAGCAGTTCACCAACCGCTAGATTCTGTCGGAACCGGGGTCGCTCTTCGAAAGAGTCGGCCCCCTCGGGGGCCCCTGGGGGTCTCACCCTCGTAGATACCGGTCTCGCCAATCCCGCAACGTGCCAGGACACACGCTCGGTTGTCATCAACTACGAGAACCCGAAGAGTCTCCACTCGTCTCGGCAGGCAGCGAAAAATGGAACGTCGAGCCGACTCCTTCCTTGCTTTCGACGGCCACCGTCCCACCGTGAGCCTCAGTAATGGTCTTCACGATGGCGAGACCAAATCCCGTTCCACTTGCGTTCTCTGGATCGGTTTCTCCCTTGTCAAAGACTTTGACGAGAAGCTCCTCGGGGATGCCTGCGCCGTTGTCGCTGACCCAGCACTCAACGGAACCTGCCGCGCCAAGTTCCCGTGCCCCGATGATAACCTCTCCGCGTGGGGTGTACCGAATTGCGTTGGCGATTAAGTTCTGAATGACCCGCCTCAACAAACTGGCGTCTGCATAGACCACCAGGTCGTCGGGCACTTTGTTGAATAGCCGGGTGCTGGCGGTCCCTGCCACGGGATCAAGATCGTGAATGAGGGCTTCAACGAGGGGCCATAAATAAAGCTCGCGCCGCTCCAGTTTGATCCCCATTTCCGTTTGGAGATTTGTGTTTTCCTCCAGCACCTTGCCGACCAGCCCTTCGAGATGCTGCACGTTGCGACGCAAGGTCTTTAACATCTGGGCTGTTTCAGCGCTGATGCTTTGCGCCGGGAGTTTCAGCTCCAGGACTCTCCCAGCCAAGGAAATAGCACACAGTGGGGTTCGGAGATCGTGGGCCACAAAGACGAGATACTCTTCCCGTCTCCGCTGCACATCCAGCGCGCGCTGAGTGGCATAGGTATGCACGGCCAAGCCGATGGCGTGGTCGAGAACGCGGTTGATAATGTGGAATGGCTTCCCTTGGAGGTTCAACCCGTTGTCGTCGGCAAGATCGTGGATGCAGCCGCGAAGGATGTTGTACTCCGCAACGACCTCTTCAATATCAAAGGATTCTTGGAGACGCTGTAGACCATGAGCGGTCGGGCTGCCTTCGCTGAGCGCTTCTTGAATCGTATGGTCAGACTTGGATTGAAGCGCCGTAGCCAATTCGTCAAGCAGGCGGGGCATGTGATCGTTGAGCGTCGGAATGTCAAGCTGCCGCGCTGAAGGGAGTTGCCGCACCTGTTGCCGCCACCGTGCGAGTAATGCGTGGCGTTCCTGCCTGATAAGTGCTGCCAGTTTGTCCAGATCGTTGACGGGCATCTCGCCTCCATCTTCATGCAGGGTGACCTTCCATTACTTCTGCCTTGTCAAACCGCGGAAGACGAAACTCGCTCGCCGAGCGTCAATTCCCCATCTCCGAAACGCTTGCCAATGAAGTTGCTCAGATTCATCGAGGTGAATTCCTCCGACCATTTCCCGGATCTTGTCCTGTGGTACTCATGCATTCGCCTTGATTCTTGATGGGTGTCCAGCAATGTGTCGGGCCAGGCTGCGCGCACCAACCGCAGCGTGAGGGATTCGCCCGTGACGGTAACTAGCAGCCCCAAAAGTTAAATTCCCAGTCTGACTTGCGGCATCGGGCCTATCTCGGCGGAGTTTAAGCTCCGCAGCACTCGCTGTTCCCCTTACTAGGATTCGATGGGGCACGCTAACCGGCCTGTAATTCCAAGTACCCGCCCTTAACATCCGTGGCACTGCCTTCGCATTGCCTCAGCCATACGGTAATTGATTCGAAGGCTTCAACGTCAATCCCAGCTCGTTAGCGTGAGATCGCACAGAGGCTTCAGATCAGCCCAATTTTAGGGCAATTATTCGGGTTGGAGTATTTTCGTTTATCAATCGTCTAATGTCCGCGTCATCCGCATCCGACCAAGGCGTGCCTGCCTTCATTTCGGGGTACTTCCACGCCTGCAAATCTCCTAACGGCCGAAAACAAAAACCACGGACAACTTATTCCAAAAGTAGAGTTACGGCTGGTCTCTCACATAAATAAAGGCAACTTCTGGCGATGCGCGCGGAACAAGTGCCTCAGCGGTGACCTAGTCGGCCCCTTTTGTTCCGATAGCCAGTGACCAGCGCAAATGTCCCCGGTTCCGAAAACTCCACCGCCGCCCCCCAAGGCATCGCCGATAGCCAAGCCCTCGTTGTCGATTCAGAACGTCCATGTCATTGCTTTCGGCCGCTCCCTCATCATCCCGAGCCACACGCCACACTGGTATAATACCTATGGACGAAGGGAAAGGCTCTGAAAGGATGAATAAATGGACAACGGACCTGAGACGCCCCACCGGAAGCATCGCTTCACGCGACCGATCTGGCTTTTGATCACGCCACGCGACCAATCGCGGTCGATCATCTGCTGCCGCACCGCTTTCAGCGCGCGCGGACCGAAGTCCACCACTTTCGTCGAGCCGTAGAGCAGCCGGACCTGCCGTAGCGCATGCTTTAGCGCCGTGACTTCGCTCGTCTGGGTTTTGTTCTTTCGGACATAGTATTTTTCCGCGTAGCGGTAGTATCCGAGCAGCAATTCGGCGATGGTGATCTCCTCGGGTTCGACCGGAAGCGTGCGCCCGTTCGCGATCCATTCGGCGATGAGCCGGTGGTACGCCTCGCGCGTTTCGGGCTTGTCGTGGCGGCCGAGGTAGATTCGTTTGCCGTTGAGTTCGACAAAGCCCTGATTGGTGGGTTAGTGATGGCGAAATGTTGGCGTCTGTTGCGAAGTTTTGGCGCTCATTACCGTCTCCAAAGTTGAAAACGGTTAGTACTAACCGCTCTCAGAACCAGGTTACGGCCGCGCCGCCATCACAGCGGGTATTCCTAACTTAGGATTCAGCCAAGATTTAAATATGGTGGGCGGTACTGGACTTGAACCAGTGACCCCTTGCATGTCAAGAATTTCAGAGAAAAAGCCGCCAGACGCCACAACAAGTCAACGTCTGTCAAATCAGTGGCTTAGAGATTCATTCAATTGTCGGAAGACGCCGCGAAAAGCCGCGTATCGCCAAACTTTGTTACACCTTTTGTTACACCCTGATCTGCCGCCAGGCCCGACAACTTATACTGGATCAGTTCGCTGCCAGATTTCAAAAGGAATGTCCTTCGAGTGGCTTCTCCCATTTTCATACCCCCAATGCACTCTGCTTTTCAACTCCAGCAGTTGACGGCAGCTATTCGGGATGAAGCCTTACCCGAGCAATATAGCCAGAAATCGACACGCGACGTTATACGGATCGTTATACGATCACGTGCATCATCAACCATAGACTGGGCGGGCTGGTGCGCGATCTGTCTGCGAGCGAGAACTTTACGCTGACTGCGGAGAATGATAGCACGAGTCGGAGCATCTGTCTTCAGGGTAAGTGGCCCGCCAGCGAACAACAATGTCCGACTAAATAAGGAGGGGCGCGTCTCTCCACGAGGACCAATATTTGGAAGGTACGGCCCAGGACAGGCGATCACCGCGATTCTACGTAGACCTCCGTTTTCGGGTGCTCGGCGACCCAGGCGTACCAGCGGCACTCGATTGAATTGACCCAAGTTAGCTCCTTACCCCTGAGTGGACCGTCCACTGCGCGTCCCGCAATCGTCCAACGCGAACCAGTTTCCTTGTCCTTAAAGGGTGCTGTCTCCGGAGAAATGTCGTCGGCGTAAAACGTAAGGCTTTGACCATCCACCTGAGCGCTATAGGCGATGGCTGATTGCGTTGGGCCATACCAGAAGGCCGCGAAACGTACGCCGCTCAAGCTGTCTATAAAGCACGCCCGTTCCACATTCTCATCTAGCGGAAGCGCCTTGAATTTGTTTTCGATTTCGACGCCCAATACCCGTGTTAGGGGTTCTAGCCGGGAATCGACCTTTCCCATCGACTCCTTCGCTTCGCTCGTCAATTCTGTCGGCAGGTCTGCAATTGCATATTTCTTTCCGTCGAAGAGGTCGTAGGCGGTGGATTCCGGGTGCAACATGCGCCAATAGGCCCACGTGGTCATCGTACTGGGAAGCCGGTTAAGTTTGTGGCCCTTTTGGGGCCCGGCGAATGCTTCTCCGCTCAGTGCCGACCACAGCGTGCCGTCGCGACCTTTCACGACCATCACACCGCTGCGCCAGCCGTCGAATTCATACCCGTAGTCCTTCTCGAACGCGCTCACGTAGCCGCCATCTGGGTCGTAAAAGAACAATCCATAGGTATCGTTGATGACGCGTGGGGCTGCCAGAAAGTGGCGCAATGGAATCGCACCACCATTGTGCGCACCGCGCACCCAGGCGATGACGCGGTCGTCGTGGCGAATCAGCCCCTTCCGGTCCTGCGTCGAGCAATAGGAGCACGGCGGCTCCGTTAAGGACGTGAAGAGACCGGGCTTCTGGATGAGTTTCTGAGTTCCCTGTTCATCGCCAAAGGCCCCTGCAACGGAAATAAAAGCGCTGAATGCAACAACACAAATACGACACGGTGATCGGTTCGACACGCTTTCGGTCCTTAATGGCCAGAGGCCTTTGCACGCCTCAACAATATATCCCCACAGATTGAGGTGGCCGTACGGAAACGGAAACCTGGAGAACGTGGCCATTGTAAACCCGGCGTCCCCGAATGCGGCACGCAGTTCATCCGCATTATACAGATTCGATTGCCACCACCGCCCGATGAGCGGGCGCGTCACCCAATTCCTTTTGGTAATGAAAAGGACCAACGCCCCATTCTGGCTCAGGCGCGTGCGGAGGGTCTGCAGCACCTTGCTAAAATCATTTCGCGGGAGGTACTCCATCATCGATGCGGATACGATGAGTTCGTAGTTCTTTCAAGATTCAGGTAATGCTTCCATGTGCAGTGCGTTGCACTGGGCCAACTCGACCCCTTCGATGCCGCGATTATTGATGATGTCTCTAAACCGGTCGAGCATTGCAGGAGTGAGGTCGAAAGCGTGTATCACTCCCGGAGAGAAACCACGATTAAGCAGAGCATCTCGGACTGCAAGGCTGAGAGCTCCCGTGCCGCAGCCTGCATCTAGAATTCGTAAGCTAGGACGAAGCAGACTTGATCGGAAAAAATAAGCGCGAAGTCCTTGAGGATAACCTGTACTGTGGATAAAGCGCTCATAGGTGCCGGACCTATCGGAGAATAGCCGATGCGGATCTGTTGTGACTGTCATGAAACATTGCCCCAACTACTATTTGGGATGGATCTCCGCTAAACCGCGCCCCGATTTGTCGTTCGCATGGCATATTATCACATCGTAGCGGCCGCCGGTCGATAGCAGTTCTCCCGTGGAAGTGGAGCCTTTATTCTATACCCGTTTGCCGAAGCCAAACGAAAGCCAGTAGTCTGCTTTGTACAAGTTGCAGAACTGATCGGTAAGATTCTAAGCGACGTTGAGATTGTGGCCGAGGTCCTGCGTATGAAATTGCGTGAAAGCGGAATGCCGGAAGAGACGTACTGGGAATCGCTCTTCAACGTCCGAATGATCTTCGAGCGGATGAAAATCGACGATTCGCTCAAAGACATTGTCGAACTTGGCTGCGGTTATGGAACCTTTACAATACCGATAGCACGGCGCATCGGCGGCGTCATTACCACGACAGATATCGATCCCGAGATGGTGGCGAGGACCGCCAGCCGGGCCAAAGATGAAGGCCTGCCAAATGTCGTGTGTCGCGTGGCAGACGTGCTGTCCGATGGCTTCGGTGTCGCGGAGGAATCGCAGGACGCATGTCTGCTCTTCAACATCCTCCACGGCGAAGATCCCGTCAGACTCCTAACCGAGGGAGCAAAAACCGTACGGCAAGGCGGCACGGTGTACGTTATTCACTGGCGCCATGATCCAAAAACGCCTCGCGGACCCACCATGGACATCCGGCCGCATCCCGAACAAATCGTTTCTTGGGCGCGGGCGACAGGGCGTCTTGCGCCCGTGAGCGAAGTACTCGATCTGCCACCTTGGCACTACGGATTGAAATTGACGCACGCTGCGTAGTACCGGATGAAGCACAGCCACACAATTCCGAACACCTGGTTTCAGGGCAGGGGACTAGACTAAGTTCCGGACATCACAAATCTCCGCCAAATCAAAGCCCCTGATCTGGCTTATTTGCCAAGCAGCCTGTCACTCAACGGCGTGAAAGCGTTACCTGTCTTAGCTTCTGCCCTATTGCTTGACATACTAAGCACCATGAACTAGTCTAGGTTGGTATTGTTTGGGGTGCAGTTTCTTCCTGTCCAATTTGTTAGGAGGATAATTGTGTTTGCCAGCCGCAGATTCAGAAAAACGGGGGAATCCCGAGCGAAGATGAGGTTGAGTCTTCCGACGTTCGTTGTAGCGATAGCCCTTTCCCTTCTTGTGCTTCCCGAAGTTGATGGTGTTGCAATCTCGGATACAGTCGAGGTAATCAACGGTCCAGTTAATGTTCGATTTCCCGAAGCATGTTCGGCCCCAGTTACAGAGAAGAACGATGGCGAACGCGGCACCGTGCTTTCCGGTCCGACGTTTTGCGACGGCTTTAACCGATGGAAGATTCATTGGTCGGATGGAATCCAGGGCTGGTCCGCGGAAGATTTCGTGCAAACAGTAGCCGACGACGTGCCGCTCCCTCCGATGCTTATTTCTCCGGGTGCTTTTACGGAACCCGGCCCGAAAATCCCGACCCGTATGCCGCTAATGCAATGGAATGCGTCAAGTGGAGCAACAGGCTATGGTCTGTACATTCACGATATAAAGACCGACATTCTGGTATATGACAATGATTTTTTGCCAAACGGCACATCACTCGCGCTACCTGCTAACATTCTCGAATGGGGCCACCGCTACCGTTGGAACATGCGCGCTAAAAACGGTGCGGGCTTTAGCGAATTTTCTGATCGTTTCTACTTTCGCACAAAGAAAGCCATAAGAGTTAATCAACCGAACGGTGGCGAAATCTGGCCGGTTGGGAGCATACAGAAAATTCGTTGGCGTTCGCCTGAGGAATTCCACGGTTCCATCCGAATTGAGCTTTGGCGCGATGGGAAATACTTGCTTACGATCAAGGAGCAGACGAAAAATGATGGGAAACAGCGATGGCTGATTCCAGCGAAACTCGAACCGGATGACGGATATCGAATCCGAATTTTTGAAGCGGGCAATTCATCTACTTGGGACGAAACCGACGCGGATTTTGTGCTATCCATTTGAAAACCTAGCGAAATCATAGTGTAAACGAAAAAGCAGAAATTCTTTGTTCCTTTGCGGGAGCGTGGCGAGAGGGGATTCAGCTGTGGGTAAATCGCAGGATGTCCGGATAAGTGGGCTGCGATCGCGCGTCAAATACGCCGCCGCGCTTTTAATTTCGACGGTTTTACTCAATTTCTTTTTAGGAATTCGGCAGGCGGAAGCGATTTCTATCGGTGATACAGTCGAAGTATTTAACGGTCCCGTCAAAACGAGATTTCCTGATGCATGTAGTACATCGTTTGTTGATCAGACAAATGGTGAACGCGGCACTGTTATTGCCGGCTCAACTTTATGCGACGGTTTTTTCCGCTGGAGAATTAATTGGGCAGATGGAAATACAGGGTGGACCGCGCAGGATTTTCTGCGGACGGTCGCCCTTCAGTCCGACCTCGTGGTGCAAAACCTTGTCGTAAATCCGACCAGCGGTGCGGCAAACAGCAACGCTTCGGTGAGTTTTACTATCCGAAACCTTGGACCTGGTTCGACTCTCCAGTCTTCGACCGCACGCATCCGGTTCAACGCAACCAGCAACGACGTAGGGACCGGCGACGCGCTTCTTGCCACTATAAGCACGCCAACCCTTGCGTCGGGAGCCACGCAGACGGTCACGAACCAGCCGGTGACGATTCCCTCCAACGCGACGCCCGGTACGCGGTACGTCTGGGTCACCGCCGATGTGAACAGCGAAGCAAACCAGAGCGATGAAGACAACGACAAGGCGCACACGGCGTTCACCGTCGTCGATATTTCTAAACCTCCCGCACCAACGCCCGTATCACCAGGGACCGACGATGAACCGGGTACATTGATAAATTCGTTGCAACCGACATTTAATTGGACACCAGTCCAAAATGTTGATGAATTCCGTTTGTTCATAAGCAAGTATCCATACGGCAGCGCGAATATCATCGCTGGCGGCGCCATTACGGAACTCGCAGGTACGAGCTATAATTTACCACCAAATATGCTCCACCCTGGAATCCGGTATCGTTGGAACATGACATGCGTTCGAGATAATGTCGAAAGCATGGTATCGAACTCACTCTACTTTCAAACACCTGGACAAAGTGGTTCGCCAATTCTTAAAGTAACGCCACCAAGCCGGACTGTTTCCGCTGCCGCTGATACGACGACGTTCACCGTCACCAATGGCGGCGGTGGAACAATGAGCTATCAAGCCGACATAGGAATTGATAGTCCGTGGCTCAATTTTCAGTCGGGTTCGACAGGCGGGAACCAAGGAACGATTACGGTTACCTATAATTCCAACGCAACGACCTCGACGCAGGTGGGTTCTGTTACTGTCACCGCTCCTGGCGCGCAAGGCAGTCCGGTGATCGTAGAAGTTGTTCAGGCAGGCAGGACTTCAAGCTCCATCCTACACGTACTACCATCAGTTCTCAGCTTTGGAAACGTCTTGGATTCAAAGACAGCGACGATTTTATTCGAATCTGCTACAACCGCAATTCCATGGTCAGCCGAGGTGTCACGCGGCGTATCATGGCTACAAATTGTCGGCGCTGCAAGCGGGTCAGGGAATGGCGAGCTTACGGTCGCTCAATATCAAGAAAATAATACGGGCGAGATTCGCATAGGGGAAATACTCGTTCATGCCGATGGCACCGCCAATGGTACAGAAAAAATAACCGTAAGAAGTATTCCGGTTGTTGCCTCCTTGAAGCCTCATATCCGGATTTGGGATGGCAGCGTTTTTCAACCGGCAGGTGACGATTGGCCGCCAATCTCGTTAAACAAACTATATCTTCTTGTTCATGGATGGAATAGTAACGTCAACGTATGGGCTGCGGATATGGCGCGCAGAATCCATTTGCATGACTCTACTGCGATGATTGCCGCGTGGGACTGGGAGGCGGAAGCAGATGAAACTCCTCCGCCTGCCTATAAGACGCCAAGCCAAGGAACTCGGCTTGCCGGTACGATCTCACAGGCGACCGGTAGTTTCGACCTTCACCTAATTGGTCACAGTCTCGGTTCTGGAGTTTGTACCAATGCAGCCCTAGTCCTTCGGAAAGTTGGCTTTACGAATCCGATTCGACTTTCCGTACTTGATCCTCCGGAGAATTGGCAAGCGGTGTTTGGGGCACGATTGCGCTTACAAGACACATTCGACAAATTGATCCCCGCCAATGATGATCTCGATGCGGAACTCAGTATTGACGCATATGCCACACAATTTAATGATGTTAATTATCGTGGGGCGACCAATATTAATTTGCGTGTCGTAGCGGATTCGGGAGCATCGGGAATCACAGTTGGCAAGCTCGGTTTTGATGATATAGATGAATTTGATGACCATGCTCTTGCCCATTCTTGGTTTATTGGCTCGATAAAGCCCTTAAACCGCCTTCCGAGTACATCGGGAAGCGATTGGGAACACAGACTTCATCGCTACTATTGGTATTTTAATGATAGCACAAGATTCTGGGTAGGAATCGATAACGTGGGGATAAACCTCGCTCCGCGGCCGAACAAAGTGTTGACGCCAGTTCGCGATCCCCAGTCGTCCTATATTTTAGCATGGTACCCTTACTCTCTTAGAGAGAGCGCCACGGTACCCGAACGAGACGCCAAATCATTAGACGCCATCGCGTTCGAAACCTTTGACGATGGCGTCGGATGGGATGTCGCGCCTCCGTCCTTGATAGACCACGGAGTCCTTCATTTAGAGTCGCAAGAAAGCACGGTTGCCCAAACTGTCCTCACCGTTCCAAATACGGCTTCATTTGTTCGTTTTGATTACGCGTTTCTAAGCGATTTTGATGCAGATCAACTAACTCTACGAGCAAATGGACAATCTATAGTTAGCGTTGAGTCACTTTTCCTGTTAGTAAATACATGGCAAACAACGCCGTTAGCCGATGTCAGCCGTTTTGCCGGACAGACCGTGCAGTTGTCATTGATTCTAGAAAACTCAAGTACAGATCATGCGGCGCAAATAGAAATCGATAATTTAACAATCCTAGAAGAAACTGAAGACTTGACCGATAGCGATGGAGACCACATCAGTGATCAAATTGAAGGCTTGGCAGACGTTGACGGCGACGGAACGTCAAATACTCTAGATCTGGACTCAGACGGCGACGGGATTTTGGACACTGAAGAAGGTACCGTCGACTCGGACCATGATGGAATTTACGACTTCATAGATGCCGATTCTGATAATGATGGCATCAGTGACTCGGTCGAAATCGAATTGAACATTAATCCTGAGAACAGTGATAGCGATTCCGATCTCATGCCCGATGGTTGGGAAGTTTCCAACGAGTTTAATCCGAGTGATGCGATCGACGCTGCTGAAGACAGAGATCGCGACGGTGTAACTAACTTAGACGAGTACATACAAGGGACTGATCCCAGCGATCCCGTCCTACTTGTTGCAGCACTTCAGCGAAATGTTTCATCAATGGCCGGTCAAACGACGTTCGACGTGTCAAACCCCAGTGGGGGGGTGCTGAATTGGACAGCTGAGGTTAGCACCGACTCCGACTGGCTCACGATTATCGCTGGTTCGTCAGGTTCGAATTCGGGCGCGATTACCGCAGCATTCGCAGCCAACCCAAATCTATCGCAGAGATCGGGAGTGATTCGAATCGTCGCTGATGGTGCCGCTGGCAGTCCAGCAGATGTGATCGTAATTCAGGCTGCAGGAGTCAATCCGACAGGGTCTATTTCCGTCGTGATTAAGCCTAAGGAAGCGCGATGGGCTGGTGCCCGTTGGAATGTCGACGGGGGTAAATGGAAGAGAAGCCGACAGATAGTGGAGAAACTGTCTGCTGGGACTTACACCCTCTCTTTTAAGTCAATCTCCGGATGGAACAAACCCAGCGACATAGAAGTAACAGTGGGCTCGGGTGAGGTCGCCAAGAAAGTACGGTACGTAAATATTACTCCTGACGTGCCCGTGCTCAAGAGCCCAGCGGATGGTTCCGTAGTGCATGGTACGTCGTCGGTCACTTTTAAGTGCTATTCCGTTCCGGGTGCAACGAGCTATGGCTTTCAAATTGACGACAATCCAAGCTTTGCCAGTCCTGCCGAGTTCGAATGGTGGGAAAATCACGCAGGGTGGGGCGGCATACTGAACGGGGATGGGAGGACATGGTACTGGCGAGCGCGTTGCAACAATGGGATTAGGTATTCACCTTGGTCGACCCCATGGCATTTCACGAATGAACCATAAGAGTAGTCTGTTGAATTTGCCTCATGGTCGTTGATCTGGTGCTTGTCAGCGCGTCCGTCAAAATGAGGCTCGTGGCATTATGCAGCTCTTTATACATGTAAAACTCATTGCCTTGCTTGCTTCAAGCCGTAAAATGTTAGAGCTTTCACGCCGAATGATGCGGACCCACATCATTCGCAGCTTACGACGGGACACGGACTCAACGCGGTAAAGGGGGGCAGACATGTTTCTTGGCAGTGCCCGTACTCCAACAGAAGTGCTTTTTCATGACCGCCTTATCTTCCAGGCATGGCTACTTTGCTTAATTTCCTTTGCACTCTCCGTTCGCGCCGTCAGCGAAACATTGATCGTCGATCAGAGCGGCTCATCACAGTTTGCCACCATCGCAAGCGCACTCAAGAAAGCAAAGGAGGGCGATGTAGTAGAGGTCCGCGCTGGAAAATACATCGAATCAATCGAGATCAAGAAAAACATCTCCCTTATCGGATCAGGCGCCCCCACCACAATTGTCAGTGCACCTAAGAGTGTACTGCAGGTTGTGAAGCGAACTGGCGGAGTCGTGTCTGGATTTACCTTCGAAGTGCAGTCTATTGCCAAGGCTCCAGCAGTAATTATTGAGGTAGCAGGGAAAGCTTTCCGATTCGAGAATAATGTCGTGAATTCTACCGCGTCGCCCGACGGCGATGACCCGGCTCCCCTGGTCCGCATTGATGGCGGGGCACCTGCAATGACTGGTAACTCGATTAATGGAAGCGTCGAAGTAATCGATGGAGCGAACGTCGACTTGAGAAACGAAACCTTCGGAAACGCGCTGGTTTCCGATCAGTCGACCAAGGCCCCCCTTATTCTGTGCAATTACCGCGTGGACGGCATCACGAAATTCCAAGGCAATGGAATCATAAATGTCAACCTTATAAAGCCCGTTGTCAATGCTACAAAACGTAACATCCGCTTAGCTTTTCCTATGTCGATATCCTCTGACGAAAGCACCGTCGCGTTGCCGCAAGGGTACTGGGAAATTGTTGCCGAAGTTGGGCCCGTAGCTGGGAATTACGATGGGGCACGAAACGTCTGCCGGGCGGACGTTAGTGTGACCCTCCACCTATTCAAAGATGGTTCAACATCTCTCATTTCGGTGACCGAAACCTCTGCGGCTGAGGAGAGTTCGCCAACAATTGTCGAGCGCGACGGGAAATATTACATCGACTACGGCGGTATAGCAGGCGGCGTAGGGAGAGCTCTCGGTCAAGACCCTTTCGCGAATGCCGCAAAAGATGCCGTTCGAAAGGGTCTTCCAGCTCTTGCACAAAAGGCGAAAGCCGCGGCTAGTGTGTTACAACAGCTCGACGAGTTTGACATCGCAATAAAGAAGGCGGAGGCAGGCGACCTCGCTCCATTGGAAATGCTCGCAACACAGGCTTCGCAACCGGAAATACGCCAGGCCGCAAATACGCAATTGGTAAACATGAAGATACAAAATGCAATCAACACCCGCGATGAATCGGTGTTGCGCGACTTCGTACAAGAATATCCCAGCCACGACAAAGTCCCCGCCATAAACGTTGTTTTAAGCGACATTGAAAAAGAAAAACGCACTATGGCCGCACTTAAACAAAAAGAGCTGATGGAAATCGAGCAAAAAGAGCACCTCGACGAATATCAACCCTATAAAGATCAGAACACATTTGAAGGATATCGCGACTTCATCGATAAGCATCCTGCGAGCCCCTTCGTAGATGACGCCAGAAAGCGTATGGAAGACCTGCGCACGTACTTCAAAGTTACCGCACTCCCAGGAGCGGACAACAAAGTAGACGTAAAGAAAGAACCCAAAGTATTCAGTGAGCCTGCAACTCGCGTGGCTCATGGCGCAATCTTGCCAGTCATTTCACGTGATGAGAAATGGATCTGCGTGGATCTGAAAGGGTCAAAAGGATATTTGCCAGCTGAATCGGGGAAGCTGGGAAAAAAGTCAGAGTTGTAACAACTGCGGGCCGCCAGCGGGGCTTCCGGCCATAGAGGAGTGGGGTTTTGCGCCTAATACATATGCTCCGTCTCACTGCCGCAATTATCATACTGGCCGTTCCAACGCTCTCTCAAGAATCGCCATCCGCCGCACCGTCTTCCAATGATCGTGTGCAACTAAGGGCAAAGAAAGTTCAACTTGCGGCGGAACATGACACGCTACTCCGCGAGAACGAATCGACTGAAATCCAAGTCAGCAACCTGAACAAAAAAGCCGCAGCGTGGTCGCTCGCTGCCAACCTATTCGGATACGACGTTCCTTTCGGTAGAATCATTCCCAGCATTCAGATTCTTACGGGGCTCCCTTTCATCTTCGCGGCGCTTTGCCTAATCATAATTTTGCTGCGATATCCTGTCGCATCACGCAAACTGCTTGATCTTAAATACTCGCTGAGGCTTCCGGTCAGTCGAAAAGGTGATACCACACCCGAAATTGGCGCGCTCGCGCGCTTGGTCTGGTGCATTTTGCTCGTCGCAGCACTGGTACTGCTTGCTTTGCCGGCCTTCTCTCAAGAGACGGGGGCTAACCAGTCATCAGTAGCGACGCTACTTCGAACTGGTAAGGAAAAGTTGGCGCTTGATAGATTAACTCAGAAGCAACAAGATGGGAGTAAAAATGCATACGAATGTTTCGAAGCTGTACTGAAGCAAGATCCGAAGAATACGGAAGCGAAGGCCGGTATGCAGCGAATTATCGACCGGCTTGTAACACTATCCGATGAGGCTCTCTCTGATCAGGACAAGACGCTGGCGAAAGCTCGACTCGAAGAAGCGGCGCGCATATCGGGAGACCAGAGCGCCGTAAACGCGCGAATGGTCAAGTTGGCGTTAGACAATCCCACTGCCAACGACAATAACCCAGAAAATCCAGATCTCAGTCCAGAACAGGATACATCATCTAAAAGTCTTCCTTCTGACATACAACGCGCAATCGAGTTAACCCAACTTACCCCGGTGCAGCGTTTGTTACGAGGCTTGGAACAAGCGAAAGCGGGTACATCTATGTCGCTAACCCTTACGGAGGAAGTTCTAGGCGATATTAACGATGCCGCGCGGGAGCATGGACATCCACCTTTGATTACGGCCGAATTAGGCGCAAAGGTCACTCTTCGGGTCACAAAAGCCAACGTAGAGTATTGGATTCTTGTGGCAGCGTTGCGGGAGGCATCAGACAACGATTTCGCAGCCGATTTAAAGGAGGCTGTCGCGGCAGCAACTGCTGGTACCGTGGATGATTCGGAAGGGGCGGTCGCGCGGTGCCTGCAAAAACTTGGTGACAAAGACTCGTTGTCGCGTTGGATAACGGCGTGTGTCGCTTCGGCAAGCGCGGTAGAGGACATTGAGAACATAGTCGCTGTTGCGAGGGAAGCCACATTGGAGGCTGTTGCTCGAGAGGCCGTCAATAATGCGATTTTGCGCTTGTCGAGTGATAAACAGCGCGTATTGCCCTTTGTCTATCTCCTATACTCTCTTGGGGCGCAAAAAGAAGCCGAAGCCTTACTTCTCGATTACGTGCAGGTCGCTGAATACCTTGAATTAATCGATGTTCTGGAATGGAGTGTCAAGAACAAGAATTCGACAGTTGCTCAGTCGGCACTCAAATCAGCTACAACGCGCGCGCGCGGTTCCGAAGATGTTGCGTGGCTAATTAAAACCGCAGCAGCAAATGGTCTCATGCCCCAATTCTGTAAAGACATGAGCCAAAATCTCGCCAACAATTTTTCGCTTGCGGCGTGGCGCGTTCCCTTCGTCACACCGACTGAGATAACCATGCTGGGCACAAATAACGAAGATGTCTCACTACCAACCCTGGTTGCCGTTTGGCTACATAAGGAAGGAAAAACAGACGGTGTCCGTGATCTATTCGAGTTCCCTGTGTCCAATGCGATAAATCACGTCATCGACACGTTGGGCGCAGAACCTACTATCCCGCTCAATGATGTAGCTGCGCTCGCCTGGTACTATGGCGCTCTCAACGACCCCGGTAAAAGTGCTGCGGACAAGATGGTCGCTATACAACGCGCATTGCGAGGACTCGATCAGTCAGGCGGCGTTTCCAATGAAGACGCTGAAATAGCGGCGCTGCAACTGGAGGTGCAGACACTCACTTCCCGGCTTGCGGCTGAAAAAAAACGAGCCGAAGAACTCCGGAAAGCGAAGAGCCAGGCTCAGGCATCGTTGTGGAAAGCACGCGTTTATACGCTTCTTCACGGCGCGGCAGAATTCGCGAAATTTGTGCTCGTTTTGTTGGGTTTTCGAATTGCTCTAATCCGCGCAATCGCTGCAGCCAAACAAACCGTCGAATTTAGATTCGCCAGGTTTTTGTGGACTTTCATTGAAACGATCGGATTCGAGCTGTGTTGTACCGTGTTTTTTATTGTTCCAGGCGCACTTCTGACGCTCCTGGCGCAGGATCGACTAAAGCACTTCAGAATTGGAGAAACGTTAGCCCTATGTAACGATAAGTCGCTGCCGTAGTGCCACTCGTGCCTGAAGTAGAGCAGAAAGTCGTCAAACCGCATGATAGAGTGGTGGCACAATAACAGCGGATAAGCTGATACCACAACGGGGGCTGATTACCCCGAGTACTTTTATGGGATGGACTTTTCCATATGCTAGGATGTCGATGGTCCTAATTCGGCAGAGAGGGAATTTTTCTATGTCTAGGAATCGTGCTTATTTTCTACTTCTTTCTTGCGCTGTTTTTCAATTCTTCACCACGTATGCGGATGAGCAGAAAATCGAACTGCGACAGCCTGTCGCCGATTCGTCCGCAAAAACTTTTGCGGACTTGCCTGATGGCGTGAATCTCATCAAGACTAAGCCAGATGGCTCTTTTGACTCTTTGGTAGTCAAAGCAACCGTCGAAATCGATGACTTGCTCGGCATCAGTAAAGGTCGGCAAAGAGCACAAAGCGAAGCGCAATTACGCTGCAAGGCAAAATTAACGGATTGGCTTGGTGCGAATTGCACATTTTTGCAGGGGCTCAGCAATACAACCACCATTGTTACCAAGGGCGAGTCGACAAAAGACGATGCAGGTAAGGAAGTGAAGTTCGGATCTAAGCAGGGAACTGAATGGAAAGCAATAACGGAAAATGTTGGTAGCGTAGCTAACGCCTGGGTGTCCGGACTTGAATCTCTCCAAACCGAAGTTACGTCGACTTCTCCTCCAGAATTCGTACTTGTGATGGGATTGTCCCAGAAAAATATCGATCAATCGCGACTAGTGCGTGACGCGTTATCGGGTAAGGTCCTGAAGGTCGACAATGCGGGCAAAAAGTCTGATTCCGAGCCCTCAGTTGCACCTGAGCGCAAGACCAACCCGAACGCGAGCAGCTATCTGCCTTCCGGAAAATAAGACGCCTGCGCGGCACTAATGGAAACACTCCTTACGCTCATAGTGTGCATTTCCCTGACGGCGCAAAGCATCGTCTCCGCCGCTGGTGATCAGGCCATTCCAAAGGAAGCATACGAACGCGCAGGAGTGTGGGTAGCCGGGAACTTATATATCGCCACAGGCCAAAGCCGCAGCGTTGACGCTCCAAGTAAAGCAAAGGGTGTTAACGCGGCAAAAAGGCTCGCGGAAGAAGATTGCGAGAGCCGCATCCTACACGAGTTTGCCAAACGCAATCTTAATGGATTTGATCAAACTATCTACGAAACCGAAGGAGAGATTTCCGGGTTGGAATGTGTAACTTCTTATTCAGATTCGGAAACCGGCGTATACTTTTTTGTGGGTAAAGTAGTCAAGTCTCAGATTAAGGCACGTCTCAAGTTCAGCCGTGATAAAGCCTGCCGATATGCACTCGAGCGGTTCGAAAAATCCGACTATTTGGCAGTGGAAGCGATCGAGTCGAAATTTGCAGCTCACGCAATTTCTGATCCGGCAATCGGATCTCTAGCGCAAGCGTCCCGATGGCACTTGGCACTGCAAACCACTACCGACGCAGCGACGTTGGCACAAAGTCACAGTGGTCTAGGCGACTTCTATTTTCGACGGCAACAATATGAAGAGAGTCTTAAGCATTTCTACAACCTTTATGAGTCGAGCAGTAAACCGGACTCGGTACTCTATGAACGGCTCGGCGACCTTTGCGAACTTACCCACAGACCGGACAATGCCGCACAATTTCGTGCACTTGCGGCAAAACATTTGTCGCCGCCAGTTCTAGACTACGTCGTCGATGAACCGTTTGGAACGTTTATCCAGAAAGACCAACGACTGCTCACCTCGCCGGGTGCCCGCGTAATTACTATCGACGGTCAAGCCTGCTTCGTCGCGGTGGGAACGGCAGATATTCGAAATAATACGGACAACGACATCGTCCGTCGAATCACGGTCGCACGTGCTAAGGCACAAAAAGAAGCCGCAAGCTTCACAAATCCAACCCACATCATCACCAAAAGTGTTCTCACTGACAAGACGGTAATCATTCGCTCGACAGATGACGCGCCATCGACCGTCATGTCAAAGGAACTTCATGAACTCGTAATTGCGGAAACGCAAGGTGTTTTAGATTCTATGAAGGACATCGGATCTTGGCGCAGTGCGGACGGCGCCATGTTCTTCTTTGCTATCGGACGTACAATTCCAATACACATCGATGCAGCGGAGGGAGGCAGAAACCATGAATAGAAAGCTTGTGTTACCGGTATCGCTTTGCATAGTCGCGTTCGCGGCACGCGCCGAAGAGACGGTCGTGGTGAGGGTGACGGGTGTTGGTATAACCGTGGAGGCTGCAGAGAGGAATGCCTACATCGCGGCCGTGCGGGAAGCGGTTGGTACATTCGTAGATTCCCAAACAATGGTCGAAAACAATGATGTACTGTTTGACAAGATTCTTACGATGAGCAGTGGGTATATCAAGGATCATAAAACGATTACCGCGGCTCGTAAGCGAAAGGAAGACGACCTATACGAAACCATAATTGAAGCGCAGGTCGTGACAAGCAAGCTGCGCGACGATCTCCGTGGCGCCAACATCGTAACCGAAAAACTGCCGTCGGACCAGATACAGAGCGAAGCCATCACAAAAATTACTAGTGCTCAGGAGGCGACACGCGTACTTGATGAATGGCTTCCGGACGCCCTACTTGGACTTCTCAAAGCAGAGTTGATAGACGAGAATGGGCAGCCGGGTGCAAAGGCCATCAGACCCCAGACTATGCCGGACATCAAGTCCGAGTCGGTCTGGTGCGCGTGGAACATATCCGTTCGCTACGACACCGGCGAATATTACACGACCATTGCTCCCAGGTTAACAGAGATTCTTCAGGCAATAGGGCATGTGGCGGCAAAGAACCTCCCGCGTTCTACGCCATCCGATAACAGCCGATGGTCTCGGCTTGCATTCTCAGGTCTTCCCGTCAGAGAAGAAAGCCGCTTTGACTCTCCAAAAAGGCGATATGATGACGAGCGCAACGTTGGAATTCTGCTAAGCTCTGACTCCCGGAACAGCATGCAGGAACAATTATTGGATGCATACGTCATCGATAAAGAAATTTGCCTTCCGCTCATCCTAACCGCACTTGCGCCGGCCGCACTGAAAATACGTTTCTTAGCTTCGGATGGACAGGTAATACGTCAAGATGAACTCGATATCCACAAAATGTTGCTCTTCTCAGAAAAAGCCTGCAAAGAATACCGCGTGCCAGTCAACGCCGACCTATGGGACGGTCAGCACGAACGACTTATTTGCGCTTACTGGAATCAAGAATTGTTGTTCATTGCACCGGAATTTCCAGTGTTTAACGATAGCTTTAGCGAAAAAACAGAGCTGCGGTATGAGACATCCTTTACACCTCAGGAACTAAAACAAATTGAAAAAATCGAATTGAGTCTCGTTCGGCGTCCTGTTGAGAAATAATCAACGCGTATGGAGAAATGCTGGCCCCAAGACAGCTGAGTCGAGAAGCATCCACATTTTCATTGTGCGTCCTGAAGCATCGTCTTTGAGCAGCTGGCATCTGAACGGATGGCCCAATTGACGTTTGGGGTCCGGCCGTAAAGGTCGCGGCTCAGATTGGAAATCCGTTCTCGGCGAGGCCCTAAGTACCGATTTCTTGGCAGACCTTGTATCATCGCGCTAACTCTTGTAATCTTTGAGCCGTGGGATCATTGAATCACCAGTCCGCGATGTCGGACCAACAGATATAACGACGCGCACTGAATTGCCTGACTTCATGGTAATTCAGATTAGGTGCACGACTTTTCTACGCGTCCGCTATTCGCGCATATATACAAGCCATTTCAAAATGGATCTCGCACCTATTGGCACAAGAATGCCTTAGGTGGCAATCCGGGGCTTATGGAATGGCTTCGTAACGTCTGCGCGACGATTGCCCAACAGAATAATGGTCTGCTGTGAGGGCGTGCCGATAGTGACTTCTGCTCGCTCAATCAATTAGTCTAACATTTACCCTGTGGTTTTGGTGGGGCCGGGGCCGCGCTGCTTTTCGTGGCGATTCGCGGAGGGTGCAGTTTCCATGAGCCAACGTATTACCCATGTGTCTTGCGGTGCTTTCGCTAACGAAAGCGAGCGACGGGCACTGGACTATTTGAAGCAGCGCCTCATCAGCGACGAGTCAACCGGAACCTGGTTGCTGCTATCTAATCTGACGATATCTCTTCAGAACAACACCCCGATGCCACACGAAATCGACCTGGTGGCAATCGGATTCGCTGGTGTAGTGGTCGTTGAAATTAAGCATTGGGACCGACGCTTCCTCGAAACAAGCGCAAATGCGGACGCCTTGCGTGCGGAGGCCCAAAAAGCACAGCGGAAGGCACAGCTACTCAAAGGCCGACTGCGCAATCTTCCGTTCATTCGTGAGCTCTTTATTCCTGCAAAATTCCTATTCACTTATGCTGAGCGGGAGCGATACGGAGGTGCATCTAATTTTGATTCGCTATTAGGAATTGCTGGCCACAGCCTCATCGAGTGGGAGGATTTGCTCGGTTGTAAGGGTCAGACCCACCTCAATATTGGGCAGATAAATCAGGTGCTCAAAGCTCTCGACAGCGCTATTCCAACTGCCAGCAAGCCCAGAATGAGGGTGTTCGGTGACTACCTTGACCTGGAACCGCTTGATGGCGATCGGCTTCAATGGCGCAAAACTTTTCGGGCTCGAAAGTCCGCTACGGGTGATCGCGTCATTCTTCATGTCTACGATCTTACCGCGGTTAACGAGCCGAGAGCCCAAATCGTTGCAGAGCGGGAGGCCGAGGTCTTGCGGCGTCTCCAGAAAATAGACTGCGTTCCGTCGATTATGGAGTCTTTTCAGACCGTTCCAGGTTTTGCCGGCGAGATGTGCTACTTTTCGTACAGTGACCCGCTGCTGCCATCGATAGAGAAGAAATCCAATGATAGAGGCTGGGGGGTCGAGAATAGAATTCGGTGTGCCCAAGCGTGCTTCGAGCAACTTGCCAACATCCACGGATGTTTTGATGAGGCAGTTCTGCATCGCAGAATCTCGCCGAATACCGTTCTGGTCCGAAGTGACAATCGTCCTGTATTCTTAGGTTTTGAGTTTGCGCGATTACCAGGGGCCGAGACAGTAGCGGGAGCGGCAGTTGCCGAGAGCAACAGTGACGAATATATTGCCCCAGAGTTGGGCGTCGGAGATCTGTCGTTAGCATCCACAAAGTCAGATGTATACGCGCTCTCTGCTGTGCTGAAGCACATATTTCTGGATTTTGACGGAGGCCGAGTCGAGCAGATCAGAAAAATACTTGGGCGTGGTTTGGCAGATACTCCACAGAGTCGCCCAGAAGCCGCACAAATGGCGGCAGCGCTTACCGAATGCGCCCAAGACAGTCCAGTCAAACCGGAACCGCCGCCGCCGGCCACAACTCCTGACTTATGGGACGAGGCGACGGTTCGGGAACTGAATGGTCGGAAATACAGAATAGTGCAACCTCTGGGAAAGGGAAGTTTTGGCCACACGTTTAAGGTTGAAGAGGTCAATTCGGATGGCGAGCCGGTTTCTGGACCATATGTAGCCAAGGCCATTATCCATGCTGAAAATGGAGCAGCTGCGTGCCGCGCATATGGGCTCGTACGTGCACAGACCGGAGGCTCCGCCTTAGCTGGCGTGCTCGAGGTAGCGCCCGAGTGGCGCATGAACGAGATAACCGCTCTGCTCAAGTGGGTTGACGGCGAGCCTCTCGATACTTTTACGGGCGTACTCTCCGTTCTGTTTGAGGACTTCGGTTTCTCAACGTTCGAAGACGGCCTTCGTCAATGGATCATTGACCTACTCGAAGGACTAGTTGTGCTGCATAAGGCCGGTTTAGTTCACGGTGATGTCAGCGCGAGAAACATCATTGTTCATGAGAGCAATGTAACCCTGACAGACTATGACCTCTCCCGCAGAGAGGGCGAGGCCTCCGCGGGCGGTACCACAATGTACACGGCACCCGAGCTGGATCGTCGCGGACCAATAACTCGTTCAACAGATGTTTACGCTTTAGCAGCAACACTATTTCACGTTGCTTTTGAGGTATCACCTTTCCAACATTCGCGAGGCCTTGACAAGTCACTGGGATTGAGTTGGTCAGACACAATCCGAGAGTCGATTCCATCGTTGGTAGAGTTCTTGGATAAGGCCACAAATCCAAACTCTAGTCAGCGCTTCGCCACCTCGGACGAAGCTCTCGCTTTTCTTACACGCGCGGCACTCACTGCCGAACCTGTCAGTGCTGTTGATTCCGTCCTCCAAGTGCCAGCGACCACCGCTGGAGAATTCTACGAAGCTGAGGAGACTTGGTTGATGCAGTTACTCCAGACGCATCCCGCCTCTCGTTACGGTAACCCCGAAACACGCGGATTGGATAGCGACTTCGCTCGTAGAACCTATGTAGAGGGTAACCTGGACCATCACCTCGCACAGGAGATTCGCGATGGTGCAGTAAAGCTCGTCTTCCTCTGTGGAAATGCGGGTGATGGTAAGACCGCATTCCTGCAGAACCTAGCCGAGAACCTCGGCGCTCCACCCGTAACGTCGTCAACACGCCTATGGAAAATCCGTACCGACAACGGAATTACAGTACGGATTAACTTGGACGGTGCTGCATCCTTTGAGGGGCGCTCCGCCCACGAGATCCTGACGACGTTTCTGAAGCCAGTTAAAGAGGGAGTCTCTGACGATGGCCCAGTGTACATGGTGGCGATCAACGACGGACCATTACTGGGGTGGATCGAAACTCAGGCGTCCTGTTGGCTCACTAACCAGATCGAAGCACTTCTTGATGACGGGATAGACGCTGACGTCGACCCGCGGGTTCGGTTTATCAACCTGAACCAGCGCTCTCTTGTTGGAAGCGTTAACACCGATGGCCCAATTGATCCCGTTTTTCTGAATCGGCTCATCGAGAAAATGCTCGGGCCCCACGATAAGTGGAAGGCATGTTCAGAATGCGTATCACAAAGCACGTGCCCGGCATGGCGGTCCGTTCAGGACTTGCGAGACCAAGATTTGGGTCCGTTTATCCGAGCGAGGCTGGCCCGATTGCTGCAAGCCGTGCATCAGCGCGGCGAGATTCATATTACGGCCCGATGGTTACGTTCTGCTTTGAGCTTTGGTTTCTTCGGGAACGACTATTGCACCGAAATTCACGCACGTCCAGACTTGACGCACAGGTACTATTGGGACAACTTCTTCGATCCGGAGGCCGTATTCCGACAGGGCGAGCTCCTGGAAGAACTTACCCGTCTTGATCCGGCCCTCGATACGCATGCGCAGGTTGACCGATTACTGATGCTTGATGCCCCGACTGCTCAGGAGATAGGTTTCTCTCCTGAACGGTTACTCAGTTCGCGTCGGCGAAGGGCATTCTTTACGTGGACGCAGGGCAGACTTCCAAAGCCAATCGAAAACATTCGTGTACTCGATACGGGGGTTCTTCGCCGCCTTGATGCCTTTCAATCACTGACCAACCCAGACGCGAGACTTGTGCTACGCGACCAGATATGCGACGGCATCTCGCGCATGCAAGACCTCCCCCACGCCGCCTTTGCTGAAGACACCGTTCCCCTACTCGTGACACCGCGGACAGCAACGGAAACTCTCTTTTGGGTGTCCAAGCCCAAAAACCGGTTCTCTTTGACCCCATTATCACCCGCCGCCGACTCGGACATCGATCATCTTCATACACAGGCTGTCTTGACATATGCATTCGCAAACGGACACCAAGAACGGCTACTGATGAGTCTCACGCTCTTCGCACTTTTGCTCGATATTCACGACGGGTATCAGCTAACCAGCAAATTATCGGACGATGTCTTCGCGAACCTTTCGATTTTTTCCCAAAGGTTGGCACAAGAGGATGAAAGAAGTCTTTTCGCATGGAATCCCTCAGGCTCGGGCGTCATTCGGATTCAAGCGAGGATGGCGGACAGGGAAGGCAGGCTTCTACAACAGCTCGCATTTGAACCGGCGGGAGTTGAAGGGATATGAGCAAACAAATCCTGGAGGACGTACTCGGGAAATCCTTGATGAAGGGACTTTGGACCTCGGCTTGTTCGTTGGCGCTACCTGTAATTCCACAGGACTTCGCTCTTTCGGCTGTACTTGCACCCGTGCTTTACATGCTGCGCTGGAATCGACGTCGGGGGCAGGGTAATTTTGTCTTGGAGTTTGGTTCTCCGCAAGCGCGTTTGGGTAGAGATAAAGCAGCTCGCGTGAAAACTGTGGCGGAAAAGCTACTTGAGAAAGATGAGTATTCGTTTGCTGGAAATGAGGATTCTACCACTAAGGTGATCCTCGCAGACCTCTTGCTCGCCTACTGCTTCGAAAACAAAGGACACTCTGAAGAACGAGATGCACCTATTCAGCGTGTTTACCCCACACACTATTTCTCAAGCTGGATCGACTTGCCAGATCAAATTGCACATCTCCGCGGCGTGCCCGAATTTATTGTCAGCACCCTGCGATCGTCGACACATAACATCGATGGGGAAACCGATGGGTTTGTAAATGAACTGAAACAGAATCCACTTATGGTGGCATTGGGAGACGGGTTCTCAATTGATGGAGATCCAAATAATCGTGAGTCAGATCGATTTAACGAGGAGGCAAAGGTAGGTATTGACCAACTTATTACGATTCGAGTAGCTCAACGGCTGGGCGTCGCGCCCAATCCGCAGCGATCGAGCGGCGTTCCGCAAGTCAAGATCCCAGCTGAACGCGCCCACTGGGAATGGTACGAGGATATGAACATATTTTTGCGCGCGTATGGACACACCGTGCCTCGACTCACCCTTATTCCGATGCTTGAGAGCTGTCTTGCCGTAGGCCTTACATCAGTCTTTCTTTCAACGATTGCTGTAATGCGCAGTTGGGAACACGATGGTGAGGTACCCCAAAAGGACGCTCAATCGCATTGGCCGGTGCTCATTGATTGTTCGGCCGGGACCGATCGCGAGCTACGTATGTTGGCTGAGGAGTCGGTGAATAATCTGATGCGCCAGATTCAACAGCTATCGATTCAATTTGCGACGGCAAACGTTTTGTCTATGCAGGCAAGCCTTATGCGGGTTCCGGGGTTTACGCGACAGGACAGACCGAATCACAATCCTACAGATTCGCTAAATACGCTCGGTGCTCTATTGCATAAAGGGCATTCTGAAAGTCAGCGCCTTTGGAACAGTCTTGACGAAAAATGCATCCAGATCGCTGAGCGTTTGGTTGAATCCGATAATGACTTCCTGGTCTCGATGTTAGAAAATAGCCAACGGCACCCGGCTTGGCGGCTAAGCGAATGCATTGTCTCAATGATGGGCAACAAGTTGCAGTACGATCAGTTACGGAAGTTCTTCGACTCCTGTGCCATGGTCAACGAGCCGAATGGTTTGGCCATCCGACGTAAGGCGGTACAGCAGGGAAAGAGCGTCGACCGACGCTACATGACGCTTTCGAACGCTGCACTCGATTATCTAGTTCATCGTCATATTCGACAGGGGAAGACTGGAACGCCATTGCGAGTTCTATCCGTCCGTGATTTCATCGCGATCCTTCGATCTCGCTACGGCTTTTACATCACAGACGTTCCGATGGGATTAGATGTGCCTGCTCAGGTGCTGCACCGAAATAAGCTCTATCTCGAACGACGATTGCGCGATTTAGGTTTACTTGTTGGAGTCAACGATGCTGAGGCAATGAAGCGCCTTAGGCCCCGATTCGATATACCTATGGAACAAATCGACGGTGATGTGGGTACGGCCCAAACCGAAAGCGAGGACTAATTTAGTGCCCATGCAACCGATTCACATCGATTGCTTTCAAACAGCGCTCGGGACATTGCTGGGGCGACCAGTTGATGGAGCCATGACGTACATACGCTGTCTTGATCGAAGTAAACTTGAACTACTCGTCGGCGCTGATGGACTCCGACTCCATGGGTGGTCTGTGTTTGCTGTAAGTGACTTGGAGGGAGAGAGTCCATGGATTGCTACGGACCGCGCTGTGGAGCTTCGCGAGAGTAGAATAGGTAGCGCGTTACTGCTGGTTGATGCGTCAACAGCTGGTGCCGGAATGGACGGCATATATGGCGCAACACATGAGATTCCGGAAACCAGCCTCCTCAAGGCGCTACAAACCGCCGCGTTGGAGCGTCTGCCGCACGGCACAAAGCGCATTGTCCGATCTGCGGTACGCTCGGCGCGTAAGCTCGGTGGACGGCAGATGGTTGGTCCATGGAGGGAGTTTGCTTACCTGGCCCGTTGCGCCGCAGACGCCGAGAATGTTGGCTTGCACGTAAGCCTACTTGGACTTTGGCCAATTGGTTCGGGGGTCGTCCCGTCTGAAAGGGACCTAGAAATTGCGGCCGGCATAACGTCGCGGCTTCTACTAGATCGTAGTGCGGTGAATACAGTTGATGCACGTGTCGATGCATTGATGATTCCCGCGGAGAATCAAGATTCTACAAAACAACTTGTGGAGTTCCTACACGAGAACGCACATCTGATTTGGCAGGACGTCTGTTGCACGGCCGCACAGCAAACCCACCAGGTACTTTGGCTTACTAGCCTATGTCCGGGCTTTGCTGACCCGAATATCCAAGCAATAAATCTAACGCCATGGCGTGGCGCCAACGGTAAACTTCTTAAGTGGTCTGGCTTGCATCAACTCGACGAGGAGAGGGGACTGGTTTACAACGTCCCCGATGAAGGAACTCCAAACCCAGCAAAGATTACGGTGCGGTGGCAAACGCGGCCAGGCAAATTGCCAAAGGGGACCTTGAACTATCGGGTGTCAATCCTAAAAGGAGAGGAAGAACCCCTGCTCGAAAAACTTGTAGCTCACTCCGGAAACGCCGGCTTTGAGAAGTGCACATTTACGCCAGAAGATTTCGACGAATACCGCGAAGACGGCGGTACTTGGGACGTGCACATTGTTGTGCGTCCAGAGGCGCACGAGTCGGAAGCGACTGATGGTGAGTCGGATCCATTGTGTGCTGTAACCGAGCCGTTCACCATTACGTTTCAGCAAAGTGACGTGAGCGACGAGTCAGAATCCACGAGCGCTCGCGAAGTCCGCTCCATGGCAGAGTTCGCAATCCAGCTCAAAGATGATGATTTAGAGAGTGCCGTGTCGGCCCCGTGCGATATGGTTAAGGAATATATCGTGCTACGTGCGGGGCGACGTTCCGGCAAGCTGTTTCGGCCACCGTTACTGGCGTCTCTCGAAGCGAGCTGGAAACAAAATGATTATGGTATTGGCCATTGGTTAGTTCAGGTTCGTGACGATGGAGCGATCTCGGCGGAGCCTCAGTTCCAGTGTCTTCATGAGGAAAACATTGAGGAGAACGCACGCTCACGAGTTGCCGAAGTCTCTCGGCGCATTGCCAAGAAGTCCGAATCTCGCCGCGGTTTCCTAGGCCTACTCCACGGAGACAATGATGCGGACGCATATGTAAACGCGTGGATAGCGGCGATGAAGGTGGCTCGCCCGGCGGCCGCGTGTGCGAATACCGCGCTTATCTGCGACCAACAGGGTAAGGCACGCGGCCGACTTGTTCTACCGTGGCACCCACTCCGCGTAGCGTGGCAGCAAGCTTTTGACCGTCTGGCTTTGCACTGTCGATTCAACGAGAATCTGCCGCTCGGTCGTACTCAAGATCTAATCAAACTACTTGACTCTAGCTATTTCCCCCTTTTCCTACCCGGTACCGAACCAGGCGAGTCCTATGTGTTTGGGGATGTACTCGGTTTTCACACGGTCGCGATGTTGCACTGGAATGAACCTGAACCTCAAGCGGCCCTGGCGCTAATGGCACGGTGTCTCTACCCCAAGACCGATCAAGTTTGTGGTCTGGTCGGCTTTTCGGCTGCGGAAGCTATAGGTCGTGAAGTAGTCCGCTTTGCTGACCTCCATCCTGAATGTCACCTAGCGAAGGTCAACGCTTTGCGGGCCGGAGACGGGCTGACGCTGACCCGAGCTCTTGGTCACGCACTGGCCTCTCGCGCGGTGAACAGCGATGACGACGACGAGGCCGTTTCAGAGGGCCTAAATGGTTACTTTCTAAATCTGCACCCGAGTACTCAGAACGGTGGCGCTCGTCTAGTGGGACGCCATCTAGTTGAAACATCCCAACGCAGGCGCGCCGGCGGTAAGAGCGTCACGCTCTCGGACCGCTGGATGCTGGACTCCTACATGAAGGGTGGCATCCCTTTGCCACGTCTGCAGTGGCGGCGATGCAAGGAACCAATGCCTTTCGAACCGGCACATCTTGCCGTTGCCTTCGATACGTTCGAATCAAGACTCACAACGGTTGAGGAGTCCGAGCTGGGAGATAATCGAGCTATCGAAGGATACGGGTTATTTGCTCCCATCTCGCGGAAGTTTTCTAATGCACCCCTGCCAGGATGGCGCACAACGCTCTCTCCATCGATGGAAGGCCTCAAGCATCCGGCAGGACGTCCATATTCCGATCGACTTCATGAATTGCATTCGCAGTTGATGCGACTTACCGCGACTCACCTCGGTGGAGGTGAGGGCAGTTGGCCTACGCTCATTACAGAGATTTCCGGGGAGCGCGCAGACGCTTTGCAGCGGCTTCATGAAATGCACGAATGGGTTCTAACGGTCGACCGCAATGCGGGTCTGGAGTATTTCGACTCGCCTCGAGACAATCCGGATGTCTATGACACGTATGTAATCGACAGTGTTCCCGAAAGAGAAGACATTGACTCTGTCCGCTTGGTCACATCTACCTGCCAGATTGAAGAGTTACGAAGGCTGCTAAATGATGCTCTAGCTGAAATGGGACTAAGTAGCAGCCCTCGCAATTGCCTGGAGGTCTTGGCCGGTCTAAAGGCAATCAGCGGTAGACTTGCTATGCGACTCGCGAGTTCAGGAACATCACGTCAAGAGCTCATCGCATTAGCGCTCCTAACAGATCTTTCGTTGCAGTGTATCGACCAGGAGGAAATACCTTGGCCCTCCTTGACCAGAGGCTTCTTCGTACCCCTTGACGATGTTCGCGACTTACTGCTAGGTGGGTCTGGCTCAATTGGAGCAAAGTCATCGGTTCGAGCAGACCTATTACACATCGAGATGGCGGGCCGAAGCGGATTGGCGTGGACCTTTATTGAGGTCAAGTATCGGCGACTCCTTCGTAGTGCACGCGAGCGACAAGTACTCGAACGAATCGATGAGCAAACAAGCGAAAGCGCTTCGGCTATGCAGCACTGGTACTTCGGCGACGATGTTCATGAAGTCGAAAAAGTCATTCGGCGAAAGCGACTGGTGCGCGCACTGCAGTTTTACGCCGACAAGGCCCGGCGCCACCATCTGGGTGAAGACGCTTACCTGAAGCTATCGACGGCACTCCGCAAGCTTCTGCGGCCTGACCAGGGTGAAGATGAAAAACTGGAGGTGAAGCGGTGTGGATTCGTGTTCTGTCCAGAGTTCAGGGGACAAGTTGAATCTTTGTCGTCCGATGAGGGATTACCTGTACATTTGTTTGGACCAGATTTCTTGAGTCCAAGCACCCGACCACCGCGTACACTTGCGCGGGAGTCATTTGAGGAGCCGTCTCCGCACGAAGATTTCATCGCCTCGCCCGTTACCATGCCTGATGTTACTCAGGCAGAAGAATATGCCGAGCAGACTGCAACCGGACTGAATACCAGCAATCCGACTGCGGAAGCAGAATCGGCGGTGGCCCAAGCAAAACCTTCAACCGACACCGTGCGTCACGAGGCTAAACCTATCCTGCTTGGCGAGAACGAGCGAACCGGTGAGTCTGTGACATGGAATCCAACGATTAGAGGCAATCCGCATCTGATGATTGTTGGCTTGCCTGGCATGGGAAAGACCGAATGTATCGTTAACCTCTGCGTCCAACTCGCTGAGTCTGGCATACGCCCCGTCGTGTTCGCATACCATGATGATATTGAGGAACGATTGACACGGCGGTGCGGCTCAATCAAACCCATGGACGTGCAAGCGGGTCTGGGTTTCAATCCAATGGTCATCGTTGGACGCCACCCACACGCCTGGGTAGATCACGTAGGCATGCTTCGCGATATCTTTGCATGCATTTTCCCAGATTTCGGCGATAGACAGACTAATGAAATTAGGGAAGCCCTTAAAAAAAGCTATATAGAGGCTGGGTATAACCAGGCAAACGCGGATTTAGAGACACTGACGCCACCAACCTTTCGCCGATTCTTCTTAATCATCAAAGGCTCTGCGAAGCCAAACCCCGGAGTCCTGGAGCGATTGACGGAGCTAGATGATTATGGGTTTTTCCAAACCGAAGGTCAGGCGGCAACGATACTTCAGGGTGGTCCGCCGGCCGTTATCCGACTGCATTCGACGCGAAACGAGGTTTTACAACGCGCATTGGCGTCCTTTGTCTTATTGCACGCCTATCAAAACATGTTCATCCGAGGCGAGCAGCAATGGTTGACTCATGCGGTCATTTTTGATGAGGCACACCGCGCTAGTCGACTGAAGCTTATTGCCACGATGGCGAAGGAATGTCGCAAGTATGGTATATCGCTCATTGTCTCTTCCCAAGCGGTTAAAGACTTCGATACAGGCCTCTTTTCGGCTATCGCCAACTACCTTACATTACGCATGACTGAAGTGGATGCTCTGGCGTTGGCCAAAAACGTTGGGGCTAGTGATGACGCGCGACGCTTGGCGGGCCAATTGAAGAAGCTTGAGAAGTTTCACGGGCTTTTCTTCCGCGAAGGACATCGAGAGACTCTCATAAGTTTAAGCACGCCACCGGCGTGATGCGATATATCTCACGAACTTCAAGTACTTGTACTCAATGACTTCGGGGCAAGCAAGCTAAGGCATTCCAGAAGAATGTAGACGGGGAACAAGTGGACAAAAACGTAATAGCGCTTAGTCGATTGGAATCCTATCTGTGAGATAAAGGAATGATGAATTCACTAAATGTTCGGCGGCGGGGCATACATAAGTGATTCTTCGGGGTATGCTTCCGAATCTTATCGGCGCAAAGGGAGTGTCAAAGGTAGTGGTCACTAACTATGTTCGACAAGAGGTGGCCGAAGATTAGAAGTTTGGAACGGCAGCACAGCGGTCATGGCCAAGCAATTGCACGTTACAGAGTAATGCTCTCGAGCCTCGCTTTTCGCCGCTTCCAGTCGGGTATACAGCGAGCCAGCAGACGGTAAAACGCAGGAGTATGCTCGTGGACCTTCAGATGGCAAAGCTCGTGCGTGATGACGTAGTCGATGCAGTCCACGGGCGCTTTGACAAGCTCCGTGTTGAGCAGGACGGTGCCACGCTTGCTGCAACTGCCCCACCGGGTCTTGATGCGTCGCACAATGATCTTCGGCGGGGCCACGTCCAAGAAGCGCGCCGCCTTGATGCACAGTGCCAGCCGACGTTCGAAGACGGCATGCGCGTGGGCTAGGTACCAATCCTCGACGATGCGCTTGGTGAGTTCGCTGTTATCCGGCTTTGTTGAAAACACGTGGATGTGCCGCCCGAGCAGCTTCGCGACATCTTCCGTGCTTCGAGTCACCTTCAGCCGATACTGGCGGCCAAGATAAAGGTGCGTCTCTCCGGCCACATATAGTCTCGGCGGCGGCAATGGCTGAAACCGGTCGAAGTAGCCTAGTTGCCTGACGATCCATCCGGCGCGCCTGCGGACGCGCGCAAGCACGTCCTCCACGTCCTTGCCAACGGGCGCGACCACGGTGATTGTGCGGTCAGGGTTGACCTCGATGGACAGGTGGCGGCGCTCCCGCCACACCAACGCAAACTCGACGCGCCGCGCGCCGAAACGCACGGCGTGGCACTCGCTCTCGACCCGCTTCCCCATCATGCGTACCTCAGCCGGGCGACCTTCAGGCAGTCCTCCATGATGGCGTCGATATCCTCAAACGTCAGCGGGATGACGTGACGCTCCTTCATCTCGAACAGGTAATCCTCGATGCGCGTCCGCATCAGATTTTGCACGTCCGCGTTCGTCGACCAACTCACGATGCGCATGTCGCGAATGATCTGGTCGATGGCGAGCGCCGCATCAGCGCCCGCGTTCGCAATGTCCGAGGTCTTGCCGACGTCGCGCTCCAACACAATCCGGATGATGCCGTAGAATGCCTTAGGCACATCCGTCTGCGCGAGTTGCACAGGCAGTTCGTCGCCCGTGCGGTTGACGACGTTCTCCATAACTTGCCGAGCCTTGCGCAGATACTCGGCGGCCTCAATCCGCCTTTGCCGGAACTCCTCAATGATCTCCTCCAACATCTGCGAAAACTTTTTATAGAACGCCGGGTCCTCCTCCATACGCTCAAGGATAGTGCGCTTCGTTCGGTGCGCGATGGTATCTGCCTTAGCCGCGTCGCCGGTCACGCGCTCGATTTCCGCCTCGAACTTGTCCTTTTCGAAGATGTTGACTAGGTCCGTCAGCCGCTCGACCTCGCCAGCACCCACGTGCCGGTCTATCAGCTTCTCGATCTTGGGCTCGTACTCGGAGAAGTCGACCGTCTCGCCGTACCGGCGGCTGACCGCCGTCCGTAGCGCGGTGAAGAACTTCAGGTCGCGCTTGTACTTGTTCACGCGCTGCTCAGGCGTCTTCTCGATAAAGTCCACGCTGGCCAACGCGACTGCCAAGGTCTTCGAGAAGTCGCGCAGCCGGTCATAGAACTGGGCGCGTAGTGCGTCATCTGCCAACAGTTGCTCGTACGCTTCTTCGTCGTACTTGTTGGCGACCGTCTTGAAAATGTCCCACAGGTCGGAATGCTGCTGCGGTAGCTGAGCGACCACCTCACCCACATCCGTCACCGTCTCTTCGAGATCGGCGGCGTCGAACCCCGGCAGCATCTCGCTGTACGTCGACAGCGCGCGCCCCAGGTTTGTCAGCACGCCGCGATAGTCGATGATGTACCCGTTCTCCTTGCCCTCGTGCAGCCGGTTAACGCGCGCGATGGCCTGCAGGAGCGTATGCTCTTTTAGGTCGCGGTCGAGGTACATCACGGTATTGCGCGGCGCGTCAAACCCTGTGAGGAGCTTGTGGCAGACGATGATGATCTCCGGCTCCTCGCCGTCCTTAAACCGGCTGATAAGGTTCCGGTTATACTCCTCCTCGGAGCCGTACTTCTCCATCATACCCTTCCAGAACCGCACCACCGGCTCGCTGTTCTCTTCGCCAATGTCGGTCTCGCCCTCGCGGTCGTCCGGTGCGGAGATCAGCACGTCGGAGGTCACCATGCCGAACTCGTCCAGGTACTTCTTGTAGAGCAGCGCGATGCGTTTCCATGGCGTAATGAGTTGCGCTTTGAAACCGGTTCCTTGCCAGTTGTCCCGCCAGTGCGTGCTGATGTCCCACGCGATAGCCATGATGCGCTGCTCGGCCCGCTGCAGGTGGTCGGACGTGGCGAACTTGCGCTTCAGATCCGCCGATTGTTCCTTGCTGAGGTTTTCAGTGATCTTCTCAAACCAGCGGTCAATAGCATTTTGGTCCACGTCCTGCGGCACGAACCGCCCCTCGTACAGCAGTGGTACGACGGCCTCGTCAGCCACGGCTTGCGTGATAGTGTACGTCGGCTGAATGAGTCCGCCGAACTTGCTCACGGTGCTCTTGTCCTTTTTCATCACTGGCGTACCGGTGAACCCGATGTAGCACGACATCGGCAGGACTTTTCGCATCTTGGCGTGCATCGTCCCGAAGTGGCCCCGGTGGCTCTCGTCCACCAAGACGAAAATATTGGGATCATCAAACCGCGCGCCCTTTACGCTCGCCGACGCCTCGAACTTGTTGATGAGCGACGTGATCACCCGCTCCTTCCGGGCCTTCAGCATGTCCACGAGGTGCATGCCCGTACGGGCCTTGACCGGCTCCAGGCCGCAGTGTTCGAACGTTCGCTTAATCTGGTCGTCGAGGTCGATTCGGTCGGTCACGATGATGATCCGGTGCTCGTGCAAGCCCGTCTCCAGCGCCAGGCTCTTGGCGAACATCACCATGGTCAGCGACTTACCGCTGCCCTGCGTGTGCCACACGACGCCGCCCTTCCGGCGGCCCTCACCGTCACGCTCCTTGATGCGCTGCAGCAGCCCGTTCACGGTGAAATACTGTTGGTACCGGGCAACCTTCTTTTCTCCTGCGTCAAACAGAATGAAGCGCTGGCTTAGTTCCAGCAGCCGCTGGGGACCGCACAATGAGTAGAGCGCGCGATCCTGCGGAGTGATTTCGCGGTCGCCGTATGCGGCAAAGACCTCGCGGACGTATGCCGGGCGCGACTCCAAAACTTTGTCCGGCCCATCGCCGGATGCGGGAGTATTGACGAGCTCGCGCAGCACTGCGTCATTCACATTTTCCTTCCACACCGCCCAGAACTTGGCCGGCGTGCCTACCGTGCCGTATTTGGCCTCGTTCTTAGACACGCCCAGCAGCAGTTGCGCGTACAAAAACAGCCGTGGGATTTCGTCATCCTTTTGGTTGCGAATTTGTTGCGAGATCGACTGCTTGATCGGGTCTTTCAGATTTGGGCTCTTGCACTCGATTACACACAAAGGAATTCCGTTTACGAACAGTACGAGATCAGGACGGCGAGTTTCCTTGCTGCCCGTCCGTTCCACATCGTATTCCTCGGTCACGTGATATACGTTATTTTCGGGATGCGCCCAGTCGATGTAATGAAGCGTAAAGCTCTTGAGATCCCCCAGCACCGGTTGTTGCAGGCTCTTGCCCAGACAAAGCAGGTCGTAAATCTTCTCGTTCGTCCGAACGATCCCATCGAATGGGACTTCTCGCAACGCTTCAATGGCTGCGGCAATGTTGCCGCCGCTAAAAGGAAACTCCTGGCCCTTGAACCGGACTCGGTTCATCTTCGGCAGTTGCTCTTCGAGCACTCCCAAGAGAAGTACTTCGGCCGCGCGACGTCCGCGGAGTGTCAACGCCTCCTCCGGAGACAAATACGTGTAACCGAGGTTTCGGAGCAACTGCAGCACCGGGACCTGGCTGATGGCGTCCTCGTGGATCAACGGCGTTGTTGACGGACCTGTCCGCCCGAACGATTCGTTGCTCATGGTTCCTTCTCGACTCCCAGCGCATGCCAGTACGGGTCAAAGGCACGCATCGCGAGTTCACCGATAATGTCGAAGAACGCAGCGTAGTTTCCTTCGACATGGGCGGTATCGAGCGAATCGTAATATGCCAAACGCTGTTCGACGGGCAGAACCACCGGCGGAAATCCGTTGCGCATCAGGTCCAGGTTCATGAGCAACCGGGCCGTGCGGCCGTTGCCATCCATGAACGGATGAATCTTCACGAAGTCCGCATGCGTCCGCGCGGCCAATTCGACCGGATGGAGCGATGGGCCGTCGGACTCGTGCCAATGGGCGAACGCCTCCATCTGCTCCGGAACGTGCAAGACGTCCGGGGGAACGTGGCGCGCACCTGATATGGTCACATTGAACCGCCGCCAGGCCCCCGCGTTCTCGTCGTCGATGTTCTTCAGAATCAGCGCATGTACGCTTCGGATCATATGCAAGGAAAACGGCTCATCGTTGGCAACCACCGCCTCGACATACTCGATAGCGTCTCGGTGATTGATCGCCTCGAAATGTTCTCGCAACGTCTTCCCGCCGATGGTCACCCCCTCCAACACCACCTTCGTTTCCTGCAACGTTAATGTGCTGCCTTCGATGGCGTTGCTATGGTATGTCCAGCGCAGCACCAAATCTTCGTGCAGATTAGCCAGCACCGACGCCGGTACCGGGCGGAATCCGTCCAACCGGTGTTTCAGTGCATCAAGTCGTTCAACGTCGATCATCGCGCGTACCCTTTCGCAATCTCTTGTCACACGAATGAATGGGCTATGGCAGAGGGGGAAAGACCGTTCCCGCACCCAAACATCAGCAGTCCGGTCATGATCAGGCAAGAAACTACATGCTTGAACGTGACTTTGATACTGATGCGTAAAACGCCAGATTTGTTGGTTGTTATCGAATGACTGATCATAAGAATCTCCTTTTGTACTGACTCACAGGTTGTAACCTGCTCAGATGAGGAACCGGAATATCCATACGCCAAATCAATGACCGCAACCGCTGACGTCTGAGCCTGCGGAATCGAACCGCTGCCCCTGCCCATCTGCCATAAACCACTCTTCCTTTACTTGTCCGTCAGCCCCTCGGAGGGAAGTTATCGTTTCCGTGGCTGTCCTTTTGCTGAATGCGACCATCTTGCCCGTGAATAACAAATTCTGTCTCTTGATTGCGGCTGATGATGCGTCCTGCATCTACAGCAGCTTGCTTGCGATCGAAATGACCGCTGGCCCTTACTGCACCGCCCTTCTTCACATCCCAACCACCGTTAGCGTTGGGAACCACATGATGTGATCCGCTTTTGTTCATTACATTTCATCCTTATCAGGTTGAAGGCTTGCGAATCCATGAGAATTTCGTCTGAAAGCCGAGATCGTCTAATCGACGTTTGGCATCCCTGTATGCAACCTTACTGAAGAATGGAAGGGCCATCGCACCATTGCGATAAGGTTTTCGCATGACAGCAAATACGACAGCATAGTCACCTGACGTAATTGACTCTTCGTGATTAATAAATGGGGAGGCAAAAGATGAATTGGCTTCGATGATGTTATCATTTACCCTCTTGCGAAATTCTGCTTCGCGCTTGAACGCTTCCGCCGCTACCGTTCCTTGGCTAAACAGGTGGCTAAGGGTAGAAGAGGACGAACTATTCTTTATGTGCAAGAACTCCCTCTCGGAAGTTAAGAAGTCGCAAGGTTCAATGGGAGAAGACCAATTGTCACACTTCACATTTCTCGTGTGTAAGCACGCCCATGTCTGGTTCTGGGATCGTATCCGCGGAATGTAAGTGTCCTCATTGTCATTGTCGGTAGCATCGGGTAGTCCAGGCCCAGGAACTGCCCTGTCAAAGATCGCATTCACCTCTGCCGCAAAGCTTCGCTCTACTTGGTACCAGTTCCCGCCGGAGAGCACAAAGAGAAGCCCGTCCTTCTCCGCCTCATACACCAAACATCTATAGACGGACCATTTCGCGTATTCTGTATTATCATCCTGTACCGCAACTACTTTATCCTGCTTCAGGATGTCCACTGATAATACAAGTTCTTGTTCACGCACCAGACGGAGATATTGGTCTAGCATTAGATCGGGGAATGTATCCCTTGACCTAACACCTTGAAAACGAAACTGCTCCAAGCTTTCAGGATCCACGATCTCTGGTTGAGCCAGATGGGCGGCGGCTGAATCCCCGCTCAGGTCTGAAACAAGGAGTTCATCCAATTCGGTACACTTGACCTTATCCTTGACCAGTCCTATGTGATCTACCCAGGCAAAGCGCTCTTTGTAGGTCGTTTGGGCGTACACTTCCATGATTTGGCTACATTTTTCATGTAATTCACGAGCATGTAGCGGGGCTGTCAAAGTCAGTGCATCCGCACCGGTTATGTTCTTGGCAAAATCCTCATCCTTTGCCCGGCCCTGGAGTTTCTTGAGGATGTCTTTTTCCGTGGCCACCCCAAATACCCCTAGTTCTGTTGCTTGACTGGTCTGTATGCGGCGCTGAATGGTGGTCTGCTCAGGCGTGCTTATGTCAATACTCTTCAGTGCTTCAGGCTCGACCGAATTAAGCGCACATCTCAAGCCGAAGTTTGGTTCGTACGATTCGCCAGTTAAGACTTGGAAACCATAGCCAAACGCTAATACTAACCAACGTTCGCTGACAGAGATAAAGAGGAGTGCGCCCGAGTTTTGGGATTTCAGCGTGAGATCTACGCCGCAGCCCTCTTCAATGAATTCAGCCCATTTGGGTGGAAACGGCTGCGAAACCCCCGTATAGAGGATTGCGTTCGGATTAGCCGTCCACGGTCGTTCCTCTAAGCCGTGTCCGTCCTTCATGGCATCCACTGGCGCAAGGCCTTCTTTAAGCAACCGTACACAAAGTTTTCGTGTTTTCGGTTTATCACTCGCCATCTACTCGCCCTTGCAACTTTGCCCATACCTTCCCTGTCAACAAATGCTGCATTAGACCCCGTTTCTGTTGGTGAAGCGCATCTCGCTTTTGGCATAGGCCACTAATGTCACGGTCGCAAAGCTCTAAGAGGTCTGCAATTTCCGTCTGCTCTGGCTTGGGCAGCAGCGCCACCTTTATTTTGGCGAAATTGCTGAACTTCAGATTAAGCGTATCGTCAACCAGTCCCTGAGAATGCCGATGAAACATATGAATCATGGGTGGGAATTTAAAGAGTTGTGCTGCGAAGCGGATTTCTATGGCTTCTTGCGGCACACAGACCGTGTAGGCCGGGCTGACAATACCTTCCAAGTTTGAGAGGGCGGATACGCCTTGCCACATGCGCATCGTGTTGTAGCCTATGTCGCCTGGAGCGATTCTTTTGTACAGGCGTTTGTCCTCGTTCGACGTGTCTTTCTTATTAAGCTCGTCCCTGAAGATGACGCCACGATTCGCGGTAATTGATGCAAGAGGCAGATCGGTTCGGTTGGATTCATTGCGTTCCAGGAAGACTTCGCCAAGGTGTACTTGCCGCCAGTTTCGCAGGGAGCCACGCTGCGACCGCACTTTTCCGGTGAGGAGTTGCTGCATGAGAGCCTGCTTGCGCCACCGCTTCGCCCCAATCAGCCGCTCAGTCTGCTCAATCGCCCGATCCCAAGTTCTGAAAAGGTCAAGAATCCTTTCTTGTTGGTTTAGCGGAGGTACTGGGATTTTTACTGAAGCCAATATCTGCTGGTTAAGATTCGAGATGTTAGTACCGCCGCCAGCTGTCTGAATTTGACGGCGCACTGACAGCGTACGTACGCAGAGATTCACAAACTCCGGGCGGATATCTTCCGACACGATTCTGGCACGTATTGTGAATCCCGAGTGTGCCACAGGCACCTCAGCTGTCTTGACAAGAAGGCATCTTCCAATAAGTGCCCGATTCCCATTCGAGCGTACGAACACTAGGTCTCCTGGCTGAAGTAGCTCCGATTGCCGCAACTTCCTACCAATTGAGATCGTTGCCACGTTATTTAGGGATGCGAGGACATTGTCCTGAAAGTCCTTGACGCCCAAAACTCTTATTCGATTGCCGGAATCCTTCTGTGTGAAGTTTAGACCGTTCGAGAACTCTGCCAATTCCCCAAGTGTTCTCAATGGCCAGGCCGTGGTACTACCACACATTCGTGTCTTCCCGCATGATTGTGGTTTTTTCATACCTTGTCATACATCCTGCAAAAAGACAGGGCTTCGCCTTCAAGTAGAGGAACCAACGAGGGGTTCGGTGCGTCGAATACGTGGAGCTTGCTGTTTCGGACGTCCAAAAGACCGACATTTGCGTCCGTGGCCGAGTCGCCCAGTGCTTGCAGCATCATATGACTCAAGACGGCAATCCGTTCGCGGGTAAGTTTGGTCTCTTTGAAGTAAAGTTTCACAAGATGATCGTCGCCATTGATGGCAAGACCGAGTTCGGGATTCACTCGAACGCACAGGTCCGCGTACTGCCAATCCGCCTTGGCAGGCTCGAACCAATCGAACTTCTTACGTCCAAGGAACTTCTTGTACGCCTTAACGAGCACCGGATAATTGGTGCGCTTATTCTGGTCAGGTATCCCGTTATGCAACGCATCGAGGAACTTGCCGTCTCGCCCCTGCTGATGATACTCGACGATTCCATCCCGAAGTTTGCGCCAGTAGTCGCGGCTCGGGTGATACCCCTCCTCATGTTGCCGCTTGATCTTGCGGACCTCCGTCAGCTTCGGCGTACCGGACTTGATCGCGAAGTCCACAAATTCAGTTAGAGAAATCTCAACCATGGTTGATCTATCCCTTCGACTTCTCCGGGTCGTGACCAAAGGTGTTACGATCCCGGATCTGGTTGTCACGGCCCTTCAGAAAGGCCTCGCCGTGAGCCTCTTTGGCGCGCTGTTTGGTGTAGTCCCACGATTCGGCCTGTGTATCAAACACCTTTGACGCGCGCCCACCACCTTCCTGCTGTGTGTCCCATTTGTTGTCTGGCCGTTGTTGAGTCCAGAAATTCTTCTTGTTTGGCATTGATAAAACTCCTCTGTTATTTCTTAAATCGACACTAAGAACTAAGCCCGAGGTCCTTCAGATGCTTCGCCATTTCCTTGCGCGTTCCCGCTAACTGTCTTTCGAGGCCATCGATTTCGCGCTGTACAGAAACAATATCGATTTCCTCTTCTTCCTCGAAGGTGTCTACGTAGCGCGGGATGTTTAGATTGAAATCGTTTTCACGAAGCTCATCAACGGTGGCGCGGTAAGCGTATTTCTCGATGGTCTTGAATGCTTTGAACGTGCGGACGATCTTGTCGATGTCCTCAGGCCGAAGCCGGTTCTGGTTCTTGCCGTCGAGATACTCGCGACTGGCATCGATGAAGAGGACATCCTTGGACTTCTTGCCGCGGTTGAACACCAGAATGGCGGTCGGAATGCCGGTGCCGAAGAATAGATTTGCGGGCAGGCCTAGGACGGCTTCGAGCAGGTTGTCCTCGATGAGCTTCTGTCGAATCTTGCCCTCGGAACCGCCCCGGAATAGTACGCCGTGCGGCACGATAACGCCGACTTTGCCGGTGTCGGCGACAGTTATTTCTATCATGTGTGTGATGAACGCGTAGTCGCCCTTGCTCTTAGGCGGGATACCACGCCAGAACCGGTTGAAACGATCATGCTCGGCCTGATCGGCCCCCCACTTGTCGAGCGAGAACGGCGGATTGGCGACCACGACATCGAACTTCATGAGCCGGTCTTCCTCGACCAGCTTGGGATTCGTCAGCGTGTCGCACCACTCGACGCGGGCGTTGTCGAGCTCATGCAAGAACATGTTCATCCGGCACAGAGACCATGTGCTGCCGTTACTCTCCTGGCCGGAGAGGGCGAAATCCTGCCCCGGCACTTCCTTGGCCACACGAATGAGCAGCGAGCCGGAGCCGCAGGCCGGGTCGCAGATGCGGCTTCCGGGTTTGGGTTGCACGAGCTTGGCCAGCAGGATGGATACCTCGGCGGGGGTATAGAACTCGCCCGCTTTCTTACCCGCGCCCGCGGCGAACAGAGCGATCAGATACTCGTACACGTCGCCGATGACATCGCGCTCGTGGTGGCTGCCGCCGAACCGGCTCGGGCGCAGGTCCAGCTTGGGATTCGCAAAGTCTTCAAGCAACATCTTAAGGCGACGATTGCGCTCCTTGGTCTGGCCGAGGGCGGCTTCGCTATTGAAGTCGATGTTGCGGAAGACGTTTTCCAGCTTGGCCTTGTTGGCGTCTTCAATCCGTTCCAAAGCGATGTTAATGAGCTCGCCGATGTTGGCCACGTCGCGGCGCGCATATAAATAATCGAAATCGCACTCCGGAGGAACGACAAAACGTTCGCGACTCATGGCGCGTTCGACGCGCTTCTTGTCGCCGCCGTACTTCTTCTCGTACTGCTCGCGGCGATCCTTCCACATGTCGCTCAGGTACTTGATGAACAACATCGTCAGGATGTAGTTCTTGTACTCCGACGGGTCCACCGCCCCCCGGAACGTGTCGCATGCCCGCCACACGATGTCGTTGATTTCTTTCTGAGTGACGATCTCTTGCGCCATCTGCGATTCCTTTCCTTAATCCATACTTCGTACGATGGCCCGAAGGCTAAGCGCGCGGATAAGCGTATCCCGTTTGCATTCCAGATTCTGAACCAGCGCACGTTCCCTTTGACGCAGTTCCACGAGTTCGACAATGGCCCTCTGGACATCCAGCGGCGGTAGATCCACCCCCAACGTCTCAAAAGCTTCTTTCGGAACCAGCATCATCGTCGTACCCTGGGCTTTGCCAGTTAAATGGCTCTGAGCGGCGGGTTGGTTGACGAACCAAGCAAGGTACTCAGGCAATACGAAGTCCGATTTCACCCGCACGATATAGAAATGATTCGAAGCGAGAGTTCTGGCTGGCACGCGCCGCAGCACGAATGCCAGATTCCGGTTTCCGCGCGCCTGGAACATCACATCACCGACCTGCACGACGTAGCGATCCGCGTCGCGGTGTGGCGTAAACCACGCCAACTTTCCCAGATTCAGATTCCCCGCATCGTCAACGTCTCGCATGCGGATAATCCGGTACGGGGCATTAACATCGTGCGGGATGCGTCCAGGCAATTGGTAGCCGATCTGGATATTCGCAATTTCTCTGAGCGTTCTTTTCATCCTTACCGCCAATATGGGCAATAACATACTTTGCGACTCAATGAAGCTGTGATCTTATGGGCTCGAAGTAGGTTTGTATCGGTCGAAAACTATGATGGCGAGCTCGCAGAAGCCGACGAATAGATACGGTATTCGTATCATGCCGGCCTCAGTTTTTCGATATTTCACAGGCCAAATCAGCGTGGCTGCTAATGCTGCAAATACAACCAACCTTGTCAACTCGGAACCGAAGCATTTGTATATCAGCCAAGTGACGGCAGCGGCCACAACGGCAGGAAGCACCTCGACAATCGTAGAAGCGATTTTTCCCATGGCTAACTACCCCCCGCGTTGCCGCCTTTTGGCGGCTTGAATGCACTCTTCGACATGGCGAACATTTTGCGCAGCGCAGCCGAGAATGCCGCCATCCCTTTTATCGGCCACAACATCGTTTGTTCGGCCCCCTGAGACCGTTATATAAAATTTGGTCATTCACAATGCCCTTAAACTTTAATCAAGTCTAGCATAGAACTCGAATGTCTGTCAAGGGCATTGGTAATGACTTCATAAAAACACAAATAGAGTGGGTTCTCGAATTCGCAATAGGGCTCGCGTCGTCTTGACAATGTCAGATAGTTTATTTATTATTTCTGACACAGGAGGCGGCTATGAGCGACGGTCCGCACAGAAGTCTATCGATGAGTAGAGCGTACAAGAAAGTGGCCGAGAGAGCGTATAACGAGAACTTCGATGTTCAGGAGTTTGTCACGCTGTTTACGCGTGCGCTTGTTGATGATCTCCGCAAGGATGTCCCCACTGAGGCCGTTGAACTCCTTAGAGGGCAATTTCGGGCAGGTGAGATGGAGTTGTTTCCCGATCAAAGGGCACATGATCTGTCAGCCGCTCGACGGCTGGTCGATGGGTCTCCTTTGGGCGCACTTTTGGTTGATTGTACGGCTGAAGGGCTTTCCTATGGAAATGTCGGTGAGCAAGGGTTGGTATCCGCTGTCGACACGGCCTTGCTGGATAGAGCGGCACGGGCTGCGCGGCAAATTGAGGAGCACTATTATCGTCATCCCGATGCGTCGGAAACCCGTACCGTTCAAATGCGAGAGCGACTTGACCATGCCATCGCCCAACTGGACACGGCCAACATGGCACGGCAAGCGCTCGGAGATAGATCCGCGACTCTGGATCGGATTGCACGCCACGAAGGTCTTGATGAGGGAGTGCCATTCCCATGATCAGAAGAAAAGGGAATCCGCTCCAGCTGCCGACTACCAGAGTCTTTGTCTGCGAAGCGGGACATCGCTCACGTAATGGATGGCTCGCCTGTGAGATTGACAAGGAGATAACGTTCGACACGGCGGGTTTGGAGTGTTACTGCTGGTCCAACTGGGAGCCAGTTGTTTTTGATGCGCTCTTGCTTGCCGCCGCGATAGATTTCTGCGATCGACTTGCGAGACGTCCGGCCCTGAGGTGGGGAAGAGATTTTGTGATTCAAGTCCCCGTGCACGAACCGGATCGTTGGGCGGGTACGATCACGGATCGATTGTTGGAGGCGCTTTCACTTTTGACTGGCGACCGTTGGGAAATCCATTTTAGGCATAGAAAACTTCCGGTCGGAGTGCCGCGCCAAGGAAACTTTGATGTCCCCAACCCAGAATCGCCTATCCTTCCTTTTAGCGATGGACTAGACTCCGCAGTTACGTCCGTACTCGTGGAACATCAACGGCAAATAAAGTTGACTCGAGTTCGGCTCGGTTCAGACAACGGTCGGCGCGGGACTACTCGAGCGCGACAGGCTTTTGCCGTGGTCCCCTACAAGGTTCGATCAACTAGGTATCGTTTCGCTGAATCGACGGCACGTTCCCGTGGGTTCAAGTTTGCGATGCTTAGCGGGGTCGCGTCTTACCTAACAAAGTCTTCGGAGATCATCGTTCCCGAAAGTGGGCAAGGTGCTTTCGGCCCTGCGTTGGTACCGGTGGGTCAAGGTTACGAGGACTACCGCAGTCATCCGCGCTTTACCTCAAGAATGGAAGATTTCCTGGCTGTTCTCTTTGGCCATAGAGTTCAGTTCTCTTTTCCCCGCCTCTGGTACACAAAGGGACAGTCCCTCAAAGAATTTGCCCTGCTTAAACGCGGCGAATGGCTGACTACCAGGTCCTGTTGGCAGCAAAGTCGGCAAGTATCTGTGAATGGACACCGCAGGCAGTGTGGAATCTGTGCAGCGTGTATGCTGCGTCGTCTCAGCGTTCATGCCGCAGGTTTGACGGAGCCTAATGAGACGTACGTATGGGAGCGACTAGAGGCGGGCACTTTCGAACAGGGAGCGGCAATTGGCTTTGACAAGATTACCCCGGCACTAAAGGAGTATGCGATCGCGGGGACTCTACACTTGGACCATCTCGCGGCCCTCACCTCTTCGCCTCTTCACGCCGGGTCGCTCCACAGACACGCGATCCAAATCGCGCCGGTTTTGGGGCTCTCCCCCCAGGAAACGGAAGGACACATAAGGCGCATGTTGGATCAGCATGCGACAGAATGGTCGGACTTTATCGTTTCACTCGGCTCTGATTCGTTCATCACAAGATGGACTGACAAAGGAAGGTAGGTATGTCACTTAGCGATCTTTCGCCCAGCGAAATAGGAGAGCGTTTGCGAATCGCGCGCGAGTCGGCGAATTTGACCCAGGACAAGGCCGCTTCCGCCGTGCGCATTGCGCGAACTACGCTCGTCGCAATCGAGCAAGGCCGAAGGCCGGTTCGGATGGATGAACTCCAACAACTGGCAAAGACCTACGGTACAAATGCCAACTCACTGCTCCGACGAGAGGCGGTGCACATGGACCTGGTGCCTCGCTTTCGCAAGATGCCCGGCGCCAGCGATGAGTCCATGCAGGCCGCTAGTAAATTGCTGACCGATCTTGCCAAAGCAGAGGTCGAACTGGAGAATATTCTGGGGATCAAACGTGTCGTGAACTATCCGCCTGAGCGCCCCATTCTACCGGGGAATGTGGCTGCCCAAGCCGAACATGATTCCCAGGATTTGCGACAACGACTTGGACTCGCCCTGCAACCCGTCCAGGATGTCACTGCTCTTCTTGAACTGGAGATGGGAATCAGGGTCTACGTGCGGAAGCTCGACGCGCGTATCTCGGGCCTTTTCGCCTATGATGAAAAAGTAGGCGTGTGTTTCCTACTGAACGCCAATCATCCGCGAGAACGCCGGAATCAAAGCGCTTTGCATGAGCTCGGCCACGTTGTATCAACCCGCGGGGAGCCGGACGTGCTACACGTCGATTCGCCGGAAAGATCTCCGGAAGAGAAGTACGCAAATGCATTTGCCAGGGCTTTCTTGACGCCCCGCCGCGCAGTCATCCAAAAACTCAATGAATTGACCGCTGGAGCATCACGCCTGACGCGTCGCCATGTGATCGAGTTGGCGCATATCTTCGGGGTGTCTCGCGAGGCCATGGTTCGTAGACTTGAGGAGCTAGAGCAAACGAGACCTGGTACGTGGGATTGGTTTGAAGCGAATGGTGGAATTACGGACGACCATATGCGCCAAACGCTTGGCGATCGAATTCTTGCCGACCGCGAGAAAGAAAATGCGAATCGGGCGACTACGATTCGCCTTGGGAATCTGGCTTGTGAAGTATGGCGGCGACAACTAATGACGGAGAGCCAATTGGCGCGACTATTGAACCTAGGCCGCGTCGAGCTCCGCGAACTCCTGACCGACTTCGAAGCGGATGGGGAGACTGGCGATGAAGCCCCTGTGCTGCTTAGATAGGCCCACAATCGCCATAGTAGTCGACGCGAGTGCCGCCATCAATTTGAGTGCGACCGGCTGTGCCAGAGATATCGTGGCAGCATTGCCCCATGAATTAATTATTGTTAGTGTCGTATTGGACGAACTCACAAACGGACTTAACAGAGGATGGAGTAATGCGGAACGCGCTCTAGAACTCGTGGACGACAGTCTGATCATGCCAGTGGAACTTGGTGAGGTGGGCTGGTCACATTTTGGCCGGCTAGTGTCAGGTAGCGCGGAGGACACCGTGGATGACGGAGAGGCAGCGACTATCGCATGTGCGGTTGAAAAGGAAGCCATTGCGTTGATTGATGAGCGGAAGGCAAACAGAATCTGCGAGGAGCGCTTTAGCGGGCTTTCAGTCGCATCCACAGTGGACATCTTGGCACATCCCGAAATCGCACGTGTCATGGGGCAAGATAAGCTCGCTACCGCCGTATACAACGCGCTCCAGGGTGCCCGAATGAGTGTGCAGCATCGCCATCTTGAATGGGTAGTCAAGCTCATAGGCCCCGACCGTGCCGAAAAGTGTCCCAGCCTGCCAAGGTCAGTCCGAAGCCGATGATGCTGAACAAAGAACGGTCTCCCGTCCAAGTATTCTGTAGAAAACGCCTGATCACAAATCGCAACTCGTTGCGGTGCAGTGCTCTTCTCGGCTTTGCTCGTTGGGGTCATAACCCAAATACCTTTACAGTACCACCCAGAAGGTTCCCACGTTCGATGTATTCACGATCCGTCGTGGAGAAGTTGCTTCAAAGCGCCCTCTATCAGATCACGACGAGCAAGCCCAGTCAGCCAGTCCTCCGGAATTCCTGACTCCCCCCAATATGCCCCAGCAAGCTGGCCACACACTGCACCGGTCGTGTCCGCGTCGTCTCCGAGATTTACCGCAAGTAAAACCGCCTCCTCGAAATTCGATGCCTTATTGAACGCCCATAGGGCGGCCTCAAGGCTACGCACGACATAACCCGAACCCTGAATTGCCGGCGGTTCCTTTTCGCGAAAGCTGCCTGCAGCCACGGCTGCAATTGCCGGACGTAGATTGCATGCATTCCGAAGGCGGTTCATAGCGTCGCTCTTCGGTGATAGTGTTTCCTCTCTCGCGCAACCTTTAACCAGCGCCGCGAGAACCACGCAAAGGTACGCGCAAGCCGATTTACATTCTCCACTCGCGTGCGTTGGCAGGCTGGATTTCGCCGCATACCACACCAGTTTCCCAAGATGATCAGGAAAAAGATCGGCAAAACGAATTGCTACGGGGGCCAGCCGCATGATGGAGCCATTACCGCTCGCGCGTTCATCCGGGTCGCCGGAGGTGCGCGCATCACCGGATTGTTCAAATCTCTCAAGAGCGCCTCGCGTGGTGATTCCAATATCGAAGCATTTTCCGTTGACGGAATATTCGCCTTTCCGCCACCACGCAAGATAGCGGCGCGCTTGGTCATTCAGGTCCCAGCCAGCTCGGGAAATACTGTCCGCAAGTGCGAGCGACATGCTCGTATCGTCCGTCCATTCCCCCGGTTCCAGATCGTGCGGTTCGCCGCCGCGAAATCCTTCCACAGGCGGAAACGTCCCTCGTGGCTTGAATTCCACCGACGCGCCCAATGCATCCCCAATTGCCAGCCCGAGTAGCATCCCTCGCTTGCGATCAATTTCATTCACGATTCCTGCCTCCCTCGGCACCAGACAGAATTATCAAATCTAAGATTCAGTCAGACTTAGATCGCTGCCTACAGGTTTTGGAACGGTCGGAAAAGCGATGGAAGGCACTTTTCAACTTTTTTTCGGCCAGACTCGTTGGAGAAACTTTTTTCATTTCCGTTTCCCGGCTCGGTTACACCCCAAAACAACGGAAAAGAAAAAAGAAAAATCACCCCCCAATAAGCCCCACCACAAAACAAAAGAAGATTCCAAAAAAGACCAGCCAAGAAAAACCAAATAAACAAAAGAGCGAACGCGCGAACACAAATTCCGAACGAAAACATCGCGAACGCGCCGACATTCCCAAAAGCAAAATTAAGGCCCAAAGACCCACATCACGAAAAACTCATTATCATCCGCACGAACGTATCCGACAAAACGTACACACAAGCCTCAGCTTAAAG
>Ga0163150_10001004_pt1 | contig 49968 bp, 47 predicted proteins | sample OliLakLV19P2IB_FD_148628 | JGI IMG/M metagenome (GOLD analysis project Ga0163150, IMG submission 148628) | Freshwater microbial mat bacterial communities from Lake Vanda, McMurdo Dry Valleys, Antarctica - Oligotrophic Lake LV.19.P2.IB | ecosystem: Environmental > Aquatic > Freshwater > Lake >... | reverse complement strand
TGGGGGCTGGGGGAGGCTGACAAGCCGGGTAGGACTGGAGAATCCACGATCACTCCGGGGCCGGGCCTGCCCGGCCCTGGGCGTCGGCGCCCACCTGTGCATCGGGTCAGGCCGAGGGGCACGTGGTAGGGGCGCCCTACAGGGCGCCCCTACCGCGCACCGAGACCCCAATCAATCCCCGCGCAGAGCGCGGGCGTGGTGGGCGTGATAATTGGTTGCCCCGGACTCACGTCCGGGCTCGGCAGGTGGGCGCTGACGCGCCGTCGCTTCAGCGACGCTCCTGGCCGAGCCGCGGCTTCAGCCGCGAATCGGCGCCCCAGGCAGCTGCCGCAGGTGGAGGGATCAGACCCTGGCGGTCCTGCCCCCAAGCTTGAAGAACGTGAATCCAAGGATGGCACCGAAGATCAGGTGACCCACCAGGCTGGGCATCTGCGCCGAGGCCGCGGTCATGTTCCACATCGAGCCGATGCTGCCCATTCCCATCATCATCGGCATCAAGGTCAGCGGTCCCAGGACCCACCAGAGCGCGCCGTAGCCAAGCCCGGAGCCGACCGCCTTGCCAGTGGAGGTGGCCATGCCGCCAAGGACGATGCCATAGCCCGCGCCGATCGCGGCGCTGATCATCATATGGATCAGGAAGCCCACGATCGCGGACGACGATCCCACCATGCTGGCAATCGTCGTCAGCATGCCCATCATGCCCATCATCACTCCGAAGACCAGCCCGCCGGCCAGACCACCAATAATGCCATTCTTGAGACCACCCATCTGCTACCTCCTCTGGAGTCAGGATATCCGGCGCCAAGTCGCGATTCCCGCCGGCCACAGTGGGTATTGGCACGACCGGCCCTGACATTACACCGGGATTCCGGCGACATTTGTCCCGATGCCCTCTCCCGCCCCGAGCGCCTCCCAGCTGGCGGCCATCCAGCGCCGGGACCCTGACGTGCTGGATGCCCTCCTGCGCGACGAGATCCCGCCCCTCCTCCGTGCGGCGCGCGCCGCCGGGGTCCCGGCGCAGGACGCCGAGGATGTGGTGCAGGAGACGCTACTGGTGTTTGTGAGGCGGGCGGAGGAGTTCGACGGACGCTCGAGTGCCCGGGCCTGGCTGTTCGGGATCCTCTATCGCAAGATGTCCGAGCGGTGGCGCTCGCTCCGGAGCATCGACGCCATCGAGCCGATCGACGAGGTCCACGAGTCTCGGTTCGACGCCAATGGCCGCTGGAGCAACCCGAGCCGCCTCCCCGATGCCTCGGCGGCCAACGCTCAGGCAATGACCATGCTGGACCATTGCCTGGCGGACCTGCCCGACCGGCGGCGCTTGGCGTTTACCCTGCGCGAGGTGGAGCAGCTGGAGACCGATGAGATCTGTAAGATCCTGGACATCAGCGCCAATACCCTGGGAGTGCTGCTGTTCCGGACCCGGAACGCGCTCCGTGAATGCCTCGAGGCCAAGGGATTGAAAGGAAGTGATGATGTTGCGGTGTAAGGAAGTCAGTGCCCTGATCGGATCAGAGACTCTCCCCCGAACCACCCGGCGGACTCGGCTCGGCGTGTGGTTCCATCGGCAGATGTGCCAGTACTGCCGGGCCTATCAGCGCAGTGTGGTAATGCTGGGCACGCTGGCCCGTGGGCTGGCGGTCAAGGAGCCAGTGCCGGTCGAAGTGGTGAAGCGGATTGCGAGCAAGGTGAAACAGGAGCGGTAGGGCAGTAGGGCGGACCACGAAGGTACACCGCAGCGTAGGGGCCGAATCCATTCGGCCCGAGGACACCGTGGCCCCGATCCCGTAGGGGCTGGGCCTGCCCGGCCCGCTGGCGCAATGAATTCGCGGCTGAAGCCGCGGCTCGGCCAAGAGCGTCGCTGAAGCGACGGCGCGTCAGCGCCCACCTGCTGAGCCCGGACGTCAGTCCGGGACCAACCCGATTCCCACGCAGGATCAATCCTCGATCTCACCGCCCCGCGGCCCCCCTGCCCCGCCGGCCACCCGATCAAGAATCACCTCCATCACTTCCCGGTAGTTCATCAGGAAGCTGTGCCCGGCGTTCAGGGTGACGAGATCGTCCCCATCCGTCAGCCGCACCTCAGAGAGTGAGACGATCCAGTCGTTGGGATCTTCCTGGAATGGGCTCCCCAGCCCAACTCGACCAGATACCCCCGCAATGATAGTCGTCGGCAGCGAGGGCTGCGGAATTGTCGCGAGCCGATCGGCGTCGGCCAGCAGTTGACCGGCATCTCCGGTGTAGATCCGATACAGGGGATTTCGCTGGAATCGCCGGGCCAGTCGGGGCGACTGGTTGGGTGTGGCCAGCATGAACAGGTGGTTGGGGCGCGGCAGTGAAGGATCCAACCGATCGATGGCGGCGCGAAGCAGCAGCCCGCCGAGCGAGTGCCCGACCACGATATACTCCCCACCCGTCGCAAGGGTCGTCAGCCGGGCGGTCAGGCGGGTGGCGATCGAGTCGAAAGACTGGATGGCTGGGACATATCCGAAACTGGATGTGAGCATGCCGGCCCGCCCAAGACGCTGGCCAAGGAGCACCATCGAGGCCGGGCTTCGCCCCATGCCGTGGACCAAGAGGGCTTTCACTTCAGCCGGCCAGCTCGGGGTAACCGATTGCCATGTCAAAAGATATGGCAGTGAGGTGGATCGGTCCATTGGCGGATCGGCAAGCCGTTTTCGACTCTCTTGACAAAAACCATTAACTCTTATATATTTGATATATCAATTATTTATTAATCAGTGTATCTGCTGACAAAACCTGTCCCCAAGGAGCCTCAAGATGACCACCTGGCAGATCGACCCCGCCCACACCAGCGTCGAGTTCGGCGTCAAGCACATGATGATCTCGACCGTCCGCGGCAGCTTCAAGAACGTCAGCGGCCGCGTCACCCCAGCCGAGCGCCCCTCGGTCGAGGTGACCATCCCGGTCCAGACGATCGACACCGGTGTTGACAAGCGAGACGACCACCTCCGTTCGGCCGATTTCTTCGACGTGGCAACCCACCCGGAGATGACGTTTACGGGTACCCTGGTCGAGGGAACCATCGAGAAGGGCGGCCTTCTGGCCGGCGACCTGACAATCCGGGGCACGACCAGGCCGGTGACGCTCGAGGTCGAGTCGAACGGCGAAATGAAGGATCCCTGGGGGAACACCAAGCTGGGCTTTGCCGCCACCGGCACGATCAATCGGACCGAGTTTGGACTGACCTGGAACCAGCTCCTCGAAGCCGGCGGCATCGCGGTCGGCGAGAAGGTCAAACTGACGATCGATGTGCAGCTGGTGAAGGAAGCGGCCGTCGCGGCCTGACAGGCAGCAATGGTGCAGGGGGCTGGCTTCACGGCTCCCGCATCAGTGGACTTGGCCCCGTGTGCGGTGACGGAAGGACTGTTGCCGCGGATTGCACGAATTACACGGATTGGTCGGATAGTGCCTTGCTGCGATCGAAGAGGAAGCGGCGGTAGACAAGGCTGGCTCCGCCGAAGTTGAACAATAGACCGGTAGAGAGCCCCGACGCCCGGAGGTAGTTGATGACCTGGGCATCCTCCATGGCCGCGACCCTGCGAACCGCCTTGATCTCGACAATCACTACACGGGCGCATACCAGATCAGCCCTGTACTTGGTCCGCAGCTGCATTCCCCGGTACCATACGGGGAACTCTACTTCGCGCGCGAATGGAGTGCCTTGGCGCTCAAACTCGAGGCAGAGCGCCTCCTGATAAACCGCCTCGAGGAACCCAGATCCAAGTTCGCGGTGTACCGCCATCGCCGCGCCGATTACCTCAAACGTGACCTTGCCGGAAGACCTCGATATCAGCGCCACACGGCCCCTTCCGTGCAATTCGTGTAACGTGGCAGTAGGCACTGCCTCGAACTACACTACGCTGACCGCCTTGAGAAGCCCAACCCGAACTGTGCGCCGAGTACCATTCCAACGCGAGAAGTTGGCGGCTCAGGCGCCGAGCAGTGCGTCCAGCCCCGCCAGGACAACTGCGGCCAGAATCGCGAATCGGACCCGCCGCCGCCTGCTCCACGGCGGATCCTCGCCGAGTATGACGGGCATCCAGTAGAACACCGGATAGATCGTGGCTGCGCGCCCGAGAAACACCGCGGCCACCGACGGCAACACCCACCGTACCGTCCACTCCACCGCAGCGCCGACGATTCCTGCGGCCGCCACGACGATCACGAACAGCCCCAGCCGGCGCCACCGGGAGAGCGGCACCGGAGCCGGCTCCATCAGCGGCAACACCCGGGCGTCAGTTCGCAATCCAGCGCTCGATCTTGGCACGCAGCATCGAGAGCGGTACCGAGCCATCCTCGAGAACCCGGTCGTGGAACGCCTTGATATCGAACCCGCTGCCCTGCGCTGCCTCTGCCAGCGCCCGTAGCCGCCGGATCTCGAGGTTGCCGAGCATGTAAGCGGTGGCCTGCGCCGGCACCGCGATGTAGCGGTCCACCTCGGCGGTCACGCTCTGGCGCGACTCCGCGGTGTTGTCGAGCATGTACTGGATGGCCTGCTCGCGGGTCCAGCCGAGGCCGTGCATGCCGGCATCGACCACCAGGCGGGCGGCACGGAGCGCCTCGTTGGAGAGCAGCCCCATGCGGTCCACATCGCCGGAGTAGAGCCCCATCTCATCGGCCAGCCGCTCGGTGTAGAGCGCCCACCCCTCGCCAAACCCGGACAGGAAGATGTATCGCGACACCGGGTGGAGCGAGGTCCGCTCGAGGGCCAGCGCGCTCTGCAGGTGGTGCCCCGGCAGGGCCTCGTGGAACGCCGTGGCTTCCACACCGGCCCGGGGAGTCGTCTCCGCTCCGCGCAGGTTCAGCGAATAGGTGCCTGGTCGGCTGCCGTCCTCGGCGGGGTTGGTGTAGAAGGCGCCGGGCGCGCTTGCCTCGGAGAACGCCGGCACCGGCTGGACAATCACGTCGGACTTCGGCAACAGTCCGAACCACTGCGGCACTGCGGCCTTGGCTCGAGCCACGGCGTCGCGTGCCGTCTGGAGCAGCGCTTCCCGGCTGCCCATCTGGTACGGCGGCTCATTGCGCAATCGCCCCAGGGCGCTCGCCACGTCGGTGGTGCCGAAGAGCCGCTGGGCAATCGCCTCCATTTCAGCACGAATGATGGCCATCTGGTCGAGCCCGACCTGATGCACCTCCTGCGCCGACATGTCGACCGTGGCGTGATACTTTACCGCCGCCGCGTAGCAGGCATCGCCCTTGGGATTGGCAGATACGCCGATCGCGGTCCGCGCCAGCGGCAGGTACTCATCGCGCAGGTAGTCCCGATAGGCGGTGATGGCGGGCCGGATGGCGTCGAGTTCCACCGCTTCCATCCGGGACCGGAATTCCGGGACATCCGCTTTGGCCATCACCACGAACGGCGACTCCGCCACCGGTGCGGCGAGAAGGGCATCGGCCATCCGGATCACCGCTTCGACATTGTGCCGCGGCATGGTAAAGCCCAGCCGCGCGCCCTCGCGCAAGTTGGCAATTTCCTGGGCAAAGTACCGCGGCGTGTCGGCATATCGCTGCGCGGCGGCCTCCCGCTGTTCGGGGGTGGCCACCGGCTGGATCTCGGCGAGCGAGGCGAGCACGCTGAGCGGCCCGGTCCAGGTGGGGCTCACGTTCCAGAGTTCCATCCGGCAGACCCGCCAGTCGATCGCATTCCGGAGCACCGTATCGAGGAAGCCCCGGGTTACCCACGCGGCGGAGGTGTCGGGAAGCGTGGAGGTATCCACGGCTTCGAGGGCAACCAGGAGGGAGTCCTCGATGCCATGCCAGTGGGCGTAGGCCGCCGGGGACACATCCATCAGCCGGTCGTAGGGAGCGGACGCCACGCCAGTGACACTGGCGTCGTGGGGAAACGCCTGGACCCACTCGGCCACGTAGCGATCGGCAATGCTGTTGATCTGCGCGGCCGCGTCCGACGACGGCTCGGCGGGCCCACAGGCTGCGGCAAGGATGAGGACTGCGGCGGCAACGGATCGGCTCATTTCAGGCTCTCGCTTGCGGCTTGAGTGCGGAGGACGGCATCAGAGTAATGACTCACGCGGAGGCGCGGAGGCGCAGAGTGTTCGTATCGTCGAGCACGCTCTTCGGTACGGCCTGGTTCCGCGGTTTGTTTGTGAACAGCTTGACCCAGGCTGGTTTGAGGCGCTGCCAGGAGTGAGTCGAACGGGGCCCGGCGGGCGGGAGGCCGGGGTAAATGAAGTTCACCCAAGAACCTCGGGGCTTTCCCGGTGGCCGGAGGTCGGCATGGCGCTGGAACCCTCTGCGCCTCCGCAGCTCCGCGTGACACCCGCTGTTCTCCGCGTCTCTCAGTACCACTCCGCGCCTCCGCGTGAGCCTCCTCACAGCCGAACCCGATCAGGGGGTCACAGGCGCGCGGAGCACCAGGCTCTCAATGAAGAACTCCATCATCCGCTCCTGGTTGATTCCCGAGTGACCGCGATCGGGGCCGACCTGCACCTCGAAGCTCTTGCGGGCATCCTGCAGCGCCTTGATGAACGCCATCTGGTTGTTGGGGTGGACGTTGTCGTCGGCGGAGCCGTAGTAGATCATCAGCCGGCCGGTGAGCCCCGAGACGAACTTGGACATGTCGCCCTTGTCGTAGCCGTCGGGATTCTCCTGCGGCGTGCGCATGTAGCGCTCGGTGTAGATCGTGTCGTACTGGCGCCAGTCCACCACCGCCGCGGAGCTGGCCGCAGCCTGGAACACATCCCCGTGGCGGAGGAGCGCCATGCCGGAGGCAGTGCCGCCGTAGCTGGTTCCGAAGATCCCGACCCGGTTGCCGTCGACGTACGGCCGCATCCGCAGCGCCTTGATCCCGGCGGCCTGGTCGTCGGTTTCCACCTGGCTCAACTTGAGATAGATCTGGTCCAGGAACCGCCGGCCGCGGCCAGCCGCGCTGCGGGAATCCATCGTCACCACCAGGAAGCCGAACTCGGTGAGCTGGTTGGGGAGAGTAAAGGTCTCCCGGGCGCCATTGGTGGCCGGCCCAGCGTAGACCGAGACCAGAACGGGGTAACGGCGGGACGGGTCAAAGTTGGACGGGAAGTGCACCATGCCGTGCAAGTCGGTGGTACCGTCTGCTGCCTTGAACGTGAACAGCTCCACCCGCTTGAGGCCCAGCGAGTCGTACTTGACCATGTTCGTCTCGGCAAGGGTGGCCACGGCCTTGCCAGTGGCGTCGAGCAGCCGAGTGACCGGAGCGTCCTTGTGAGTCTGCGCCACGTCCACGACGAACCGGCCGTCGGGTGACACTGAGGCGGTGTGGTGCTTCGTCGGATCGGTCAGGCGCACATCGTTGCGGCCGTCGAGGCCGACGCGGTGGAGCTGCATCTTCATGTGGTTGTCGCCGCTGCGGACCAGGTACCACAGGGTGTTGGCGCGTTCATCGACGCGGACAATGCCTCCGACCTCGAACGGGTAATTGGTCAGCGTGGCGAGCAGCTTGCCGGAGAGGTCGTAGAGGTAGTAGTTCCGGAAGCCGGTCCGCTCCGAGGCCCAGATGAACCGCTTGCCGTCGGCCAGGAACTGGCGGGTGGGGGAGTTCTCCAGCCAGCCGGTGGGCCACTCCTCGCGCACCACGGTGCGACAGGCGCCGGTGGACGGGGCGCAGGCTGCCAGCTCCATGACGTTCTGGTGCCGGTTGGTGCGGTTGATCAGCAGTTCGGTGCCGTCGGGGCTCCAGGTGACGCCGTAGACGTAGTGTCCCACGGTGGCATCGACGAACGGCTCGCCACTGCGGATGTCCAGCTTGGTGGGGCGGCCGGTGGCGACGTCGTGAACGAAGATCTCGACCCCCGGATTCGGGAAGCCGGCCTTGGGGTACGCCTCGGTGTAGATGGAGCTGTAAAGCTTGGTCTGGTCGAGCTGGAGGAGATAGTCGGGCACCCCGGTCTCGTCCATCCGGTAGTACGCCAGCTTCTTGCTGTCCGGCGACCACCACATCGCGGTGCTCTGATTCAACTCCTCGCCGTAGACCCAGCTGGCCGATCCGTTCTTGATCCGCTTGTCCACCGAGCCATCGGTGGTGAGCTGGCGCTCGTTGCTGCCATCGGCGTTGCTGAGCCAGAGGTTGCGGTCCTTGTACGAGGCCTTGAGCGTGCTATCGGGCGAGGTGGTCGATTCAAACTGGCGCCCTCGACCGGGGCCCCCGCCGACCCCACCACCCGCTCGCGCGGCGGGCGCGCTGATCTCCGTCGCGGCACGGCGACCCACGTCGTAGCGGAAGCGCTTGCCGCCCTGGGCGTACTCGAAGCTCCGTCCGTCATCAGCCCAGGTGACGGTCAGGGCCCCGGAGACGATGGAGGAGGTGATCTGGGGGGAGACCCGCTTCCACTGGTCGTAGCCCGGCATCTCGGGGAGCCGGCTCTGGGCGGCGAGCGGCGCGGCGACGAGCAGGAGAAGGCCGGCGAGGTGTGGTCGGCGGGGCATGGACAGCTCGGGAATGGGGAACGGGGAATCGGGAACAGGGGATGATAGCCGGGAATCTGGGGGGTGGGGAGAGGGTGCCGAGTCCGGGAACTCTCAGCCATTGACCAGAAATGTTACTTTTATTATAGTGTTACTATAGTACCATAACTCGGATTCCCCGTTCTGGAGCAGCAAATGCCCGTCTTGACCAGCAGAACTCGATCGCAAGGAGCTTCCGTGATTACGACCCTGCCTGCCGAAGTCGCCCGGCGGCTTGGCCTGGAGCCCGGTCAGCTGCTGCACTGGATCGAGGACGGAGCCGGGGGCTTTCGAGTGGTGCCAGCCAGCGACGATGTGGCGCTGGCGCTCGAGGCGCACGAGTCGATCATGCGCCGCTACGACGGCGTGTTCCGGAAGCTGGCACAGTGAGCCCGAGGGCGCTCCCCGAGGAGCCGAACTGGCTCTCCGAGCACGCCCTCCTGGCGATCCACTCGCAGCAGGTGGAGCGGTATGGTGGCCTGCATGGCGTCCTGGACAACAATGTGATCCTGTCGGCACTGGCCCGTCCGGCCAATCGGTGGGCGTACGATGAGGCGGCTGACTGGGCCGACCTGGCGTCCGCCTACCTGGTTGGCTTTGCACGTACACAGGGCTTCAACGATGGCAACAAGCGAACGGCGCTGGCCTGTGCGCTTGTCTTCCTTGCCATCAATGGCATGGAGCCCGAAATCCCCGCTGAGGAGGTGTACGCGTTGACGATGGCAGTGGCAAACGGTCAGGCCGATGATGCGGTGGTGTCAGCGTCGCTGCGGCGTTACCTGATGGGGTAGCAGGTGAAGACGAGGAACCCGGACTGCCCTTCGAGTCCGGCATCAGGTCAACCGCGAAAACCGTCGACTCGACCGCGGCACCTCCACACCGTATGCCACCCACGTCAGCAGGCCACTCAGCAGGATGACCGGGATCACCCCGGGCGAAAGCGCCATCGGGGCGGGCACCACAGCCCCCTCGATGGTGGTGGCGGCGGCACCGACAACCAGGAAGCCCAGTGCCAGCCACTGGTAGAGCCGGAGTCCAGCCACGGTGGCGGTCTGCGGCTCCCCGCGGAAATGTTCCTCCAGGAAGCGTCCAATTCCCGACAGGATGAAGTACACCCCCACGATAAACGCCGGGCTCACCTCGGCAAACCAGAGCCGCACCAGGATGGCTCCGACCAGCAGCATCCAGCCCAGCGAATAGAGCGGTGTCGGGTGCAGCGGAATTCCTCCGAGCCCAGCCAGTCGCACCACGCGCGACTGCGGATGATGGTATCGAATGCCCACCGACTCAGGTGCCTCGCGGCCATGACAACATCCCTGCACCAGACAGCGCACCCGGCCGATTGCCTGGGCAAAGGCGGCGCCGACACCGAATCCAGCCAGGACCAGCCATCCACTGCCTCGGGTCAGCTCGAGCACGATGGCAACCCCGACCGCACCGAACGCCCCTCCGAAGTACCCGTAAGGCCGCAGCAGTTGCGGTGACCCCTCAACGAGCTGGGCCCAGAGCGCAGCCGCCATGATCGCAGCCGCCATCATGGCGAGCATCTCACCCAGATGGGCCGGCCCCACCAGCCAGAGTGACACCGCGAGCCCCACCATGGCGCAGAGCCCGGCCCACGCCCCGTGGCTCAACACTCGGATCGGCCCGACTTCCCACTCCCGCCACGAATTGGCGAGCCGCTCGGTGACACCACGAGTCCCCGCCCAAAGTGACGCTCGCCGTTGCACCATCAGAACGAGGAGCACGCCCGCAACCAGGTCGAGCACTGCATGCATCCCGGTGGTGACGCAGCTGACGGCGATGGCTGCGACGAAGACACCATGCAGGAGACGAGCCCGGGGCCACCGTGCCCGGTAGAGCGGCGCCGCGAGCATCGTCCAGACCAGATGAAACGCGGGGAACGCGGTGATCGGACTGTCGCTCAGGCGTTCCCACCGCATCAGTGCCTGCCAGATACCTTCGCCCGACACCGGCTTGGCTGGTGCGACCACAGGAATGAGCAGGTAACAGGTGATGGCGATCCCAGTCGCCAGCAACCCACCAACGGCAAACCGTCGTAGTGCTGCCCGGCTCGGCGCGACGAACGGCGCCAGCACCACGAACGGATAGGTGCCGAGGTACAGGAGCTCCGTCCATGGCCAGACCGGCCACTGCGCTTCACCCGGCAGGTAGGCTGATGGCGCCCAGGCAGGCGCACCCAGCTTCTCGACAGCCAGGTAGAGGATGAGCCATGGGATGAAGGAGATGACCACGGTGGCCCAGCGGTCGCGCGGCGTAGGAGGAGCATCGGTAGCGTCGGGCAGGCGGAGCAACGGCTCGGGGAGGGAGCCAAACTGCGCCACCGTTCGCGAGCGCTCAAAGCCGAAGACCCACGCCGCCACCGAGAGGGCCAGGATGGGGGTCACGATCCACAGACCGGCGGGAGACCCGGCAAGAATGGCTACTCCGGCGGCGAGCATCACGGCGCCGAAGTAGATCGGATCCCGCACCAATCGGTAGCTTCCCCGTGCAACGAGTCGCTCCGGGGGAAACGCGCTCATCGGGAGCCCGCGGCCGTGGACCCAGAGATCACTCATGGCGGCGAGCATGAGGAGCGCCCCACCAAGCGCCAGAGCAGCACCCCACAGCGGTCCTCCAACCATCGGAAGCGATACCACCGCGTCAAGCCGCGTGGCCCACCAGGCGAGTGCCAGCGGCAGGACCAGCACAAAGAGGGCGGCATAACCGATTCGGCGAAGCAGACCGGCCGGGCTCATCCCAGCACCACATATTCGGAGAGGGATCGACCGGGCACGGGGGGCTGCCCATCTCGAGTCAGGAGGCCGTGACCCAGCCAGCGAGTCTCCCTCAGGGCAAGAATCGACTTCGGCATGAGCGGAGTCAGTCCCGGAATGCCGCGGATCAGGTCGGCCAGCACTCGGGAACGAAGTGGTTGGCGATCGCTCACCACGAGCCGTGATCCCTCGGCCACCACCGAGTCGTCCGTCACGGCGGGAGCGACCAGATCGCGCCCGTTGAGCACTGCCCAGCTCCGCGGCGCCGGGCCCTGCCAGTCGATCCAGACCATCGAGTGGCTGGCGTCGGCGGCGATCCACCGCCCCCAGCGCAGCTCGTGCAAAGGCAAGCGCCAGGGCGGCACGGTGAAGTGAATGCACTCGGCGTAGCCAAGCCCCTCGGAGGTGGGGCCGGACTCGGAACGGAGCGTCGCGCGGGCGGCGGGCGCCTCGCAGCACCACTCCACCGAGCCGTGCTCATCATGAAACAGGGTGCGTGAGAAGGGGTCGGCTTCTGGTCGATAGTCGAGCGCAACGCCGAGCGCAGGTGCCTGCCAGGTCAGCTGACCATCGTGCCATGCGGGTGGATCGACCCTGGACAGGCTGGACGATGCGCGGAGCAGGCCGCTGGAACCGGTGCGTCCGATACTGTGCCATTGCACCGGGAGTCCGCGCCACTTGAGCCGAGTCCAGTAGGCGATCCACGTGTCGCCGGCGGGGGTGACCCCGTCGAGGTACCACTTGGTGAATGCGAACGCGTTGGTAGGAGCCATGGGACGTGGACTCCGGATCAGGGCCGACATGAATCTCCGGCCCAGGATCACCCGCTGCAGTCAAGCGCGGGTCAAGACGGTCCCGTGGCCGCCGGTAATCGAACCGCAATGCCTCCCCGTCCAGGGTCTCTCGAAAATGCCACGGCGCGTAGAGGCCTTCGAGCATCGCCACCAATTCCCCGTCGTGGGTGGCGACGATGACGGCGTGCGGATTGCCGGAGGATCGTGGCGCGAGCAACCCCCGAAGCACCGCCTCACCGGCGGCGAGTCGCTCGATGGTGTTGGTCCCTCGCAGGAGCTCGTCGAGGATGAAGAGGGTCGGTTCGTTGCCGGCAGCGTGCTCGAGCATCGCGACCACTCCATCGGCTTCCACCTGGTAGTAACTCTTCCCCGCGGAGAGGTCGTCGTCCCGGCCGATCAGACTGCGCACACCGAAGAGGGCGCCGCGCCATGAACTGGCGGGACAGGTGTTGAGGCTGCGTGCCAGAACCGCAGCGATTCCGATGCTCCGCAGGTAGGTGCTCTTACCCGACATGTTGGCGCCGGTAACGATGACGCCGCGGCCGGGATAGAGCTCGGCGTCGTTTGCGACCGGTGATTCCACCAGCGGGTGCCACACCCCGGCCACTTCCGCGTTCCGCCCCCCCGTCCTGACCGGGATGCACCAGTCCCGAGGCTCGGCGCGCAGGGAAGCAACGCAGAGGGCAACATCCACGTCGCCAACCCACTGTGCCACCCGGCTCACGACCGGGGCCTGCCTGCGGAGTTCATGGGCGCTCAGCACCAGCGCGTTGGCGTCGAGGATGAACATCAGGTTCAGGTATTCCCAGACCCCCGCCACCAGCTCCCCCGAACTGAATGGATCCCGGCTGACCCACCTGGCAATTCTCCGGAGCGGTGCCAGGCTCTTGATGCCCGTGCGGATGCCTCCCGCCTCGCCCTGGTCGGTCTCCACCGCACCCACCAGCCGCTCTGCGGTGGCAATGAGGGCGCCCATCTGACGCATCGGGGCCAGCAGCCCGGGGACCTGCCAGGCCGTGGCCATCCGCGCCAGCAGGTTGAGCACCAGCAGCACCAGCACCGCGATGAGCGCGGGCGGATAGAATGGGATGGTCATGAGGCTGAAGAGCATCCCGAGGGCCAGCACTGGGAAGCTCCAGTACCACCACCGAACTCGAATCAGCGCGGGGCGGGTGATGATCCAGAGTCCCCGACCGAGCGAAGGACCAGCCATGTGGAGTACGACTCCAGCGGACTCCCGGAGGGATGCGTCCGCCCCGAACCGGCCCACCAGCTGCTCGATCCCATCGGCGGCGTTCCAGGACAGTGTCGAGCGAAGCCGCCGATAGAGTGCCTGCTGGCCGAGCCCGGTATGGGTGCGATCGATGCTGGAGACGACGGCATCGAGATCAAGATCCAGCCAGGTGCGGTCATCCAACCCCGCTGCCTGGTCGGAAGCCTCATCGAGCTCGCGCCACGACTCCGCGGCATCGATGGCGGCGGGCCTGCGCACCGGCTGCGGGACGCCCCACTCGCTTCGCAGGCGCTCGACGAGCTTGCGCCGGCGCCAGCGGGCGTGAGCCATGATGCCACCACCGCCAATGATCAGAACCGCGACTATCACGACGATGGGGCTCAAATGTCCTCGCTTGGTGTGCGCCGGAGGAGCAGTACGTGGCGCGCCCTATCTTCGTGTCAGCGCGTAACGCACCACCTGCTCCACCCCATCCTGGTCCGTCCGGACGCCGAGTACCCAGTCGGGGCCAACCTCACGGAGGCGAAACCGTGGCGGCGCAGTAAGCACCCCGAGCAGGATCCCATCGTCGCGCACGATGTGGTAACGCTCCGGCGCTGACAAATCGAGATCGAACTCCAGGAACCAGAGGGTGTCATCCCCATCGGCCCAGGCCTGGCGGAGCATCGGCAGGAACACCGGCTTCGGCTCAGCCTCGACGAACCGGGCAACCTGGGCACGGATCCGATCGGTCCGCGCCGCGGACTCGTCCCGGGCAAGGACCTCTGAGACCATCGCATCGGTGAGCGCACGTCGAGGCATCGGAATCTTGAACTCTCCGACCGCGGCCCCTGCGTCGTTGAACAACCGTACCACCCCGGTATCAGGATAGATCAGCGCCACCCGGTTTCCCACCAGCAGTGGAATGCCGCTGACATGAAACCGCGAGAAGTCGAACGTCCGCGTGGCGGGGATCAGTACCAGCGGCTCCCCGCCAAGTCGGGCCAAGGGGACGAACGGGGGTGCGCCATCGGGCCCAAGCATCCCGACGGTCACCGATTCCTGTCGAAAGGCGTCGAGACCCGGATTGACCCAGGGCGCATCGATCACTGCGAGCCAGCGACCGCCTGGCAGGCGGCGGGTCAGGCTGATAGACCTGCCCGCGCTGTCCACCCCTCTTGGGACGATGCGATACGCCCCACCGTCGCCGCCGAGCACGGTGACGGTACCCCGCTCCGCTTCCCTCACAAGGAGGGTATCTCCCGCCTGCTGAATCCAGAGGATCTCCTCAAACTCCCCGGGACCACGACCGCGCCTGGCGATGGTGCGTCGGTAGCCGCCATCGGGCCCGAAGACCCTGATCTCGGCGGCCTGCCGATCCACAACTGCCACCTCTCCGCTGGGAAGGCTGGCCACTCCCCCTATGGCGCCGAAGGTCGTCTCAGGTGTGCTATCGCTACCAATAACCAGCGTGGGCTCCGGCGAAAGTTGCCACTCCGGAGTATCCGTCGGCCCTTCCGGCGCAGCGGTACACGCGCCGATACAAGCACCAATGGCCAAGGCCATCTGAAGTAACCTTCGATTCATCTCGGCTCCTTGGGGACCTGGCGCACCCTACCGCCGCACCAATCCATACTTCATTACCCGGTTCAACCCATCGGCATCGCGGTGCACGCCCAGCACCCAGTCGGGGCCGATGGTGGTCAGGGTGAACCCGAGCGGCATCCTGACACTGGCCCGCCAGCTCCCATCCGCCGCGATCACCAGGTAGCGTGCCCGGTCAGGCGCGGGGTGTTGCCATTCCTCCAGCCAGAGCTGGTCGGGACCATTCCCCAGCGCCGACCGGAAGACCGGGAACTCGATCGGCGCGGCCTCGGGGGCAAACATTGCCTCGGCGATGGTGCGCTGCCGTTGATTCACGTCCTCAGCAAGGCGCGCCCGGCGAGTGCTGTCGAGCCAGTCGCTGGTCATCGCACGACGCGGGATCCCCAACCCCACCTTCGTCTCAAGGACGCCCTCGGCGTTGTACCATGAGAGCGTCCCGTTCTCGGGATCCAAGACTGCGATGCGATCACCGACCACCATGACCCGTGGGGCGGCAAAGAGAGGGGCCATCATACCGATTTGCAACTCGGGAATGCCCAGGATCGGCTGGGTCGGCAAGCCGGCGAAGAAGTGCACCGGACCATCACCCGCACTTGAGAGAAGTCCCAACGCGAGGCTATCGCGCATCAGGCCGGAGGGGAGCCCCGCGCCCTGTGCCGCGGCACTGGCCAGGGCAACGTTTACCGAGACGACCCAATTTCCCGAAAAGGTTCGTGCCCTGGGAAACACGAACCCCTGAGTTCCCTCCGGCTGGGGGTGGATCGTCGTGAACAGCCTGCCGTCGAGGCCAAGCAGCGTGAGGCGCCGCTGGCTTTGGTCGTACACGACGAGAGTATCGTTGATTAGCTGCAACCAGGAAATTCCGCTGAATTCGCCCGGACCGGCGCCCTCACGTCCGATGGTCCGCTGCCAACTGCCGGACGCGTCAAAAATGCGGATTTCTTTGGGTCCAGGATCGACGGCGGCGATCTCACCCCCGGGGAGTGCAAGGACATCAGAAATCCATGCGAACTCTCCAGCCACCGTCCCATCCTCCCCAATGACCAGCTCGGGGTCGGCGGAGAGGGTCCATTCCTGGACCACCTCCGCATCGTCACCCCCGCCCCCACCACAGGCCGATGCCAACGAGACACATCCCAGCAGCACGACACAACACAACCGGCTCATGGTGCGCTCCCGGCCAGATGGTGAAAATCAAACCGGCCCGACGCACCAAGGCGTCGAGCCGATTCAAGGTTACCACCCAATCCCTACCGACGCGAGATCAGGCCGAGCGGCCGCCACCCGACCGTCCCGACCCCTCTCGGCTCGGCTCGAGAGCGCAAAGGGGTCTTGCTCTACTCCAAGAGGGCCAAGGCAACGAGCTCCTTGGAGACCGGAAGATGTGCAACCACCGACATACCATCACAACCAAGGACTTGCACTGCTTCGCGACCCTCATTGTAGCTCGCCAGCCACGGATACTCGCGGACGAGAGCGATCGAGGCCTGGCCGTCTCCAGCTGCGGCTCTCTCAAGAAGAGCGGGGAATCGCAGTGCATCGGCACCGTCGATTCGTGGCGCGAACGCTTCGGAGCAGCCTGGATGACCATCGCAATCTGGCAGCGCCACGCAGTAAGAATGAGTGTTTGCCCATTCGTTGTTGATCAGTTTCTCCTCCACCTTATGACCACACCCCAGGAGTATGCACTTGCCGCAGGTTTGAACCCAACCCAATTCGACCAATGCTCCTGAGGCGGATGGTCCCACCGCCATTTCCCCCGTGCGGGACAGCGGTGAAAGAAACCCAAACGCAACCAAGACGACGACCCCTACTGCGCTGACATTGACTCGCATACGGCCTCCTCAAGAATGGTTACCTGCCCTTCATCCTCAGCTCGTACACATCCAGCCACAGATCACCGCCTGATCCCTCTCCGACGCCAACCACTACTCCTGGACTCGTAAACCCCATGAAGACCTGGTCGAACCTTTGCCGTACGACGACCTGCCGGGTTCTGAGGTCGATCACCTCGACAACTCCATCAAAGAGATCTGAGTAGCGCCCCCACGGAAACACCCTGTTTTGCTCTGCTCCAACCGGTGCGCGGAGGCCTCGGCGCCAATTCTGGTCCGCAACTCGCCCGATGACCCACAACAAGCTGTCCGCAGTTTCGTGAACGGCCCACATTTCAGGTGCCGGAGCCCGATCGATGGTTGGAAACCAATAGTTCGGGTCCGAAGGAAACCACGATCGATCGGACTTGAACTCAAGCAGAAGTTTTCCGTCGGCGGAGTACCGCTGGATGAGGTACTGGTTCGTCCATGCTGTGGCCCAAAACCCCCCGTCGCGGCTGGGGGACAGCCACCGGTACCCGCCCCTCGCTCTTGACGCCATATACACCGAAGGACTCGCGCCAAACGACGTCGTGAGTGTCCCGTTCTTGTCGACTAGGTGGAGGGGGAGGCCAACCCTGTCTGGCGTCGCTATCGTAGCGCTTACGACCACCACACCACCGGCGAGGGGGAGCAAGTCCCAAACGTCTCCCGGTATTCGTTGAGTCCGCGCGGCGCGACCATCAGCGGTGTATACGGTGGCCAGTCGACTCGATTTGTCATAAACAAGGATTGAGTCACCGGGGAGAATCCTGATGCTTCCTACGTCCTGATACTCGGCAGGCCCCTTGCCGATGGCACCCAAATTTCCGGAAAACCTGCGATCTGGGCCAAATACCTGTATCGGCTCCTCACCGACCTCGGGAAACCCTACATACCACCGACCCGTGGATGCTCTGGCCAAAGTGCTCGGATAGGGACGACCGGGCAGGGTGCCCTCATTCTTCAGAGCTGCCAGAGTCCCCGTCCGGACCACCTCAAGCCGACAGGCTGCGCACGCTGTCCGTTCGGGGAACAGAATCCGGACTTGGGCTCGTAGCTGCGCTATAGGCATCACGAGCAGTAGCAGCATGAACTGCCTGCTCGGAAGGAAGGTTCGGTTTCGAGTCATGCTCGCCCTCGCGGCAACTAAGGCTGCCAATCGAATCCCCTACAAAACCAATCCTCGACCTTGCCAAGCTACGCCCCCCCCCTCGCCGTCAAGTCTCAACCCGTGCCGCCACGGCCCGGTCCCCGACGTGGACCACGACCCGGTCCCCGGCCGCGCGAATTCAGGCCGAGCGCCCGCCTCCCGACCGCCCCGAGCCACTCCGGCTCGGTCCGCCGCGCTTCGGTCCGCGACTCGGCCCACGGCCGCCGCTCGGCGCCCCCGAGTTGTGCCCAGCGCGAGGTCCCGCTCCACCGGATGACCGCCCGGCACCGGAACCACTGACCCCACTGCCCACGCTGCCCCCCTGCCCCCCTGCCTTCCGGGCCTCCTTGGCCTTGGCCCGCGACCGGTCCTCCGACTTCTTGGCGCGGATCTGGGCAATCCGCTCGGCCAGCGGGATCTCCAGCTTGCCCGTCGGCCTCGCTGAGTAGTCGAAGTCCGGCAAGGTCACTCGTGGCAACCGCTTCCCCACCGCGCGTTCGATGGCCCTGAGATCGCCCTCTTCCTCGGGCGACACGAAGGTGAAAGCATCACCTACGGCATCGGCGCGGCCCGTGCGCCCGATCCGATGGATATAGTCCTCCGGCACCAGCGGCACGTCGAAATTCACGACGTGACCAAGCTCCTCGATATCAATCCCGCGGGCAGCAATGTCGGTGGCCACCAGCACCCGGTAGACACCGGCCTTGAAGCCGGCGAGCGCGGCGGTGCGTTGCGGCTGTGACCGGTTGCCATGGATCCGCTCCGCCTTTATCCCCTGCTTGCTGAGTTGCTCCGCGAGACGATTGGCACGGTGCTTGGTGCGGGTAAAGACCAGTACCTCTTCCATATGGTCGCGGTTGAGCAGCTCCAGCAGCAGTCCCGACTTGAGCTCCTGCGCCACCGGATACACTGCCTGGGTAATTCCCACCGGCGGGGCGGACTGCCGTTCCTGGTTGATCATCACCGGCGACTTGAGCATCTCGCGGGTGAGCTGGGCAATCGGCGGCGGCATGGTGGCGCTGAAGAACATGGTGTGGCGCTTGGGCGGCAGGTGCTTGAGCACCTTGCGGATGTCGGGCAGGAATCCCATGTCGAGCATCCGGTCGGCCTCGTCCAGCACCAGGTACTCGACCCCGGCCAGCTTGGCATAGGGAAACCGGAAGTGGTCGAGCAACCGGCCCGGGGTGGCGATCATCACGTCCACACCACTGCGGAAGGCATGCTCCTGCGGCCCCATCCCGACGCCGCCGAAGACCGAGGCGCCAGTGATCGGAGTATGGACCGCGAGATCATTCAGATCCTCGAGGATCTGGGCCGCCAGTTCGCGGGTCGGGGTCATCACCAGTGCGCGGGTGGTGCCGCGGGGCTCGTCAATCAGTCTATGGAGGATCGGGAGCAGGAACGCCGCCGTCTTGCCGCTGCCGGTGGAGGCACAGGCGAGCAGGTCCTTGCCCTCCATGGCCGGCGGAATGGCCTCGTTCTGGATCGGGGTCGGGCGGCTGAAGCCGAGCTCCTTGATGCCCTTGAGGAGGTTCGGGTGGAGCTTGAAGGTACTGAACGGCACGGGAATCCTTATCAGTGAATGCATGGGAGCCAGAGAGTCCGGCACCCAAGCATGAAAGATAGGCCCTTCGGGCCGAATCAGGGCTGTTGGGGGGATTCCAGCGGCGGGGCGGCCTGTGCCGCTACCACGTCGGCCTGGGCAGTCAGGGTCATCCCCAGGTTGCGCAGGAGGCCGTCCTGGATGCCGTAGATCCAGCTGTGGACGGAGAGGGCCTTCCCGGCGGCCCAGGCCTCGCGCACGAAGGAGGTACCGGCCACACTGAGCGCCTGGGCCATGGCGTTGAGCTCGCAGAGCCGGTCGTGGCGGGCCTGCTCGCCCTCCAGCGCCTCGAGTTCAGCCCGATGCTCGTCGGCCACATCCTCCACATGGCGGAGCCAGTTGTCGATCATGCCCAGTCCCGGCCGGTCCAGCGCCGCCTTGACGCCACCACAACCGTAGTGACCGCACACGATGATGTGCCTCACCCCCAGCACCTCCACCGCGTACTGCACCACCGACAGGCAGTTCAGGTCGGAGTGCGTCACCACGTTGGCAATGTTGCGATGGACAAACACCTCGCCCGGCATCAGTCCGACGATCTGGTTGGCGGGCACCCGGCTGTCGGAACAGCCGATCCAGAGGTACTGGGGCGCCTGCTGCTCGGCGAGCTTGGCAAAGAACTCCTGGTCCTGCGCTCGGGTGCGCTCCGCCCAATCACGGTTGCGCTGGAGCAGGTGGCTCAGCGGCACGCGGGCCTGGCAGTGTGGCGCGAGGCGTCCATGGTCAGAACTTACCCGGTCGCAGCACCTCGACGTCGTGTACGAAGAGGATCATGGCATAGTTGGCATAGTACCGCTCCCGGAGGTGCGCCGCGATGGCGGCGGCGGTGGGGGTGTCGCAGACCACCTCGATCCGGATGTTGCTGCTGGCTTCCCACCCGGCGTCGCGCACCCCGCGGGTGCCCTTGCCCCGGGCGTCGCTGATGGTGTAACCGTGGGCGCCGAGACGCTCCAGATCCCGGACCAGCGTCGCCTCGAGGGCAGCTTCCGTCACGACGGTGAGCAGGCGGCGGACATGGTCATCCATCGGATCACCCTCCCAGGAGCGCGTGCACGCGCTCCGCCAGCGTGTAGTAGAGCGGGATGCCGAACAGGACGTTGAATGGAAAGGTGACCCCGAGGGATGCGGCCAGCGAGAGGGTGGGGTTGGCCTCCGGCACCGAGATGCGCATCGCCGCGGGCACCGCGATGTACGAGGCGCTGGCGGCGAGGGTGGCGAGCATCATGGTACCGCCCACCGACAGCCCCAGCGCCCAACCGAGGGTGGCGCCTACCAGCGCCGAGAACAGCGGCATCAGGATCCCGAACCCGACCAGGAAGAGGCCGTACCGCCGCAGGCTGCCGGCCTGCGCCGCCGTAATGAGGCCCATTTCCAGGAGAAAGAGTGCCAGCACGCCCTTGAAGAGGTCAAAGAACAGCGGCTCGATCGAGACCAGCCCTTCAGGCCCCGAGATCCAGCCGATCAGCAGGCCGCCAACCAGCAGCACGATGCCCTTGCCGAGGAAGACCTCGTGGGCCACGCTGCCCCACTGGGTGTCGCGGCTGACACCTCGGGCGAGCACAATCCCCACGAGGATGGCCGGGATCTCCAGCAACACGAGGAGGAGCGGCATGTGCTCCTCGAACGGTACCTGCCGGGCGCCGAGCCACGCCACCGCCACGGCATAGGTGCCGACACTGACCGAGCCATAGTGAGCCGCGATGGAGGCGGCGTCGGCCCGGGTAAACCGGCCCAGGGCTCGCAGCACCGGAAACGCAACCAGCGCCAGCGCCACGCCCATTGCCACCACGGCCACCACCTGGGGCAGCAGCACCCCGAACGGCTGCCTGGCCAACTCGACCCCACCCTTGAGGCCGATGGTCAGGAGCAGGAGAATGGTGACAAAGTCGTACAGCGCCGCCGGCAGGCGCAGCTCCGAGCGCAGCAGGCCGGCCACGAGTCCCAGCAGGAAGAACAGGATGACGGGGTCAATCACAGTGGGGCTCGCTCTTCCTGGAGCAGGGGACTCGAGCGCGGCGGTGCGCCTGGACCCGCCGCTCGACGGGCGCAGTCTGTCATGGCCGGCCATCCGCGTCAACGCGGGCAGGCACCCCCCGGCCCGCCCGGCGACGCCGGAGGATCCACCCATAGACCAGGAGGTTGACCAGGAGGGCGAGCACGCCAAGCCCCCACTGCAACTCCCGGGTCAGCCCGGCGGGATAGAGCGTACCCGTCAGGTAGTGCTCAATGAAGCCGCCAGCGTATCCGGCCTCCCCCCCGAGCCGCCGCAGGTGATTCTCGAGCGGGGTCAGCGGGCAGATCACCCCGGCGAACTCGGTATACACCCCCCACACCACCGCTGGGAGATGGAGCCACGGGGCCCACCTCCAGCGGAGTGCCAGAAGCCCACCCAGTACCACGAAGAGCAGGAAGGCCAGGTGCACGAGCAGCACCAGGTCGGCAAGCGCACGATAGATCATGGCAATCCGCCCGCCGGTTCACCTGCTACGGCAGCACGGCAATCTCTCGCAGGGTACGGGCCAGCGCCCGCAGCCGCCGCGCGTCGGTGTCCGCACCGATACCAGCGAGCTGCGTGGCAGTGCCCGCCAGCTGTTCCAGTGCCGCTCGGCGTGGTGCACCCGGCGCCAGCGCCTCGACCCTGGCCAGCTCAGTACGGATCGCGCCCAATCGGGCGGCGGGAACAGTGGCCCCGCGCGCCAACTGATCGAGGTAGGCACGGGCAACCACGAACGCGGGCGGCCAGATGGCCCGCGGCTGGGTCTGAGGGTTGAAGGTCTCGAGCTGCACCAGACGGGCGGCATCGATCTCGTTCTGGGTCAGGTGCGGGCTGGCCACGAGCTCAAGCACGTCCAGGCCACGGGCAATCTCGGACCCGATGATGTGCCCGTTGTACCAGTAGGAAGACCACTGGCCGGCCAAGTGGAGGGTGGTGTCGCTCACCGGCCCGCGGTCGAACGAGGCGATTTCCACCGGCTTGACGGGATCGGTAAAGTCGAAGACCGAAATGCCGCCCTGGTACCAGGCCTGCACCTTGATGTCGCGGCCGGGCACCGGAATGAGCGAACCGTTGTGGGCCACGCAGTTCTCGGTGGCCGACTGCGCCGCGGGCAGCTTGTAGTAGCCGGCAAAGGCCAGCTTGCGATCAACGAGGTTGAACAGGGCGTTGGCGCCCCACTTTGGATCATCGGCAGCCCGGCAGCGTGGGGCCATTCCCCCGCCCCACTCGTCGGTAAAGATCAGCGAACGACCATCGTTGCTGAAGGTGGCGGAGTGCCAGTAGGCAAAGTTGTTGTCCATCACCTCGTCGATCCGGACTGGATTGGCGGGGTCGGAAATATCCAGCAGGATCCCGTTGCCGGAACAGGCGCCGGCAGCCAGCCCGATTTCCGGATACACGGTAATGTCGTGACACGACTCGGTGGTGGCGGTCTGCTGCGAGCCGGGGCCGTGATTCCCGCCGGCCCACAATCCTGCGATGGCGCCACTCTGGCGGTCGGCAAAGATCCGCGGGGCATTGACGACCCGGGCAGCCTCCGGAGCCGCCAGCGGCACTTCGATCACCTCGATCCGGAACATCGCCGTGTTCGGGTTCTGCTCTGGCGGCCCCCCGGTGCATCCCTGCATTTCGGCCGTGCGGACCGGCCCGACGCCGGACACATAGAGGAAGACCCGTGACCGGTCGCGGAGGTCGGGCACCAGGGTGTGGGTGTGCGACCCGCGGCAGGTCTGGATCGCCGCCACCTGCCGTGGCCGGTCGAGGTTGCTGATATCAAAGATGCGGACGCCGTTGAACCGGTCGGGGCTGACCGCCGTGGTCGGGGCGTTGGTGCCGCAATCGGTGCGGCCGTTGGGCATCTCGACCGACATGAAGAGCAGGTTCTGGTACACTGACAGGTCGCCCTGCCCACCGGGGCAGGAAAAGCCCAGCCGCAGGCGCGGGTGGGCCGGGTCACTGATGTCGTAGACCTGGAATCCGGCAAAGTTGCCCAGGAACGCCAGGTTGCCCTTGAACGCCAGGTCGGTGTTGGCGGTGAAGAAGTCGCCGGGATTGGTCGGGTCGAAGAAGCCGGCTGAGCGCGGCGTTTGCGACACCAGCCGCAGGTTCGAGATCGAGGCGCCGGCGTCGAGCCATCCGGACTTGAGGCCAACCCTGCCGTCCTGGGCCGGGCTGGCGGAAGCGAGCAGCGTGAGGGCCGCGGTCGTTGCGGCAAAGACGCGAAGTTTCGTGGACATGACGTTCCTCATTGGGGTGAACTGGTCAACAGTCGGCGCATTCGGGAAATCTCCATCCGCTGGTCGGCATCCACATCACTGGCAAAGCGGTACAGCTCGGGTTCCTGCCCGGCACCGTCAATGGCCAGGAGGTCGCGCACCATCACCAGCGCGCCCTCGTGGTGGCGGATCATCAACTCCAGGAAGAGGCGGTCAAAGGCGCCACCCCGGAGTGTCCCGAGCCGCACCATCTCCTCCGGACTCGCCATTCCTGGCATGGCGCCGTGCTCCGCGCCACCATGGGCCGTGTGGTTCTCGGCCGCCACGACAGGGTGGCCACGACGGGTCAGCCACTGGCGCATCATGGTAATCTCGTCCCGCTGGGAGACATCGATCCGACCCGCAAGCGACTGCAGGGGCTCGCTGCCCGCCCGATCACCAGCGAGGGAGGCCATCTGCAGCGCCTGGTCGTGATGCACGATCATCCCCTGCATGAAACGAACGTCGGCGGGAGAAGGTTTCGGCCGCTCCTGGGCGGAAAGCGAACCGAGGGCGGCACCAAACAGCACTCCGAAAGCCGCGAATGTTGTCAGGAAGGGGTGAAATCGTCGGGGAGCCATGCTGGCAGGATCAGGGGATCGTCTCAGGGAGTCAAGTCGGGACCAGCAACTTGTCGGCAATCGCCGCCACCTCCGCCGCCTCGCGCCAGGCGCGCTCCAGGTGCCACAGCTCGCCCTTGAGGAAGAGCCGCTCCTCCGCTTCGTGGGAGGCCATTTCGAGGGCGAGCCGTACCGCGGGATCGAGATCGGCCAGCAGGTTGGGGAACCGAAGTGCTGCCGGGCGCGTCTCTCCCCGGCGCGGGGCAAGGGTGGTACCGGCCTCCTCGGGACCGGGGTCCGGGTCGAACGGGTTGCCGAACTGGTCCAGCCATTCCAGGGCGGCCCGGACCCGTTCGGGGGTCCCGGTTCCGCGGTTGAGCTCTGTGAGGGCCAGTCCTCCCAGCCGCAACCCACCCGCCCCCAGGAACCGTTGCCCAGCTGGAATCTCGGCGTGCAGCGACACACCGCCGCCCGGAAGGTCGGGTTCGACTTTGACGAGCTGCCGCTCCAGGCTCCACGTCCGGCCCTCCGCGGCTGGCCGCCAGAGGATCTGGTGCACATCGTGCTGGCGCACCAGCTGGAGGGCGCGCGGAACGTCTGGGACCTGGTGGATGACCCGGCTCTGACCCCACACCGGGCGGGCCACCTCACGGAGCAACCAGGCGCTGAAGCGCCCCACCCGCCCGGGAAGGCGGCCGGCAAACCGCCAGGCGGCCAGTTCAGGGCGCAGCGGCTTGCCGACCCGGACCAACTCGAGCCCCGCGGGGAGGTGGGCAAGCGAGAGTTCGTCGGTGCCGACCCGAAGCCGGGTAGCGCGGTACAGGCGCTCACAGTCCTCGACCGCTTCCCAGCGATCTTCGAGCGGGGTCAGGCACCAGCGGTGGCAATGGGGGCAGACCACCCAGAGGCGACCCTGCCAGGCGTCGAACGCCACCCGGCGACCGACGGGGAGTGTCTCGAGCACCTGGTTGGTACCGAGATCGCGCTTGCAGAAGAGACAGGAGCGGTACATGACCGGCCTCCGGGTGCCCCGCCATGGGGCTACACCTACTCTACAAGCTCAAGATTACGGCCAGATGACAGTGGGATGAGGGGTGGGTGACGGACGGCGGCATTACTTTGGACAGCAGCCCGACCCGTGAGCGGGAAGGGCAGCAAAGGGACCCCAGGAGGGAACAGGATCGGCATGACAGACCAGGCACCAGAGGTTCTTACCGAAGAGGAAGCGGCCCGGCTGTGGCAGCGCGCCGCCGAGCTGCAGGCGGAAGCGGCTGCAGACGTGAAGGTCCCCGCGATCGAGGGAGCTTCGGCGCCCTCGACGGGCTATGCACTCACCCATGTCCGCTCCGCTGCGGTGCAGGCGGGAATCTCCAGCGAGTTCATCGATGCCGCGCTGGCGGACCTCCGATTGGAGCGGAGCCGCCCGGCACCCGCCAAAGTCCACGGGCTGGCTCGGGTGCTGTTGAAGAATCCGCCCGACGCTGTCACGGTGCGCCGCGTGGTCGCTGCCGCACCCGAGGACGTCCTCACCGCTATGCAGACGGTGTTTTCCTCCGAACCGTTTCGCCTGACCTTGACCGATCAGGAGGGAGATTCGCTAGACGGGGGCATGCTGGTCTTTGACATCCCCGGCATCCGCAATCCCTTCGACGGCGGGTTTGCCTACACGGCACGGGAAGGCGGACTCCGGCAGTTGCGAGTGTCTCTCCGGCCGGTCGAGGGAGCCACTCAGTCCAGTGAAATCACGATCCACAGTGCGAGAACCACCCACAATCTGGCCCTGGGGGTGAGCATCTTCGCGTCCACACTGACCGGCGCCATGGGGTTCGGCGCGTTCCTCGGCATCGGCGTAGCAACGGGGATCGGGCCATTGCCAGCCATTCCTGGGATTTTGCTTGGTGCTGGTGCCGGACTGATTGGCTTTCGGGCGGTCTATCGATTTGCGATCCGGCGCGCCCGGCGAGCGATCGAGGGCATGGTGGGCGCGGTGGCGGCCCGGGCCAAGGGGGGTGAGGCTAGCGAATCGCGGTCGGTCGATAAACCCGGCCCATGGGCCTTCAGGGCCGGATATGGAACTGAATCCGCTGCGCCACCTGCTGGGGCACCGCACAGCCCGCGATCCGGGCTGGGCGGTACTCCCCCTTTTCTACTGCTTCGATGGCGGCCTGTGCAAACGCCCGGTACCGCCCCCCAACCATTCGGGCACTGCCGCGCACCATTCTCCCATTCGCCCCGACGACATACACCAGGTCGATCGCATCCCCGATCCCCCCTTCCTGGGCCGCGGCAGGGTATCGCGGTGGTGGAATCCGGATGACCTCGACGGGCGAATCCGCTCGAAGTATTGGCAGCACCAGTCGAATCAACCCCACGCCGAGAGTGTCGGTCGGCTCCCAGCGCACCAGCCGCAGCGCGATCCGCCCGCCATCCCACCCCTCGCCCTGTCCGGGCGGCGGGAAGACCCCGGCCGAGTCCGCTCGACGCACCGCCGCGACAATTGCCGCATCCAGCTCCGGAATGGCGGTGGCGAGCTCGACGTCGCCCCGCAGCCGGCCCTCCGCTGTCCAATGGAAACTGATATCCGAAAAGAGGCCGCTGCCCAGCACCGTGAATGCCCGGGGGGCGGTATCTGGCGGGCCGCTGATCCGCGCCCAGAAGGGCATGGAGGTGGCGGTGGGGGCGGAGAAATGTTGACGAATTACCTGGGCAATGCACCGGTGGTGCTCAAGAACCCCAGTATTCGCGGCAGCAGTCAGCCCAGGGGCGAGGCCGATGGATACCGGGGTGGGTGTGGAGCGGGCGGTCGTGTCAAAGGCGCAGGCCGGTGTGGACTGGGCGTACATCGGCGGGGATGATGCCCCGGCGAACGCACCGAAAAGGGCAATCCATCCGGTGATCCGGCGCGCCATGGTATCCATGGGTGCAATGCTATCATCCCATTCGGGGGCCTGCAACCGCCGACCAAGCACACCTGCCGACTGTATCCTTCCGGCATGCCAGCCCTCTACGAAGCCTGCGCCACCTCGGTCGCCCAGGCCCGGGCCGCCCAGCGGGGCGGGGCCGATCGACTGGAGCTTTGCGCCCGCATAGGGACCGGCGGGCTCACCCCGCCGATCGCCCGGGTTGCGGCGACACGCGCAGCGGTGAAGATCCCGATTCATGTCATGATCCGGCCCCGCCCAGGCAACTTCGTGTACACCACCGGAGAGATTGCCGAGATGCGTCGGTGCATCGCGGCGGTACGCAAGGTCGGTGCGGACGGCGTGGTGCTCGGTGCACTCACCCCAGGTGGCGGCATCGACACCGACGCCCTGGCTCACCTGCTCGAGAGCGCCGACGGGCTGTCGGTCACCTTTCACCGAGCGTTCGACGAGGTGACCGATCCTCTGGTCGGGCTGGAGCACCTGGTGGCGCTGGGGGTGGACCGGATTTTGACCTCAGGCGGGGCGCCGACCGCGCGCTCGGGGACACCGATGCTGCGCAAGCTTGTGATTGCGGCGCGGGGGCGGATCGAGATCATCGCGTGTGGAACGGTCCGAGCGGCAAATGCGAAGCGGTTGATGGCCGCCGCCGGGGTGACGGAGATCCACGCGCACCTGCAATCCCCGGGCGACATGCGCGCGCTGGCGCTTGTAATTCACGCGGAGCCGCGGTGGTAGGGGCGCACCCCTCTACGCCCCTGTGAACGTGGAGCAGCGGGCTCACGCGGAGACGCGGAGGTGAACGGAGAGACGCGGAGCACAGCGGGTTCACGCGGAGCCACGGAGGCGCAGAAGACTCCGGCCCTCTCACCGGCACCAGGCTCAATGGAGCTCATTGGTGTTTTTGGTGAACAGCCCTACCCGAGGAGATCCATTCTTGCCTGTGTGGCGTTTCACAATCCTATCGTGGCTCTCCTCTGAGCTACCGCTCGCCTAGCCACCGACCACTCCGCGCCTTGCCGTTCCCCTCCGCGTCTCCGCGTGACACCCATCCACAGCGATCCGGCCGTGAGCGAACGCGTCACCGCTGGATCGTCACCCCGATCACCGTGGTCCGGCCGAGCGGCGGCGAGAGGTTGTCGCGGATGAATCGGGTGGTCTGCGCGGGATTGTCCGCCCGTAGGAACGCCGAGATCCCGTTGCCGAGGTCGGTGCTGACCGCAACCCAGGGCCGCAACACGCTGGGATAGTCAATCCAGAAATCGCGGGGGGTATCCCGTGAGGGAAGCTCCCCGGCTTCCACGGCGATCGCCGCGGCGCGATCGAAGCCGGTCCACGAACCGAGCCACGAACCGCCGACTTCCGCGGTCACGCGCCCAGCGGCATACCGCACCGCCAGGGATCCCACCGACTCCGGCACATCGGGTAACGGGTCGCCGGCGAGGAGGTAGCCGGTGTAGCGCGCGCCGACATCCAACACGGTGCTCTCGGTGAAGTAGGCCAGCCCCACCACGCTCACCACCCCCACCCGCACTGCCGCCTCAAACTCGGCCCCTTGGTTGCTGATGGCGCCGACATTCTGGAACTGAAACGCCTTGATGGTGGAGTTGTTGCGGAGCCGCACCTGTTGGATGAGGTTGTCGGCGCGCTGGTCAAAGACGGTGGCGCGCAGCCAGCTACCCTGAGCCAGGTAGAGCTCCGCCCCCAATTCGTATCCCGACTGCCGCTCGGGAATCAGGGTCTCATTCGCCATCTGCTGCACCGTGGCGGTAGCCATTGCCCGCCCCATGCCGGGTTCCGGCAGTCGGAGCCCCCTGCCCCAGGCGGCGCGCAAGCGCACCGTCGAGGACCCAACCGGCTGGTTCCATGAGGCCCCCACGGTCGTGGCCCAGACCGCGCCCTGATCGGCGTTGACCGTGGATCCCCATTCGGCACGGGTTCCGCCGCTGGCCACCAACCGGGTCCCGAATCGCACTCGGGCCTGGCCATAAATGCCAGTAGAGGTCAGATCGTCGGAAAAGAGTGGCACCAGGTCACTGCTGGCCGCCGAGAGCCGGGCCGAGCGGGTCAGGGTGCGCGCCGCGTGCTCCACCCCGCCGGAAAGTGTGGCAGTGGTGGGGCCGTTGCCCATATCGAAGGCGGTGGCGTATCGCAACGATCGCCGCGACGCCTCCTCGTGGTTGGCGCCGAGTGGCAGGCGCAGGTCGAGCAGGAAGGAGCGGTTCGGGTCTCGTGGACCCTCCACGTGGTGGTATCCGAGCGTCAGCGACTGTTGCCAGCCCGGAAGGATCGAATGCAGGATAGTGATTCCGGCGGCCTGCTCGTCGAGCTGCTGGGGCACGCTGAACGGCGAGGCGCTGCCGGCGCGGCGCAAGCCATACTCGAACCGTCCCACTCGACCCGATGCCCTGATCACCACCGGGCCGACCTGCGCTGTGCCGCCCGCCTGCCCGGTCATGATCTGCTGCCAGGGAACTTCTCGCTCACGTCCAGTGCGGGCATAGCTGACGCCGGCCTCAAACCCTGTCCGCGCGCCATTCACGGCCACCGACACGGCGTGATCCTGCCAGAGCGCCGAAGTCGACACGTCACCCAACTCGTGCGGACCAGCGCTGGCCGAAACTTTGGTCACCAGCGGCTCGCCGCCCGGCTCGCCGAGCCGCGTTTCCACCTGGAGGACGCCGTTGAGGGCGTCGGGGCCGTAAAGGGCGGCACCTTGCGGGCCGCGGAGCACCTCAAGGCGCTGGATAGACCGGCCATCGACCAGCGGGAAGAACTCCGGGGAGGCGACCTCCACCCCATCGACGTAGGTTTTGAGCCCGCGACTGGTAAAGGAACTGACTCCACGCACCGAGGTGATCTGGGGGGGGCCACCGCTCGGACCGGCGTCCCAGAGGACAACCCCGGGGATCAAGGTGCGGATCAGGTCACCGATCCGGGTGTGCGCCGCGCTGGAGAGCGCGGTAGAACCGACCACCGAGACGGCCGTCGGTTGTTCGCGCTCGGCAGCGCCCGCCACCGCCGTCCCCATCACGATCACCTCGTCGAGCTGGCGCACCCCGGTGGACATCAGCGCCGTGGCAATCGCGATCTCTCGCTCGGCGGGTGTCCCTGTCCCACTGGCACCCATGCCGCGCACCACGACGAGGGTGCCGTCGCGGGTCGAAACCACCTCAAGCCCGGTGCCCGCCAGCACCTGGGTCAGGACACTCCCGACCGAAGTGGCCTGGCCGGAGACCGAAACCCGGTGCCGCGGTGGCAACAGGTCCCCGCTGTAGGCCAGCGGCACCCCCTGCTCATGACGGAGCCGCACCAGTGCCTCGGCCAGCGTGACGTTCTGGATCGGAAAGGAAATGGAGCGGGAAAGGACGGAGTCCGGGGCGGCAGCTGGCCCCTGTGCCGCCAACAATGGAGCGAAGGCCACCACCGCGCAGAGGGCCAGGAACACGATGACGCGCGGTGGCATCCTCATGCAGCAGTTACCGGATGACGAGCGTATCGGCCCGCCGCTCCATCTGCACGCTGAGCGAGAGGCGCAGGACCTCGAGCGCCCCATCCAGGGACTCCAGGCGCAACGTGCCGGTAAAGCGGCGCTCGGCGAGGCCGTCCCCGGCCAGCACCACCGGAATCCCGTACCAGCGCGCCAGGTCGGTCGCAACGACCGCAAGACGAGTGTCCTCAAACTCCAGCCGACCCTGGGCCCAGGCCACCAGGCCAGCCAGCCGCGCACCGCTCTGCACCCGTGCCACCAACTCGCCTGGCGCCAGCTCGGCGAGATCGTTGGGTGCGAGGAGCGTGGCCGAAGTGGGCGGTGCGCCAGCCTGGCGCAGCGAGGCGCTGCCCGAGACCAGTGCCACTCGGACACCACCAGCAGCAGGAAGCTCCTGAACCAGAAACTCGGTGCCGAGGTCTTCGGTGATCGTGCCGGCGGTGTGGACCGTGAACGGCCGTGTGCTGTCGTGCTCCACCGCGAACCACGCCTCGCCGCGGAGCACCACGCGTCGCGCGTTGGTGCCGTAGTCGGCGGCGACCCGCAGTTCAGACTCGGGCGCCAGGATCACTTCGGTGCCGTCGGGCAGGTTCACCGTCCGGCGCTCTCCGGCCGTGGTGGCCACCACGGACACCGGCACCGCCTGGCCGACTCGGAGCGCGCGCCAGACCGTCCCTGCCCCGATGGCAAGTACGACCGCGGCCGCCAGGGCGACATCCCACCCGAGCCACCGGCGCGGTGCAGACATTTCCAGGACGGGGGGGGAATCGAGTCGCGCCAAGACCCGCTGCCAGGCATCTTCCACATTCCACGTCAGTTCGGGGGCCTGATGCCAGAGTGCCCGCAGCTGGTCCAACTCCTGCCGGTTTGCTGGCACGGTCGCCCACGCCTCGACCTCGGCGCGGTCGGCGTCGGATGCCTCGCCGCTGAGGTAGCGGGCCAGTAAGTCGGAGGAGAGAGTGTCAGCCATGGTTTTCCTGATCATCCGCAGGGTTCATTCCAAGTGACACGCGAGCCGGGTCGGTACCCTGACACCGGTCGCCATGGTCCACAAAATGCGACATTAGGCCACTATTGCCTATGGCCCTGACACCAGACACCCTGACCGATATCACGCTGGCTCAAATCCGGGCCGGCGAGCGGGACGCATTTGAGCTCCTGTTCCGCTGCTGGTATGGTCGGCTCGCCTCCTATGCGGCCAGCCTGACCAGGAACCGGGACGGGGCCGAGGATGTGGTACAGGAACTCTTTGTAACCCTGTGGAACAAGCGCGAATCATTGCCGGATCTGGAGAAACTCCCGGCCTACCTGCACCGTGCCACCCGCAACCGGGCGCTCAACCAGCTCCGCTCCCAACGCACCGCGGGCAAGTGGTTGGCCACCCAGGACGCCGATCCCGCCACTCCGGCGGTGGCAGAATCGGAGCTTCTGGGCCAGGAAGTCGCCGCCCGGATCAAGGCCGCCCTTGCTGCCCTGGCCCCCCGCTCTCGCGAAATCTTCCTGCTGAATCGAGACCAGGGCCTGACCTACGTGGCAATCGCGGAGACCCTCAGGATCTCCGCCAAGACGGTGGAAACCCTTATGAGTCGGTCACTTAAAGCCCTCAGGCTCTCCCTTGCCGACTTGGTTGACCCCGCGGAACCGTAGCAGGCCCCCGACAGCTGTAGGGGTATCCGGGGGTTCATGGTGTCTACTCCATGAACGCGCCGGAGGCGACCCTCGAGGGAGGCGCCCGCAACCGGCCCGCACATAAGGACACGATCATGCGTACCCTGTCGTTTCGTCTCATGGGTGTGGTTGCACTGCTGGCTACCGCAGCGGGCTGTTCAGACACCCCCACCAATCCGTCCGAAGAGTCCGTGGAACTCGCCGTTGCCTTCGAGGAGATGGCGGCCACCGCCAACCGCGAGGGCGATGCCGAGGGCGCGGCTTCGTTGAGTGCCGGATCGATCGCGCTCAGGATGGGCGCCCGTCCCACCGATATCGAGGTGGTGATCGACGGTGAATCGATCCGGCATCACGCCCTGGTCGCGGCGGTTTCCCGCACCGTGGACGGCCAGACTCGCCTCCTGCAGACGCTGTTTGCCTGGACTGGCGCCCGCCGCCCGACCACCGTACTCGAAGTGGGGATCCTGGGGGAGGAGGGAACGTTCGACCCGACCGCAACGGCCGACCCGTCCGGACGAGCCCGGGGCGTGTACCGCAACCTGGTAGACCGCTTCCGCTGGATTGCAGCCAGTGGCACCGCCGCGATCGGTGTGATCGGCACCGGCGAGGCCTGCGGCCGGCCGCTGTCGGAGAATCCGAACATCAGCTGCGTCAAGGCCCGGTTCAACGTGCACGTCGATGGGCTCTTCCGGGAGCGCGTATTGGGCAGCGATCAGCCGGCCAGCGATGTGGCGCACCGGATCTTTACCGAGGCGGAAGGCGTCAACGGGGTGGTGGTGGGGCCGGCGGGGACGTGAGAAGTGAGAAGTGAGAGGTGAGAGGTGAGAGGATTGGGGTGAGATCATCACCCGACAGCGCCCCGGTGCGGATTCCACGCCGGGGCGTCTGGCATCGGGGTCAGGGAGCCGGACAGGCGGGGGGGGCCGCCAGCGGTACCGCAGGATCTACGCGGCGTGCGTCGAGGTACTGAACCTTGGCGGGAATGGTCGGGGCCAGGGTCATTGAGACCTCGACCGCACCGGTGTCACAGGCCATCCGCCAGCGGCCGCGCAGCGCATTCTCCACCAGGAAGACGCCGTCATTCCGGCAACTCCCGGTCTCCTGGCGCAGCAGATCGAGTTGGGCCCGGCGGCGGTCCTTTGCCTCGTCCAGATAGAGGTTCATCGCGGCGATACTGTCCGCCAGTCCATCGTTCCACTCAACCACCAGGCGCGACACCATCTCCCGGGACGCCACCAGCGCTGGCGACGGCTGTGGCAGCCTCGGCTGCATCCCGCCGGTGGCGGCGAGCAGGTCGAGTGCCTGGCTAATGACCCCGCCCCACCCGGTGTAGGTCAGGTTGCCAAGCGCAATGATGCCGACCCCATACTCCGGGAGCCACCGCATCTGCGATCCAAAGCCGGGCAGGCCGCCGGAGTGCGCCACGACGTGCCCAAAGGCGCAGGACTGCGAAATGCCCAGCCCGAAGCCGTAGCCACCGGCGTTGAGCTGGGTCGCACCTTCGGCGGAGATGGTAACGCGGGCAGGCCGCGGCCGGTGGATCTGCTGCATCTCCCTGAGGGATGACCGCCGGACCGGCCCCGTGTCGGCCCCATCGCGCGGCGGCCAGGCACTCATCAGGAACCCGACGTAGCGCCCAAGGTCGGTGATCGAGGTGAGCATTCCCCCCATCGGGCCGAAGGCGCCATCGGGAAGCGACGGCTCCTCCACCCAGTTGCCATCCTCCAGGCGATAGCCGTGCGCCAGGGCATCGGCGGGAACGTCGGCCGCCTGCAGGGTGGTGGCCGTCATCCCAAGCCGGTCGAGGATATTGGTGCGGACATACTCCGGGTAGGACATGCCGGACAGGTTGGCGACGACTCGTCCCAGGATCGCGAAACCATAGTTGGAGTACTCATAGGCGGTTCCCGGCGCGGTTGAGAACGGGATCCCGCTTCGCATCATCTCGGACATCTGGGCGTCGGTGGCGTCGAGCTGGCGATCCCCCCAGGGATTGTCCTCCGGGAACCCGGTGGCGTGCGACAGCAAGTTGCGAATCGTGAGCCTCGGAGAGTCATCGCTGGGATACCCCAGGCCGGCGAGCTCAGGCACGTATCGTTCGGCGGGGTCATCGAGCGAGAGTTTCCCGGCGTCGCGCAGCTGCAGGATGGCCACGGCGGTAAAGCTCTTGGTCATCGAGGCAATGCGGAACACCGTATTGCTGTCCACCGGAGTGTTGCCGGCCAGTTCCCGAAGGCCCGCCGTGCCTAGATGGACCAGCTCCCCATCCACCAGCAGTCCCCAGGCAATCCCCGGCACCCGGCCCCGGGTGGCAAAGTCCGTAAACAGGCTGTCCATGGCCGGGAGGGCGCTCTGGAGCTTGTCCTGGCGGTCAGGATCGGTGAATTGCGCGGCGGGTACCGTGGCAGCGGCGGATGCCCCCGTGCTCTCTGGGGGGCGGGTGCAGGCGCTGGCCAGGCCGAAGGTGACGAGGGCAGTACCCCACGCCAGTGCGCGATGTCCCATCCGGGTCATTGAGATGTCTCCTGGGGTGCGGCGGAGCCGGTGGCGGGCGATTGAGGTCCCTGGGCCACCATGCGGAACGGAAGGATCATACCACCGGATGAGGAGATTCGCCGATGGCGACCGGCGTGAGAGACAGCGCCCGGCTCCGGATCAGCCGCCCTGTGCAACCACCCCGCCGTTCGTGCTCCGGGAACGATACGCGTTCCCGAGCCACACCAGGAGCAACCCGGCGGCAAGCAGCCGCACCATGAGAGGCCCGACAACCGGCGCGCCATACGCTTCTGCCAGCGCCGGGGCGGCATACCAGTAGTACAGGCCGGCCGACAGCGCACCGAGGATTGGGAGCGCCTGCGTAACCTGTGGACGCAGGGTGCTCATGACGCCAAGCACGACGACCAGACTGCCGAGTGCCCACATCCCCACGTGCAGGTAGACATTGGCCGCCTCCGCCGGGCCACCGTTTTCGAGGGTGAAGTATCCGAGGATGAATCCGGGAAATGCGGCCACCATGATGCCGAACGGATTGATCAGCCACTCCTGGCTCCGGCGTCGCAGGCTCTGCCGGGCACTCTTGCCGCCCGCCAGGTCAATGCAGCCGGCCGGCGTGCAGACGTCGCAGGTGGTGCACCGGGCGCTCGGGACCTGGAGGAGCGGCGCCTGACCATACAGCTTCTCGACCGGCAGCACGGGACAGACCGAATTGCAGAAGCCGGAACGGCGCGGGGATTGCAGCCCGACCAGCAACGCCAGGGCGGCGACCACCGCAATGGTGACGGCCAGCGCCACGCCGTCCTGGTTGAACAGGAACCGTCGAGCCGGCACGAGCGTCCCGAGCAGGATAACCCCGATCACCCAAGCCGACACCATGAGGCCCCGCCCGAGCGGCGGGGCACTGCGGCGCCCGGTCCAATCATTCAGGGTGCCAAGCGGACAAACATTGCGCCACAGCATCGGATTGATCAGGAACACCGCGGGCAGGATCGGGATGACCATGTCCCACAGGATGTGAAGGGTCAACATCGGCCATTGCAGCAGACCGACCAGGAGGACACCGGTCAGCACGACCCCGGCAACCTGCGCCACGGACCACAGTGGAGATGGGCGTGATTCGGACAGCACGATGAGCGGCATGAGGGGACTCCCAACCGGCGCAATGGCAGGACGCAGCGGACGGATTCAACAAGCTACGGCAGGGTGGAGCAGGTCGGGAGGGGGGGGTACAACCTGAAGAATGATTCACAATCAGCAGCAAGGCGGGCGCACGGCACGAGGGAAGCATCCCCTCAGAGCGCCTGTCGCAGATCGACCTCCACCCGATTGCGCCCGCCACGCTTGGCGGTGTAGAGCAACTGATCGGCGCGCTCAAGGAGCACGCTGCGCTCGGCCGGGTCCTTCAGCACCTGCACGCAGGCGGCACCGGCACTGGCGGTGACCTTGACGACCTTGCCATCGGGCAGGGTCGTCTCGGCGGAGGAGATGGCCAGCCGAATCCGCTCACACGCTATCCGCATCTCGGCAGGATCGACGGCAGGAGCGATCAGGGCAAATTCCTCGCCGCCATAGCGCGCGGCAAGCTCATTGGTGCGCGTGGCGCGGGCAATGACCGCCCCGACCGTGCGGAGCACGGCATCCCCAGCGGGGTGGCCGTGGGTGTCATTGACCTGCTTGAAGAAATCGATGTCGATGATCGCCACGCCAAGGGACTTGGCAAGTCCGCCGCGGACGCGTGCATGCGCCTGCTGCGAAAGGAAATCATCGAAGGCGGCGCGATTGGCGAGCCCCGTCAGGACGTCGGTGCTGGCGCGGGCGCGAAACTCCTCGGCCCGCTCCTGCTCGTTGCGGAGACTGACCGCCACATCGAGCCCGACGGTGGCCATCTGGAGACGTGCCGCCTCCAGGATGTTCTGGTACGACACCCCTGGCGGCAACTTCAGGTCCATGACCGCCGCGGTCTCGGCGACCCCGAGGTCCACCTGCTCCATCAGCGCCGAGACGTGGGCCGCGTCAAAGCCATAGAAGGTCCGGGCATCCTCGGAGAGCTCCTCCATGGCGGCGCCCTTGTCCTCGTCGAACAGAACCCGGACGGTGCGCAGCGCCAACCGGACGATGCCGGTCAACTCACGGGACTCCCCCGTGATCTCGTTCGGCAGGTCCTGGAAGCGAATGGCATGGTGGAGGCTCTCACTGAACAACTCCGGCAGGCCCCATGACGCGAGCAACGCCACCGTCACGTCGCTGCTGTCAAATCCAAAGGCCTCGCGCTCCTGGGGGATGGTGGGCCAGCCACCCGAGGCGGACACCAGTGGGCCGTACGCCTCCGTGGCGCTCTGCGCCAGCACCAGCTTGCCCAGGTCGGCCAGCAGCCCGGCCAGAAATGCTTCCTCCACGAGGCGAGACCCGATGTTGCGTGCCAGCAGCCGCGAGATCACCGCATTGACAAGGCTGCGGTGCCAGAACTCGGTCAGGTCCAACCCAGCGCGCTCCCCCTGGGTTGGCATCTCGCGCTGGAGAGAGAACCCCAGCGCGATCACCTTGACCGCCCGGAAGCCGAGCATGGCAGCGGCGCGTTCCAGGGAGGTGATGGCACCCCCGCCCCGACTGAACAGCGGCGAATTGGACATCTGGAGGATCTTGGCGGCCAGCGCCGGATCCCGCCCGAGCACCGTGGTCAGGTCCTGGATGGTGGCGTCAGGGTCCTGGACGAGGCGCAACACATGAAGGGCGACCGCGGGCAAGGTCGGAAGATTCTGCCCAAGCGAAAGGTCTTCGAGGCGCAGCGCAGCGGTCATCGTGAGGCTCCGGACGGAAGCGTGCGATGTTCAAAACATCAGGGAGTTCGCGAGAAGCGTGCCAGAACCTAGACACCCGTCCTCGGGATTACAACGGCTGCAAGCGGCGCCGCCTGGGTCAGCCAGCGCCCCCAAGCGCCTTGCCCCCTGCCGTAGGCCGCCAGACCAGTGCCGCCAGCCGGAGCGAAATGGCGTTCAGGTTGGCCCGGACCTGGACCTCCTCCAGGGGCTCCTCGCTGCCATCGCCGTTCGCCACCTGATCCAGCTCTGCCTGGAACTCCCGCTCCAGATCCGCCAGCTGGACCTGCACCGCCTCCACGGTCTCATCGGCGTGGGCAATGTCCTGCCGGGTGCCGACAACCCGGCCCGCGCTTCGTGCCGCCGTGCTCACCCGGCCAATCTGGCTGCGCTTCCTGCCACCGAGGAGCGCCCCGAGCAACCCACCAATCGCCGCGACGCCGGTACTCAACAGCGCCTGCTGTGACTGTCCCTTCTTCTTTTCGACCGCCTGCTTGGCCCGGCGGAGTCGCTCCTGGAGTGTCTCGAGCCTGGGCTCGTACTTCTTTCGCAGTTTGTCGGCTTGATCGTCCCGGGTCTGGCGGCTCAAATCGGCCAGCCGCATCCGGAAGTCGCGCTCCGATTCACCCGGTCGCGATACCTCCTTGAACCGCGCCGAGGAATAGAGGGTGATGGGCCGGGAGTCCTTGATCCAGCGCACCACTTCCTTGCCCCAGCGATCGTAATGCTTCGGCTGGCTGGCGTCGCTGGGCAGTCTGGCAAACCCGGCGCCGGGGCGCGGCGCGGCTTCCAGAAGCTCCACCGGAAGATCCACCACCTCGGCCCGGTCCAGGGAAAAGGGAATCGGCCCGGCATCAAGCGGCACCACTACCTGCAGGCTCCGGGTCTCGTCCACCCCGTACTTCGACGACGAGTATCGTACCTCGGCCGCGACCATGAAGGCCGGCTGATAGGTGCTGCCCTCGGCCGAACGGGCCGGGGGCGCAAAGAACTGGCGCACTTCCCGCGGCAGGATGGGCCTGGACACGGCCCGGGGAGCAGGCGCGGCCGGTGGGCCGGCCGGTGGGCCGGTGGCTGCGGGTGGTGACGCCGCCGCAGGCGACTCCCCCGCGAGGGACCGGAGCTGGGTCAGGGTCAACGGGCCCGCCAGGTATGACATGACCCAGCGGGTCGTCATCAGCGTCGGGGCGCCCTCATGCACGTTGTGCATCAGGAACACTCGCTTGCCGAGCCCTGAGATCAACTTGTCCAGTTCGGCGCGCGGCATCGGGGTTGAGCCCGCCATGGCCCCATCGAGGGCCTCGAGCACCCGGGCCTTGTCGCGATCGGTCTGCAGCCGCCCGACAAACCAGGTACCGGTATTCCCCAGCCCCTTGTAGTCCAGGTCCACCGGATTCTGGGTAGCCAGCACCACACCCACTCCGTAGGCCCGTGCCTGCTTGAGCAGGGTGAGCATCGGCCCCTTGGACGGCGGGTTGGCCACCGGGGGGAAGAAGCCGAACACCTCGTCCATGTAGAGGAGGGCGCGCAGGCTGGTGGTGCCGGACTGGGCCCGCATCCAGGCCACCACCGCCGAGAGCAGCATGGTGACGAAGAACATGCGCTCCGCTTCGTTCAGGTGCGCGATCGACATCACCGATACCCGCGGCTTCCCGGACGCGGTGTAGAGCATGGCGCCGATATCGAGTGGCTCACCCTCCATCCAGGCCTGGAAGCCGGGCGAGGCGAGCAGGCCGTTGAGCTGCATCGCCAGGGCAAAGCGATCCTTGGCGGGGTAGACGCTCTCGAGCTCCATTACCCCCAGCTTGGTGAATGCCGGCTGCTGGATGGCCTGGATCAGGCCACCCAAGTCCAGGTTGATCCCTTTCTGCCAGGTATCGGCCAGGATCGAACTGAGCAGGATGTGTTCGCGGCTCTGGACCGGGTCGGCCTCGATACCCAGGAGGCCAAGCAGGCCGGTGACGGTACTGCTGATCCGATCGCGGAAGGCGTCGGTGTCGGCGACCTGGTCGGGTGGTGGTGCACCGAACGAGCCGAGGACGGAGATCGGGGTTCCTGCCGAGCTCCCCGGGGTGTAGATGGTGAACTCCGCCGACTCCCGCAGCCGCCGGATCCGCTCGCCATCCTGGTCCCACTCCGCCAGTCCGCTGCGCCACAGCTCGGCCTGCTGGGCAGCGAACGCGTCGGGATCGATCCCCTTCCGGCGGGCGGTGTCCTCGTTGATCCAGGGCCGAAAATCGGCCGGGGCAAGATCCGGAAAGGTCAACAGGATGTTGGCAAGATCGCCCTTGGGGTCGATGGCGAGGACCGGCACCCGGTCCATCACCGCCTCCTCGAGGAGTCCGATGGCCAGGCCGGTCTTGCCGCTGCCGGTCATCCCGATGATGACGCCGTGGGTGGTCAGGTCCTTGGAGTCATACAGGAGCGGCGTGTCGGTTGGCTTGCCGGTGGCGGGATCCACCACCCGGCCGAGGTAGAAGGCACCCAGCTTCTCGTAGTCGTGGTCCACAGGATCTCTGCGGGCAATCAGGTGCAGATCAGGCGAGCGGCGTGCCGATGGGGCAGCGACACGCACGCAGGCAAACTAGGTATTGCCAAACCACTGGCGCAACGGCTCCTTCACGGCGAGGTCTCCGCCAGCAGGCGCCGCACCGCCGGCTCGAACGACACCATCGCCAGCGGTCCCATGGCCTGGTGCCGGATCTTCCCGGTGCGATCCAGGAGGAAGGATGTCGGGTACCCCGCAAGGCCCCCGAACCGTCGCTCCGTTTCCCCACCGACCACTGCCACCGGGTAGCGGATGCCCCGGTCGGACAGGAAGGTGCGGACCTGATCGACAGGGCCTTCGTCACGCGATAGCCCCAGCACCACGAGGCCGGCATCCCGATGCCGGTCGGCCATCGCCTGCAGGAGGGGCATCTCCACTCGACAGGGCAGGCACCAGGTGGCCCAGAAGTTTACCAGCACCACCTTGCCGCGCAGTGAATCGTTGGTGAGCGTCCGCCCATCGAGCGTCTCGGCGGTATAAACGGGCGTGTCCCCCGCGCCGGTTTCGAATCCCACCAGAGCGGCCAGATGGGGGGCGAGCCGGACCAGGAGGAAGAGCCAGATGGCGCCCAAGACCAGGCGGCCGCCGATCCGTCGAATACGGGTCCAGTGGGAGGCGGGCTGTGACTCGGACGGTTCGGGCATCCCGTAAGCTGGCAGGAGGATGCCCCGCATGCCACCGGCCAAAACGCGCCGAGGGCCAACCCGATTGAGTTGGCCCTCGGAAGTTGAGAGGTGAATTCCTGTTAGTTGCTGTCGCGCGGCGGCCGGGCCGGCATGGCGGCGCGCTGACGCATCCGCTGCTGCATCCGCTCGCGGACCTCGGGCGCGGCGGCACCGGCGCCCGGCTGCATTCCGGGTCGGGCGGGCATCATCCTACCCCGCCCTGTGGAACGCATATCCCCCCTGCCACCACGCTGCATCCCACGACCACCGTTGGCACCGCGCCCCTGGCGCGACTGGAGCTGGCGGCGCATCTGCTCCACCTGCTGTTCCGCCAACCGGAGGCGCTGCGGATCGGTAAGGACGGTACGGACCCGGTCGCCAAGCGCCTGCTGCCCCGTGGCAGGCGCTTGGCCGGCCTGGGCCTCCCGCCGTTCGCGGGCCTGCTCCGCCGTGATCTTGCCGGCCTGGACCTGAGACTGGAATTCGATCATTTCGGCCATCTGGGTCCGTCGGGCCGCAACGCCTTCGACCCGCAAAGCCTCCAACCGGGTCACCTGCGCCTCGGTCAGGCCAAGCTGCTCGCGCATCCGGAGCATCGCCTCGGGAGACGGGCCCTGGTTCTGGCGCATCTGCTGACGATGTCCGCTATCCGGGCGGGCGGGCCGATCCGGGGCTGCCGCACGCGGCTGGGCGGGCGCCCGGCGGGTGGGAGGCTGCTGGGCGGCAAGGGGAAGGGCCACAGCAACCAGGAGCCCCATCAGTCCTGCATATCGTACAGGCATATCGATATCCTCACGCTGGGGGGCGGTGGTCCGCCCGGGGTTGTGTCGTTCCAGCGATAAGGACGCTACCCTGGCCGCGATGTTAGGGCTGACCCTGGCCCGAGGTCAGCGATGCTTGGCCGGCCGCGTTCGGTGGGCGGGACCCTTGGCGGCGCCCGTCGGGTTGCCGAGGACCTGGTTCAGGGCCACGACCGCGGGTTGGCCCGATTCATTGGCCGGCAGGTGGTTGCCACAACTCGACCTTGTTGCCCTCAGGATCGATGACCCAGGCGAACTTGCCGTACTCGGAATCGTCGATCTTGTCGAGGACGTTGCAACCTTCCGCCTTGAGCGCTGTGACCACAGCGTGCAGGTCATCCACGCGGTAGTTGACCATGAATGAGGCGTTGCCTGGAGCAAACTGACTGCCTTCCTCCGGACCAATGGACCAGATGGTCGTTCCGCCGGTGGGCTTGCCCTCCGAGTCGGTCCAGGTGAACGCGGCACCGCCCCACTCCTGGACATCGATGCCGAGATGACGCTGGTACCAGGCCTGCAGCGCCGGTGCGTCCTTGGCCTTGAAGAAGATGCCGCCAATGCCGGTGACTCGCTTCATGGGAACCTCCGAGGTGCGGGTTCGGGTGGTGACAGTTGCCGAGACGGGTGATCATCCGGTCCTGTTGCGGGGGCCGAACGCTCCGCTCGGCCGCACGCTACGGTTCAGCAGCGGGCGCACGCAAGTGAGCCTGGGGGGTGCGTACTCACTGGTTCGCCGGTCCGCTGCAGCCCTGGTTGAGTGGCTGCCGGTCAGGACTGTACCAGCTTCCAGTAGGAGTCCTTCTTGACAAGTTGGCCTTGGCGAAACTCCAGGAGGTCGACCCCTCGCACCCGAAGGGCGTCACCGGCGTGTGTCGTGCCGGTCAGCAACCATGTGGAGACGCCCCGGTCTCCGCAGACCCAATGGGCGTCGTCCCCGTAGTGCACGTCGGGGATCCCGGCGAAGCGCGTGGCGAGCCCCTGTCGCACGGCAGGTTTGCCCTCGTAGCGCGTCCCCCAGGGCTCCAGGCCGCGGGGCATGAGGAACTCGCAGTCGTCGGCGAAGAAGTCCATGATGGCATCGAGGTCGTGCGCGTTGAACGCAGCGAGGAACGCTTTGAGGGTGTCGGTGGTGATGGCGGCACCCGCTTCAGCGCCATGCGATTCACGGGAACCCGCCCCGCTCACCCCCCCGGCTCCGACCAACGACGCCAGCAGCTCGCGCAACGATCTCATCGTTCCTCCCGTAGATCAAGCAGGAGATGGTGGTGCCGGCGATTGTTGCCCAGCGGAGGGGCGCGGGCCCTCCTCCTGCGGCAAGACGGCAGGCATCAGCCGCGGCGCGCTCGACCAGCGCGCCGTCGGCTGCATGCCATGTCAGGCCTCGCTATCTCGATTCGCGACCCATGATGTAGATGCTCAAACGGTTCTCCGGCTTCGCCTCGCACTTGACCGGGCGCGCCCCCGACTCCGATGGCGGCAAGACACAAATCTTGAGCACTCCGCCGCCAACCTCGTAAATGCCGGGTATCAATCGGCCTGGCTGACCATCAACATGGCGAGCATGGTCGAGCGTCCTTGGGGTCACCATCGCATTCGCCATCCAAGTCCCGGTTTCCAGCACCGACTCGCCGCGGGTAATCGAGAACGTTCCGTCCGCCTTGAATTCGTAGATCGACACCGGGCCGCCCTGGGTCGCGCCCGACCGGGTGACGTCCTCACCATTTCGAAGGACCGCGATCAATGCCCAGCGGCCGACGACCTCTCCTGGCGCCACTTGCGGCGCTATCGTCGTGCCACTGGATTGAGCCTGGGCGTGGCCGACCAGGATGAGGGCGGCGACCTGCAGCGCAAGCCGCGATCGACGATTTCTGGGCATGCCGTCTCCTGTTGCGGTGGCCTGACGCCCCGCGGTGCCGCGGCGGAGCCAGGACGCCGGCCGCCTCGTTGGGAAGCTACGGTCCGGACGCCGAGGCCGTTCGCAAGCCTTGGCATCACCCGTTGTTGATCGCCGAGCGCACGCACAGTTGTCCGGGGACCACCCCGCATCCGCGGACCCGGCTGCGGCACGACGACAATCCGGCCCGGACGGGCGCGGCAGATCGCCGGTTCATGCGCCCGCCCCTACGTGCAGGCTTCCCTTGCAGCCCGGTCTGGAAGCCGACTGATCGTCGCCTCCACAAACATCGACTTGAGGTGCATCGTTGCCGGTAGCACGCCACCTCCGAAGGCAATCCAGTAGTCCGCACCAGGAACATAGAATACATCGCGGGCAACCCGGAACATGTCGAATGTCAGGCCGCAGTCGACACGCAATGCCAGGCCAGCGGGGCCGGCGTCCACGGTTACCACGCCGACCTCCTCGGCAGCGTAGGTGCCAACAGCACCCACCTGGGTATCGTCGTCGAACTCCATGAACGGTCCCGTTGTGTCAACCCGTACCGGGCGGCCAGCCAACGCGGCCACCAGATTGCGCTGCAACGTGATGACCTGCCAGGGCGGCACCGTGCTGTTGGTGACGAGCGCAACCGATTCGCCTCGCTCCCGGTCCCAGTAGACCAGGCTGTGGAAGGCGTTCAGGCTGCCGGTGTAGTAGCAGCGCACTCCCGTGTTGTCGCAGTACCAACTGAGCCCGGTGATCGGGGAAGGCTTGCCGTCAATCGGGCTGCGCTGCGCTCCCGCCGTCACCACGGTCGCAGGCAGTGCGCTTCCCGTCGCATTGGCGTTCGCCCAGCGCCCCAGATCTGTGGCGGAAAAGTACAGGTTGGAGGCGCCGAGGAACGCCTCCATGTCGAACACGTCGAACGGTTGCCAGCTCGAGTCGCGCCAACGATACCCCACCGTGCGCACCCCACGCCACTCCGCCAGCCGAGCAGGTCGCGCAAAGGTGTCGTGCATGCCGAGCGGGGAGAAAAACCGCGCTTTCAGAAACGTCTCGTAGTTCTGCCCGGTAACGCGTTCGATCATGAGTGCGGCAACATCGAAACCCAGATTCGAATACTCGAATTGCGTACCCGGCAGGAAGCTCGGTGCCGGTGCCTGTTGCGCCACCACCCGGAGCAGTGCCTGAGTCGTGCGGACTTGGTCCGGCGTGAAGTACGGGTCGAAGAACTCGTAGTATGCCGGCAGGCCGTTGCTGTGCGAGAGCAGCTGCCGCACGGTGGTCTGCTGGTGCGGATACTCCGGCACATAGCGGGTCACTGGCTCATCCAGCCCGACACGCCCTTCGGCGACGAGCGACCACACACCCGCCGCCGTGAAGGTCTTGGCCAGGGAGGCGCCGTCGGATGGCGTGTCCGGCGTGAAGGGGAGACCGGCGGAATGGTTGGCCATCCCGAAACCGTCTTGATAGAGCACGCGGTCATTGCGCGAAAGCACGATCGCCCCGCTGAACTGATTCGCTGCCAGGAGAGGAGCCACCAGTGCCTCCACCCGACTCGTCAGGCTCGCATCCGCGTCGATCGCCGCACCGCCGGCGCAGGCTGCCGAGCCAAGCGCCAGGAGCAGAATCCCCATACGTCCGTTCATGTGGTCCGCTTTCCGGCTCTGGAGTGTGGTGGACTCACCAGCGGACTCGCTGCCCATGGGGTCCAAAGGCAGACACATCGGCGCCGAGGGCGCCGCGCCAGCAGGCCCGGTCGCAGCTTCCCAGTACTACTCTGGTAGATGCGGTGTTCGAGAAGGTCGCCGGTGGAACTGGCGAACGACCTGGAGGACAAGGGGGCGTTCGCCAATGAGCCATCCCGCACTCGTAGGTGCTCTCCCCCGTTGACTGGTGCGCTGGACCCGCAGCCGCGCACACTGGTTGACCAGGGCGCCCTTGGTGCCGGCGCGCCAGGCCACGATCTTCCAGGCGCGGGCCGGCAGGGCAGCCAGCAGCGCGGCCGCCGGCACACCCGGCACCCGTGCCGCCAGCGAGGGGCCTTTCCGTGGGCGCCCACGGCCCTGATACGGTACCGGCTGATCGCCGGGATCCGCCGCGACAGCGTCCCCGCGGCGAAAGTGGACCGTGGAGGGGACCGCCACGAGATACGCCAGGGTGCGTGACTCCAGGCCATCGAGAAAGGGTGGCTGGTCGCCATAGCCCGCATCGCTCACCACGGTACCCGCCGGGACGCCGGCCGCGTGCGCCGCATCCAGGAGGTCCAGCGCAATCGCGCCCTTGGTCTGGAAGCGCACCGTCGCGGGCACATGCGCGGTGCGACGGCGATCGGCGTCCGCAGTCCACGCTTCCGGGAGATACAGCCGCGCCGTGACCGGCCAATCAAAGACCCGGTCGACATAGTGGGCCGTCACGAGCACCTGGCAATTGGCGACGCGGCCCAGGGTGCCCGAATACTGCCGGCCGACCCCGACGGAATGCGTCCCCTTCTTGGCAAACCCCGTGTCATCGATGGTGACGACGCCGTCCCCAACGCTCGCACGCTCCACCATGAGACCCAACCGCAGCCGGTCCATGGCCCCCGCGTCCCATGCCGTGCGGGTGAGAAACTCCTGCAACTGCTGGGAGCTGGTTCGGGGTACGACGCGGCCGAGTGCGGCCGCCGTCTTGTCGGCGCCATCGGCGAGCAGCCCCGTGGCGTATCGCTCCAGCGCGTGCCGGCTTTCGCTCCGCCGCACGAGTCCCGCGAACGGGATGAGAAATGCCGCTAGATCGGGCAACGGGGCGGGGCCGGTCTTGGGCACTGCCATGCCGTCGCTCCCGAGGATGAAGGACGCCTCGAAGATACCGATGCTGACTGCTACGGGCCAGACCTATCTAACAGAGGAGTACCAGGTCTCATGCTGGCTTTCCGCCCCGGACCTGTGGGCCCCAATTCAGCCACATTTCCACAATGAGAAGCGGCACGACCCAGGAAGCCCACTCCCGCGTCGCATCGCGCAGGTCCTCGTTGGTGACATAGAAGAAGAGATACTCCTGGAAGTCATACATGAGGCGCAGCCAGACAAGGACAAGTGCCATCGTGTAACTGCGAATCATGAACGCACGGTGGGCCCTGACGTTCTGGGCCACAGCCAGCCGCCACGCCGCCAGGGTAAAGAAGATCCAGATGAGGCCCGTAAGCGCTATGGACAATCTCGAGCCTTCGTATTCGCCCACGATGGCACCCAAGTAGATCGCGAGCAGTGCGGCAGAACACGCGCCGACCACATAGGCCTTGCCGATCGCCCGGTGCAACTGCGGAGCCCGTACTCGCAGTGAGGTGATGAACTGGAGGGGGGCGCCGAATAGGACGGGAAGGGCAAAGGCGACGTGAGAGAAGTACCAGAGTTGCTTGTTGAACAGCTCTGGTCCCAAGCGCCCTGGGGAGAGAAAGCGATAGGTGATCGCACGGTAGAGATAGTACAGGCTGAGCGCTGCGATGAGCGACAGGCCGAGGTAGGTCCAGCGGCGACGCAAGGCGGCAGAGTTCATTGGTCCACGGTGATTGCGGGGCGACAAATGGTGAGGCCGACCTGCGGTTCTGCGGCGGGGCGCCGCACCAGGACCACGGGCCTGCACGGAGCGGATGGCGCCATCGCCCGCTGCATTTGTTTGTTGTGCCGTCACCCCTCGTGCTACTCACCTGCGACCTCAGCGGGATCCCACGCGCGCCGACCATGGCGCACGGTCAACACCAGGATCTGGGTCGCATCGAGTCGATAGACACGGTAGGCACCGTGCATGATCTCCCGCACCTCATCTCACCCGATCTCGGGAACCCGCCGACCGCGACGGGGGGGCTGCCGAAGAGCCGCAGCCCGATCAAAAAGTGACTGCACCCACTTGCGGGCCGCGTCGGGACGGTCCGCCGCGATGTGCTGCCCAATCTCCACCGCCCGCCCCAGAGCCCCCGGGGCCCAGATGCCCCTCATCCATTCAGTCGGCGCAACACGGCCGTCTTGGCCTTGCCGTGCGGAACACCCTTGCCTGCGGCAAGCTCCATCTCAGCGACCCGGACATCTTCGAGCAGTTCGGCTCGGTCGAGCATGGCCTCATACTCGCCGGCATCCAACAGTACTGCCGCGCTCCGGCCATGCTGGGTGAGTATGACCGGCCGCTTTGTCTCCTGAACCTGACGCACGACGGCGGCCAGATTGGCGCGGAAGTCAGCGAGCGGGCGGATATCTTGAGTCGGGCGTACTCGGGGCATCGTAGGATCTCCACGGCTATGTACACTCTAATGTACATAACCAGTCGACCTGAACGCCAGACCCCTGGCACCGCTCCAATCGGCGCAACGGCCTGCGCATCAGCCGCGGCACTCGAATGCCCGCATGACGCCACACACCACGAGCGCCGTCGGCTGCATGCGCTGGTTAGGCGGTTACGTGTTGCGAGGCACGCGCGGCCGTGAAAAGTCCCCTGTAAGCCAACACCGCTGCTCCACCCACCACGACAAGCGCAGCCACGTTCGCCAGGAAAGACGCGTCCAGTCCCACCTGCCAGATCGTCGGTGGCGGCGATGCAACCAGGTCCCACTCCGAGCGGCCTTGGGAGAAAAAGCTAAAAGCCGAGAAGAGGTTGCCGCCCCCATGAAGGACGATGCCTGGATACGTGGAGTTCGTCGCGGCGGCCACCAGGCCGTAGACCGCGGCAACCGCCAGGTAGAAGGGCAGGAGCGCAATGCCTACTTCAGGGTGGTTGAAGTGGCTCAGGCCGAAAAGGCCTCCAGTAACCACAATCGCCGTCGTCAGCCCATGGCGACGCTCGATGCCGCCCTGCATGTAGCCCCGAAACGCGGTCTCCTCGACTACGCCCGAAACCACCGCACTCATGACCAGCCATGTGAAAACTGTGATGACCGGATACTGGGTAGGGTCCAGGTCCTGTTGCCGCGGCAGAGTGACCATTCGAGCCAGCACACCTTGGAGCAGAAGCGTCGCGAGCAGCCCCAGCGCCCCAGCCCCGAGCGCGGGCCCCCACAAGTGGTCCGGTACGCGGTTCGCTCGCCCGCCAAGCCGCCGCGCATGAGCAGTGCCGTCCGGCTTGCCGCGTCCCCTCGCAAAGTAGCGCCACCATGCCACGAGGATGGGCGCCATGACTGCCGCCGCCCAGGGAACACTCCGCAAGTATTGAGTGTTCGCAGCGATCAATCGTGACCACGTCACCGTGCCCACCAATCCAACGGCGAGACCGATGACAACGGCACGAACGAGAACGGGTATCCGCAACCTGCTGCTCATAAGGTACTCATCCGCCTTGTAACTCTAATTCTGACGTTTGCGGTAACTTCTGGATAGGGTGGTCACCCGTTGCGCCTTTGGGCCTCGAGCCCGTTCGTTAGCCTGGGTGCCACCCGTTGTTCTTCGCCGAGAGCCCGAACAGTTGCCGGGGGAATCACCCCGCATCTCGCAAGGTTGGGCCACGCCGATCGTCTCCTGCCTGGAGGCTGCCATGGACCACTTCGTCGGTAGTGATGTCTCGAAGGCCACGCTCGACGTCGCGGTGCTGCCCGACGGCGAGAGCTGGACCGTGACCAATGATGACGCGGGCCTCGCGGAGTTGCTGCCCCAGGTGATCGCCTTGGCCCCGACCCTGATCGTGCTCGAGGCCACGGGTGGGTTTGAGGCGGCGGCCGTCGCGGCCCTCGCCCGCCACGGGCTCCCCGTCGTGGTCGTCAATCCACGCCAAGTCCGGGACTTCGCCAAGTCGATGGGCCGTCTCGCCAAGACCGATGCCATCGACGCCCACACCCTGGCCCTCTTCGGCGAGCGGGTCCGGCCGCCCTTGCGCCCGCTGCCCGACGAGGCGGCCCAGCAGCGGGACGCCTTCCTCACCCGGCGGCGGCAGCTGATCGAGATGCTCACCGCCGAGAACAACCGGTTGGGGTTCGCCCGCGGACCGGTGCGACGGGACATCACCCAGCACATTCGCTGGCTCGAGAAACGCCTCGCCGACGTCGACGCGGAGCGAAGGCGGCCATCGCGGCTAGCCCCCTCTATCAGGCCCAGAACGCGTTGCTGCAGAGCGTGCCGGGCGTCGGACGGGTCACGGCCTTGACCCTGCTCGGCAAGCTCCCCGAACTGGGCCGCCTGTCCCGACGGGAGATCGCGGCCCTCGTCGGGGTGGCTCCGCTCAATCGGGACAGCGGCAAGATGCGGGGCAAACGCTTCGTCTGGGGCGGCCGAGCCCCAGTGCGAGCCGCGCTCTATATGGCCGCCCTGGTCGGCGTCAAGCACAATCCCGTCCTGCGCACCTTCTATACCCGCCTCCGTACAGCGGACAAGGTCTTCAAGATCGCCATCACCGCCTGCATGCGAAAGCTGCTCACGATACTGAATGCCATGGTGCGGCACAACCAGGAGTGGGATCCA
>Ga0163150_10001001_pt1 | contig 49993 bp, 46 predicted proteins | sample OliLakLV19P2IB_FD_148628 | JGI IMG/M metagenome (GOLD analysis project Ga0163150, IMG submission 148628) | Freshwater microbial mat bacterial communities from Lake Vanda, McMurdo Dry Valleys, Antarctica - Oligotrophic Lake LV.19.P2.IB | ecosystem: Environmental > Aquatic > Freshwater > Lake >... | reverse complement strand
GGGGCAATTCCGCCGCCGGTTGAGCCCGCTTGTCACACGGCCGCCGCTTCCGATACGCTTGCTTGGGCATGGTTGGTTCCTCCAATAAAGGGAAAATGGTTCTTCCCAGAAGGTATCTTCTGGGCGGAGGAACCGCCATGCTTTTCAACTACACGGGGGACATTCTCACCTGTGCTGGATTCCATGCGTAGGGATGTTCTTCTCTTCAAGACCAACAATAGAATATGGCGGCTTATCAGAACATCCGAGCACTAGCACGAGAAGCAAGATCACGAGTCGGTATAACATGGCTACTTAGATTGAGAAGTTAGGCGCGCTGGACAACATGCAAAAAGTTGAGCAATCACCTTGTCCGTAATTCTGATCTACTGAAATTTTGAAACCTCCACGATTCGCCCTCCAAACTTGTCCGCAGATTGAGGCTAAAAACGGGTCCACTTGGCTTATCAACCTGTGCAAGTATGCAAAACATAGTTTTGAAACCAGTACTGTCCGGTTGTTAGTTCAGACGTGCTAAGGAGTTAAGCGAGCAGCCTTGCAAAGTTTGTCGGAGCAAATCGAAGAAGTACGGGAAATGCCGCTTTCTTTGCCGTTATTCGTGGTGGTATTGACAGGCGATTTTTGGCATTGATCGCTGCCCTTCGGCTTAACACACGTCGCAGTTTCGAGGACACGCAAAACGTACTCGTGATGTCAATCTCAAAACAAATGTGGATAACGTATAATGGTTTTCAAGTCGTGCGCGCCGAATTGGTGAGCTAACTCCAACGTCAGCGCCGACATCGAGCTATTCTGAGATTCTTTAACCGGACAGTACTGTTTTGAAACACAGAAAAATCGCGTTAACAGAGGGGTGACTGACGGGATTCTAACCCACGACCTTCGCAGTCACAATCCGCACGGCTTGGCGATGGCTCTCAAACCCCCGATTTTGACCAGGGCTAATCTATGTGTTAAGATATAATGAACACCGCTAGAGCCGCGCAATGCCCCACTACGATTTCTTATGGAACGATGAAATTATTGACCACATTGCTCAACACGGTGTTACGCCCGAAGAATTTGAATGCGTCGTTCGAAATCCGCAACGGCTGGAAACAAGCGAATCGAGCGGCTTGCCAATCGCTTTCGGCCCGGATTCCGCAGGCGAAATCATCGCCTGTGTGTACGATGTTCATCAAGAGATCACCGTGATACCCGTTACCGCCTACCGTACCGAGGAACTGTAAGATGGCTGCCAAACGAATTTATCGCGACTTTACCCCCGAGGAAAAGGCTCGTATCGACAAGCTGCGCTCCGAGGTGGAGAAAGATCGTCCGAAGATTATCGAGACCCTCAAAGCCATGAACGCCACCCATAAGACGGCTAAACAGGTGATCTCTCGGTTAAAAGCGGAGCGTGAACGTCAGGGGTTGTCTTTAGCAGATATTCAGGATCGCACGGGGATTGCCCGAGCATCGATTTCAACAATCGAAAACTCCGAGTCTCCCAACCCGACAATCAAGACCCTCCAGCGCTATGCCTTGGCGCTGGGGCTTAAGTTAGAACTGTCTGTTCACTGACGTTGTCAGAAGGCGCAACGCGGTGCCGTGCCGGCAGGCTGAAAGAGGGTGGCTGATGGGATTCGAACCCACGACCTTCGGAATCACAATCCGAACGACCCTAGTTCTAATGCGTTGATACCACAACTACTTACGGCGAGCGACGAATCTGGTTGCACCAACGGTTGCACCAGCAATGCGAAAAACGCTCACGAAACCCCCTCGCAAGGGGTGAACGAAGCCGATGCGAAGCGACTCGAATTGCTCGCCGCTGATGGCCAATTGCAAGCAGTGGTTGATAGTTGGGCGATGCTTCCCGACGCGGTGCGAGCCGGGATCACGGCAATGGTGGCGAGTTGCCAGCCGAAGGGGTAGGGGGGCCGTCATGTTTCAAGAGTGGGCCAATGCGAGACCGTTGGCCTAGGTGAGTAGGAATTTTGGCATAATATGGATGTTTACCCTAAGGGGGAATGGGGGTGGGGGCGTTGTGCGCGCCCTGAGTCTGCCCCCCCCTATTTAGGTTCTTTCTAGTGGGCCTGCCGGGGGTGGCTTTGCCAGTGAGCGTCGCATTTTTTCACACGCACCAGAAAATCATGTTACTAGGACTATCAACTGGGCGGATATGACAGGCTAGCAGGCGGATTTTTGGATTCGCCCCCACCCCTTGCGCGTCTTGGAAGGTGGTAATTAGTTTGTCGATTCCCAGGCGATGCCGAATATCGGTGCATTCAACTAGGTGGAATTCTTCACGTTATCGTCGGTGGGAAAGAGTGGTTTTTGTTCCGCAATTCCATAACTGACGGGTTTCACCGATTCAGGCCCTTCATTGCGGGCGTTATTGACCTCGGGATCAACTAAATACGTTTCCATATCAGCCGAGGCGAACGGCTCGTAAAGGTAGGTGAGTTCTGTGGGGTCTTGCTTATCGGGGTTAAGCCACAAGTCGTAATCGCCTGGCGAAAGAATCACTGGCATTCGGTCGTGAATCTTCCCAACCATCTCATTCGCATGGGTCGTGAGTATGGCGCACGATTCGATTCGTGCATCGTCGTGTTTCCAAACTTGCCACAGTCCCGCGAAGGCAAATGGTTGAAAGTCAGTAATCCCGAAATAGTGTGGCTGTTTTTGCTTGCCGATCTTCTCCCACTCGAAAAAACCATCGGCCGGGATTAAACACCGCTTGTTTTTGATGATGCTGCGAAAAGTCGGTTTTTGAGCAACGTCTTCGGAGCGGGCATTATTCAGCACTGGACCGGCCTTCGGTGAATCGGCCCAGGGTGGCACAAGCCCCCAACGCATCATGCTTAGTTCGCGGCTTCCATCCACTTGGCGAATCACAGAAATCTGTTGTGTTGGTGCGATATTGTAGCGCGGGACAATATCCCACTCTTGGACCATCTCGGCACCAAACTGTTGCAGCAGAGAATTCAGTTTGGCTCGCAACGAAAATCGACCGCACATAATTAGATCACCTGTTTGACGAGAACCGGCGTTCGGTTGCGGCCGGTCATGATTTTATAGTAGTGAGTGCCTTCCATCGTGAGCATATAAACGTGGGGGCGTTCATTGGCGTCACGGACAAGGATTCCTTCGATACCGTGATTGACTGGAAACCACACGCCATTCTCCAAGGCGAGACTTGCCACGATTGTTATCTTTTCAGGGTTAGAGCCACGCCACAACCCTTTTTCGATGGATTCGATGGGACAGAGCCCGGAAGCGGGCAGCCGGCGAATGCGATTGCCACGGTTCCCCCATTCGTAAATCTCAACCTCGCCCTGGTGGATCACCGGCAAACAAGCGGCTTTGAGTTTCCGATCATCAAACAGAAACCACAATTCCTCCTCAGCCGTATTGCTGCGACGGTGGACCAAACGACTCAGTGCGTAACGGTCGAAGAGCTGGTCGGGAATCGCAACACGCCGCACTGAAATCCCTTCGCACACATCACACCTCAGAAGCACGTTTTTTCAGGAATGTCGCAAATGTCGAATTCATTGGCCGGATCGGCATATACGTCGGTCAGTGGGAGCGTAGCAGCGCTCCGAACCGCGAAACGTCCGACCGCGTTGTTGACTATGCGTTTGATGTCAGCGACGGGCGACTGATCGAACAGACTAAGCTGCCGATTCACGGTGGAACACAAATCACCGGCCACGACGTGCATGTAATGCACCTTGGCGTCGCGCGGCTGCCAAACCCTTGGCAGGAGATAGTAGGCTGCTTGGAGAAATGATTCAAAGTCAGTACGACTCCCCATGAGGCTACATCGCCAAGCACGATCAGGGTGCCCTTGGAAACTGAATTCCAATGAGAATTGATTCGCGGCATAGTGATAGTAGGCGAGCGCCTCGACAAGCCGCTCGACATTGCGGACCACAAAAGCGCGTACCCGCGTAACATCCCGGGAAGCTAACCCGATGCTGCCACCACGACTCACAAACTTGTGCGCGGGCCGTTTCGTGAGAATCGGTTTCACGGGATCACCGTTGAGTTCATACCACAAATCTTCGCCCGACTTGTGGAGAATTCGCCTGACAAAGCGACGATCAGCGTTAGCCAACTGTTCGCACGTTTGAATGCCGTAGGAGGCCAGTCGATTCGCGTTCCGTTGGGCGATGCCACAAATATCGGTAACGGGTCGATCACGTAGCAAGGCTATCCGAGCCCCATCGTCGATGGCGAGCCCATAGCCGAATGGCTTGTAGGCTTTGGTGACTAGCTTGGCCAGAGTCTTAGAGTGGGCCAACCCAATTGAGACTGGCACGCCAACTTGCTCAAGTATCGTCTGCTGCAAATCCCGCAAGAACGAGTGGCTATTTTCAGTGGTTGCAAAGAATTGTTCATCGACTGAGTAGAATTCCACCCGTGGGCTGATCGACTTGATGGCTGCCAGCATTTTGTGAGTCAACAAATCATAAAGGCGGAAGTCGCGTTTGATGTAGATGGCATCGGGGCACACTTCCTTCGCTTCCCAGATCGGCATTCCGGTATAGACGCCATAGGCTTTGAGTTCGTAGCTCTTGGCGATAATGCAAGCGCCATGATTGCCGATCACGCCGACCGGCATTCCGTTGAGCCATGGATGCCTGACGCGCTCAGCAGAAACGTAGAAACAATCTCCATCGACGTGGCCTATCATAATGACTCGTAAGATTACTATTCATGCGTTCACTAAAGCAACGGGGCACGACATCTTGGGGTGGTCGTGACCGGTGAGGCACTACGGCTCGCAGAAAGGTGACATAAATAGCAAATTGCCGACACAATTCGTGCCGCCGTGACAAACAGTGGCAGTCGGTTTAAGATTGGACCTTGTACTACCTGACAAGCGAATGCTCGATACGCCCAGACTTGGGGGCTCAAGAATGCTGTTGTTATCTGATCGTGAACGAACCGCCATTATCGGCGGACTCAAAATGCTCTCTGCCTTTGCTTGGGATGAGAAGCTACACGGGCAGCAAGTTGACAGAGAAGATATTGCCGGGTTGTTGGAAGTGGCCACCGAGGGCTATCGTTTTGACATGCTGAACCCGGAAGAAATAGAAGACCTAGGCAAGCAAGTGACCGGCAATAATTCCGTTCCAGACCGTGAGCGCGCCGCCATCTACGGTGCCCTGCAATTGCTTTCGTCCCATGCTTGGAGTGAAAGGCTTTATGGCGAGCCGGTCGAGGTGGGAGATATTCTCGACGTGGCCACTGAATGTTCTCGGTACGATATGATGAGTCCGGTAGAAATCCAGGCCCTAGGTGAGCGATTGACAACTCAATAGTCAATCAACGCTCGCCAAGTCGGATGTTTGGAATTCGCCCCCACCCCTTCGCGGACGCGGGTGGTCGTGATTAGTTTCGGTGTTCCCGGACAGCGTCTTAGGTTTTGCTGTGGGTGGCCAGATTCGTTCGCCGGGGGACGATCCCCACCAGCCCGAGAGCGAGCAGAAGCAAGGCATTCGGCTCAGGAACTACTAGGTTGGCCACAACTGAACCGGGCGAGCCATAATTCGCTTGCCAATCGGCAAGGTCCAGCGCGCTGAGAGGTTGAGGCGATTCACCCCGCTGCCACGCCAGAAAATCGTGACCATCGACATCGCCATCAGCGTCAAAATCTCCCTGTGAATTTGAAACCACGGAGAGTGTAACTGTGTCAGTTCCATAGAACACCGACCACTGAAGTGCCGGAGACAATGGTGGCAATTGCTCGACAAATGAGCCGGAAATGCCTTCGACAGTTTTAAGAATCTCGAATGAATCGCCTGCGATGGGCGAAAAGCTTGCGACAAACGAGACCTCTAAATCACCGGCGAGCGTGGCTGAACCGGAAATATCAAGCAAGTCGTAATCCCCTGCTTGCGTCCCGCCAAGCTCGATCAACAAACTGGAAGTAGCGCTCTGGTCATAGTCGCCTAAAATTGCAAGAGTCTCGACGCCGTCGCCTGGGGCAACATCTCCTCCAGCGACTACTAGATCACCACCGATAGTCCCCGCCCCTTGGAGGAGCCCTTCAGTGACGACGATTATTCCGGAACCGCTTGCCAGTTGGTTATTTATTGCCAGCGCACCAAGACCCATCTTGTTAAGTGTATTGCCGTTGAGCACCAATTGGTTGTTCATCGAAAGCATTGCACCCGCTGCTATGTCGACCTCTAAAATGCCGGTCGGAGTTGTGGGACTGATGGCAACAACGGCTTGAAATTGGTGCGAACCTTGAAGTACGTCAATTGACGGGCTACCGGTGTCAGCTTCCATCGTCAGTGTACCTACTCCAGCCACATTGTAGGACTGAGTGCTATCGAACGTGAGACTTTTGAGCGTCCTGTTCGTGTCGGTCACGATTGTACCCGTTGCTGCCAGTGCGTTTCCCAGCACGGCAGAAATTGAGTTTCCGTCGGGAAATCCAGTAACGTCCCAGTTGTCACCTTCCCAGGTGCCGCCAGAGGTGTTGGCCCAGGTATAGTTGGTGGAGATTATCGGTGTCCCTGTACTCACATCAAAGCTGCGGATGAACGTACCAGTGTCCAATTGGAAATCTACGTGGTTGCCCAGGTAGTCAATCGCACTAATGCTGTTGTTGTTAGAGGACATGTAGTAAATTCGATTCTCCGTCGGTGACAATCGAAACATCTCCAAGGGCGGCACCTCTCCAATCAACTGACCACCAGTTCCGTCAGTATTAACTCGAAAAAGCGCTTGACCTGAAGGTGCCGAAGTTGTGAAAAAAATCACCCCTAAGTCGGGATCAAGTTGCAACCGACTCACGCTCAGTTGAGACTGAAATCCCAAGATTTGGTCAATTGTGATGAGAGGTTGCAGTACGGGGGATGGGTTGTCGAAATCTGCAAATGGCAAGTATCGAATTCCGGACCCCACAGACCCAGTATTTGTTCCGACGTACAGAACGCCGTTGCTCCTGTCGATATCGGGATCGATGAAGAAAGCTACGCCGCTCGGTCGACTAATAGTCTTTTCCGCATCTGTGAAACTTTTTCGCTTAAGAAAATTGCCGCCGTCCTGATAGTAAACATTCTGACCACCGTGATCTACTTCCATTTGAGGACTCCCCGCTAAGCCGCTAACAAGTTGATTCAGATTATTTCCATCTAGATCAACTCGATACATCCGATCTGAGCCACTATTAGGCAGACTGCCTCCAAAATATAGTAAATCTTGACCAAATGAGTCCACTGCTACATTAAGAGCGAAAAAAGAATGGTCCAGTGTAGCGGGAAAGAATTGGTTCTCATGGACGATTACTTGTTGGTTCATTGGATTGGTAGCGTCAGCAGAGCGAATACGCGCTGGATTGGCGGAAGTATCCGACCAGAGAATTTGTACCGCAAAACAGTTGGTCGCGCAGCAGGCCCCAAGAAAGCAGCAGGAGACAAGTGTGACGAACCGAAAGAGCTGCCCGCTTGTTCGCCCAGGCTGCAAGTAAGACCGCCTAAGATTCATCGCTCATCCCTCCCCGCCGGTATTGGCTCTGCCAGTATAAGCCCGGGTTAAATCGGACGCCACCAATTCGCTTTTCTGCTATAATTTAGGCTCAAAGCTGCTATCTTCGGGGCGGCCGCCGCCAGCCATCAAGGATCGGATGAGGTGAATCATGGCAGAAAGCAAATCTACCGCTACGGACCGGCTCCGCCGCGAAGGGCGCTGGAATGAGGCCAGCATGTTCAAGGATGAAACCATTGCCAATCACCGTCGGGCAGGGATGGGCAGGCAGGATGCTCAAGCGGCGGGTTGGGCTGCCATGCTCGAAAAGTTCCCGCCCAGCGGGGAACATGAAACCGCCGAAAGCTACTTTCTGGCTGATGACCTAGCACTCTCGACGGGCGAAAATGGGAGCGACTTTGTCAATTCGGCATTTTGGGTCTTCGACAATCTTGCTCGCCGAGTCTCGCCCAACCAGGCACCTAGCTCGGGAGCCTGGGCCATGCTGGAATGGGCACGCACCAATAAGAATGATTTTTTCAAGAGCATTGTTCCCAAAGCGCTTGATATCAAGGCCAAGGAAGTCGCCGGCGGCGAGTTGGAAGCGATGGAAGAAATGGCCGAAACCGTTGAGCTGGAAAAATTATTGGACCTAGCGGCAAGCGATTGATCGGTCGAAACTAACGAGCGAACTAGAATCGCGCACTTGTTACGTAGGCGCGGGCGCGGGAAATTGTAGCATAGTTTTGAGATTTTATCACGGGTAGTTGTTGCGGGTTCGAAACCAAAGCAACGTACGACCAGCGGCAGGGATCGCTCGCCCTTTCCAGCGCGATCTGCCGCCGGTTGGCCCGCAATTGGAAAGGGAATTCTGATGCCGAGTATTAAGTTCCCTCAGCTGGTCGCATTGGCTGAGCTGCTGGAGTCTGAGGATGTTTTTCTTTCGCTCGGCACACTTGAAAGTCTGTTAGAGCAGTGCCAAGAGCAACTAAAGCTGAGGGCCAAGGAATTCGCCCCGGCCTGGAGTACTAATCTTGAATGGAACCTCGAACAATTAGAAACCACTTTTAGAATCTACCTGCTTGAGAAAGCCGGTAATGGGCAATTCCGGACGTGCGCGATCGCGTTTAGTAAAAATCTGCGATTGGCCTTATTTCAACCAGACGAATTCATGGAACTGAAAGGGCCGGAGGCGAAAGACCATAGAAACCAGTTGATGGCCACGCTAAGGGAAAGAAGTCGTAAATGGCCGCAACCACCGAAGTATATTAAGTTGGTTTCGCTTCCTGCTGACGCTTCAGAAAATAATCCAAGTTCGGTTACAAACTTTTTACAACAGCTGATAGACGCACCGGACGTTGTAGAGTTGACTGAACCAGGAATGGCGTTGCTCGAAGCGCACTTAAAACGACCCAGGACTCTAAAGCAAATGCGCCAGGAGGCGCTAGCGGCGGATGGATCAAACAAAACGACAGGCCGTCAAAAGCTAAAGTTAATTCGAGACTACAACCGTAGACTGCCACGACGAGCCGAGGCATCCGAGCCCGCCCAAAATTGGAATATCTGTCAAGGTTATTTGGATCCATTGGCCAACGCACTGGCCGCGATTGCACACAGATTTACCAAGCATTTCGACGTTGCAAGGCACGACGAATTAGAGAGAGAGTATGAATCGATTGTGGGAGCTTCGGCGCATTTTTCGGAACATCTTACTGATGACCAGCGCCAACGACTCGACACGGTGGTACAAGAGCTAGCAGCAATAAATGAGCCACCCACGGCGCAACAAGTCGAAAGTCTTTATAAGAAATATCAAATTGAATTGGCGGCGGATTGGCTAAAGGTCAATGTATCTGTTGAATATGCGAACGATTTTGGCCAACAACTTGAAGCTGCGAGAAAGCGGCTTGCTGCCTTGGAGTTCAAGGCGAGCCAGATAATCAATGGTGACGAAGCGAAATCCGAAACGATTTTCGTTCGGTATGCAATCCAGAGATTGCTTGTCCGCCATAATGATTTGCTCCACGAACGATTTCCTGACCACGAACAGCAACCAGAGCGAGATGAACTGCCGGCCGATTTGCGGCGATTCGAGATTGAGGTGGTCGACGAATACACTGAAATACAGAAGCAATTCGGCGAGTTAGCAACATACTTGCGCCGTACTGCCAAGCTGATTCCTTCGCAACGGCCAAGGGACGTGGCTGGTGGGAAGTTGCCGCCGATGAGCGAAACTGCCAACGGCGAAATAGCCAAGCTCCACAAGAAAGTTGTTGCATTAGAAAAGCACAACAAAGCAAGGCTAACACCGCAAGCGAAGCGACGCCAAGTGCGAATAAAGTTTATTCGTGCCCGGGTTGGTAAGAAAGTCTGGCAAGAAATTGTCACTGATTGGCGAGCGAAGCCGCCGCACGAATGGAAAGCCGAGAATCTGGCCGACGCGATGCGTCTATTCTGGGGGCGACATGGCGACAAATAACCGACAAAACCGACAAAATAATTCCGTCGGTTTCGTCGGTTCGGTTGTCTAGTGCGTAAACCCGTGCCGAGCAAACGACTTGCGCGAATTCTGATACTCTGCTTTCCGACAAAATTATGTCGCCTGAAACTTCAATCATGCGTTGGCCGTGGTGGTCGACGCGATTCGATTGGAGGTTTTTGCGATGGAAAAGAAAAGTTCTCTTGCCGCCCCGCCGGCCGCGCTGCTGGACGTGAAAGCGATGGCCGCCTTGCTCGATTGCGGGGTGCGAACCGTTTATCGCCTCGCCGACGCGGGCCGCTTGCCCGCCCCGGTGAAATTGGGCGCTCTTGTGCGCTGGCGACGCGATGCGATTGACGATTGGCTCGCCGCTGGTTGCCCCCCGATTCGGATTGTAAAGGGGGGCCGACGATGAACACCCGAGAACAATTGCGAGAACGCGCCGAAATGGGCAAGCAATTTGGCATGACGCTCGCCGCCGATGCGAAGCCGGACAAAGTGACCGCCGGCAAAGTGGCGTTGCTGAAGGCGCTGCTGTTGTCTGCCGACGGCACAGCGACAATCGACGATGCGACCGCCGACTTGTCGGCTGAATTCCGCGACGGTGGCAAGTGGCGTGGCACGGTCTGCCGTTCGCTCGCCACGGCGGGATTGATTCGGCGCGTTGACGTGGTGCAAAGCGACCGACCGACACGGCATCGCGGTTACGTCACCCGCTGGCGATTGGTCGACCGCCAACAAGCGGCGCTCTTTGTGTCGCGGCTGGTGGCGTCAATCGACGTGCGAATTCTCTCGGCCGCCGACTTGGCCAATCAAAAAAGTGAAACCCCGACCGTTGGAGTGGCCGGGGTTTCTGAGCAATCGACCCTTCCCGTTTTTGAAAGAAAGGAATCGAATCATGGGTAAGCTAACCGACATTCTAGCCGCCGGTGGATTCGGTGGCGATGACTTTGCGAGAAGCTGGCAAAACACCGATGCGGCTGGGGAATTCTCGCCCTTGCCGCCGGGCGAGTATCTCTGCCATGCCGAACGGGGCGAGCTGCGTACCGCGAAAACGGGAACGCCTGGCTATTCGCTGGCGTTCAAAGTTATCGAGGGCGAATACATCGGCCGACTCTGTTGGCTCGATTTGTTTCTGACGCCCGCCGCGTTGCCGATGGCCAAGCGGGACTTGCTGAAACTCGGCATCGACTCGCCCGAGAAGCTCGAACGGCCGCTGCCGGCGGGGATCCAGTGCAAGGTTCGAGTTACCCTGCGGAAGGATGACTCGGGCAACGAAACGAATCACGTTCGGCGGTTCGACGTTATCGGAATCGACGGGCCGACTGCGGACCCGTTCGCTCCCGACTCGCCGGATTCGGAAGGGGGCGACAATGGCCAATTCTGACAATGCGACGCTTGGGTTTCGCATTGTTGGAGATTGCACGGGGGAACGTCGGCTTGTAGATTGGCAAGCCGCGTTCACCGCCCACTCGCAATGCGACGCACGGGCCGAAGTACACCGCGAAGCGTACCTATCGGCGTTCGAGTTTACTGGCGAGTTCGCCGCGCACTTGACCGACCAACACACCACGAAAGGCTACGCGGGCCGGTGTGGGGCGCGGTGGTTGTGGTTCGACATTGACGCCGACGGCGACTTGGAACACGCCACAACGCAAGCTCGCCGCTTGTGTGCGGGCATGGTCGAACGCTACGGCATCGACGCCGATACGCTGTTGGTGTTTTTCAGTGGGGCGAAAGGGTATCACGTTGGCTTGCCGATAATGCTGGCTGGTTCGCCGGAACCGTCGGCAGAGTTTCACAAGATAGCGCGGCGATTCGCCGAAGGGGTTGCCGAGCGATTGGCCGTGACAATCGACGCGGGCGTTTATGACCGGGTGCGAGCGTTCCGCGCTCCGAATTCTCGCCACCCGAAAACCGGACTTCACAAACGGTGGTTGTCGTTCGATGAACTGTTGGGGCTGAGTGTCGACGCGATACTGCGACTCGCCGCGACGCCCGAGCCGTTCGCTCCGGGCGCTGACGCTGACGGCTCGCCGGTGGCGATTGCTGATTGGCGAGAAGCGACCGAAGCCGTCGAACGGGATACGGCGGCACTAGCCGAACGTCGGTTAGTGAACCCACAAGCGAAACTGAATCGGCTAACGCGGGATTTTATCCGCGACGGTGCGGCGAGCGGGGACCGGCATCGGTTGTTATTCTCTGCCGCCGCGAATCTGGCCGAGTTCGGTTGTCCGCCAGCGCTCGCCCATGAATTGCTCACGGAAGCGGCGCTCGATAGCGGTCTGTCCCCAAGCGAAGTACGTCGGCAGATTGATTGTGGACTCGCCGCTGTTTCTCCAAACGAAGGGGGGACCGCATGACCGCTAGTTTCGTGTCTGCCGTCGATGCGATGGATCGTTGGCGTGGTGACGTGCTGACGGGCGCGAAGCTGCCACGGTGGCAACTGGGCAATGGGTTCGATGCTGTCGAGTTGGGGCCGGGGTTGGTATTGCTGTTGGGCGGCGCGCCGGGGGCGGGGAAAACCGCGCTCGCCATGCAATGGGTTATCGACGCCCTACGAATCGACGAAAGCTTGCGGGCGTTGGTGGCGAACGTCGAAAGCTCGCCAGCGGTGCTACTCGATAGGCAACTGTCGCGGTTGTCAGGCATACCGCTAGACGTGATTCGCAAGCGGGAATTGACCGACGCGCACGGCGAGCGACTCGCCGGCGCGTTCGAGATTCTCGACACGGTGGGAGAACGGCTAGCGTTTCTCGAATCGCCGTTCAGTTTGCCGAACGTCGCGGCCGCGGCCGATGCGACCGACGCCAAGTTGATCGTGATTGACTACGCGCAACGCTTCGCGGCGGGGGAGGGCGAGAAACGCCACGAAGTAAACAAACTCATGGATTATTTGCGACGGTTCGCCGACGCGGGTTGTGGCTTGCTGGTGCTCGCCGCCGTGGGGCGGACGAAAGACGCGAAAGGTCGCAGCTCTTACGTGGCTGAGGGGTTGAATCTGGCGAGTTTCCGCGAATCGAGCGAACTGGAGTTTGGTGCCGACTCGGCTTACATGCTCGCCCCCGGCAAATGCAACGCGGTGAAGCTGGCTTGTCTCAAGAATCGCCACGGTGAGCCGGTGAGCGTGGAATTGGAATTCGACGGAACGCTGCAACGATTCACGACGGCCGACGGCTGGCGAGATTCCCGCGACGATTCGCCGACGTTCGACGTGTCGGAACTGTGGAATCTGCCAGCGGGGGGCGACGATTATGCCGAGTGAAAGCAAACAACAATTGCCCCCGTTGCCGCCGCCTATCGAGCCGCCAGCGAAACGCGAACAACGGGAATCTGCCGCCAAAGGGAACCGCAAAGCGGCCGGGCGGTTCGCGGTGCTGAATTCGTTTGTCGACCGTGGGGCGCGCACGGTGGATACCACCGCTGTCGCGGTGTGGCTGGTGCTCTATCGAGAAGTACAACCCGACGGCACGGCTACTGTCTCCCATGCTCGCATTGCCGAGCGATTGGGAGTGAAACGGTTGACCGTGACTCGGGCAGTTGGCCGACTCGAATCCGTCGGGCTGGTGCGAGTGGTGCGGCAAGGGGGCTGGCAACGGGGGCCGTCGACGTACCGAATTCGGGGTTCGGTAAAGCCTAGAGGGCCGTAAAGCGCAAGTATCGTGGGCGATACATTACCAAGTATCACCAGAGTACGTTTCCAAGTATCGCCCGTGATACATATTCCAGAATCCATAAGCGTGTTCGCATTATTGGTCATTCTGACCATGCAAACACTTACAGAAAGAAAAGAGCGATGGCCGCCGCCGCAACGCCCGCAACAGAAATAGCCGAGCGACTTGCCGACTTGTGGGGGAATCGTTCAACTCCGAAGCCGCTGGCGACGGAACCGCCCAAGTTACCACCGCTGCCCGAGCCGCTACGGTGCGGATTGAATCACCACAATTCAGCGAATTGGCAGTATGGGCCGGACCGCTACGCCCGCAAAGGTTATCGGCGAGTGACTTGCAAGGGTTGCGGAGTGTTCTACGGGTACGCACTACCGAAAGTGAAAGCAAAACAACCGAAGTGATTTCCTAGTTGACACAATTTCCCGGATAGTGTAACTTTTGTTACATGACCGCCCGCAAGAGAAAGACGATAACGATGACTAACCGACTGCGAAAAGCAGTGAACGATTGCCCGCTGCCGTTCCAAGCGTTGGAGCGCGAAACGGGTGTACTTCGGCAAACGCTAATGAAATTCGCCCGTGGCGATTCGAGTTTGCGACTCGATATGGCCGACAAGCTCGCCGCCTATTTTGGGTTAGAACTGACCGAATTCGAGGAAACCGACAATGGCTAGCATTTACAAGAAAATCGTCACCCGCAAATTACCAGCCGACGCGGAATTGTTTGTCCGCAAGGGTGAGCAATTCGCCCGCTGGCGAGTTGGCGATAAGTTGCGAACCGCCCCGCTGGCTGTTGGCAAGAATGGCGAGCTACGGATTCGGACGGAAGCGGCGACGTTTACCGCGAAATATCGTGACGGCCGGGGGATTGTTCAAGAAGTGGCGACCGGTTGCCGCGACAAGACTGCCGCGCAAGCTATCTTGGGTGAACTGACCGCCCGAGCCGAGCGGGTGAAAAGCGGGTTGGTTTCCACTGCCGACGATCTGGCGATTGACCACCAGCATACGCCGTTACTCGATGCGCTCGCCGCCTACGTCGACCACCTACGCGCAAGAGGACGTTCGGCGACTCACGTTGCCGATTGTGAACGACTCGCCAAGCGGGCGTTCGCCGATTGTGGCTTCACAACGCTCCGCGAATTGTCGGGTGAGCCGTTGGAACGGTGGCTCACAAGTTTAACCGACGGTGGATCGTCGCCCCGGACGCGCAACAGCTATTTGCAAGCCGTGAGGGGTTTCTGCCGCTGGTGTGTTCAATCGGGCCGATTGCAAACCGACGCCACAAAGCGAATTGGCAAGCTGGCCGAAGCGGCCGACTTGCGACGCCAACGCCGTTCGCTTACCCCCGTCGAACTTGAAAAGCTACTCTACGCTGCGCGGTTGCGACCGCTGGCCCAGTACGGCAGGGAATCGGTCAAGAAAGATAACCCGACGGGCCGAGCGACTTGGAAGCTTGCCCCGCTATCGTTCGATTCCTTGCCCGCTGCCATTGAACGTGCCAAAGAAAAGTTCGCCGACAAGCCCGAGCGAATTGCCGAACTAGAAACCCTGGGCCATGAAAGGGCGCTCGCCTACAAAACGCTGGTGCTCACGGGGTTACGTCGGGGTGAATTGGCTTCGCTAACTGTTGGTTCGGTGGTGCTCGATAGTTCGACGCCGTTTCTGGTGCTCGAAGCGGGTGACGCCAAGAATCGCCAACGGGCCGAGATTCCCTTGCGTAGCGACTTGGCGAGCGACCTTGCTCAATTGATAGCTGCCAAGCGGGAATCGCTCACGGGGCAGTATGGGGCCGCTGACGGGGTGCTGAGTATCAAATCCGCCCGAACCATTCAACTGCCGAGCGATACGAAACTATTCCCAAGTGTGTCGAGTGAACTTATCAAAGTGTTCGACCGCGACTTAGCCGCTGCCAGTATCGAAAAGAGCGATGATCGGGGCCGCACGGTGGACGTTCACGCCTTACGACATACCTACGGTTCGCTGTTGTCGGCTGGTGGTGTGGCACCGCGTACCGCCCAAGCGGCAATGCGACATAGCTCGATTGACTTGACAATGAACGTCTATACCGACCCGAGAGTTCTGGACGTGGCTGGTGCGCTTGATTCACTGCCCGCCTTGCCGTTGGATGCTAAACCGAACGAGCCGCAACAGAATGTCGCCACGGGAACCGATGGCCGCCGCGCTAGTGTACAAAGTAGTGGCAATCGTGTTGCACTAGATGTTGCACCAACTTCTGACAAACGGTGCAAATCGGTGGCAACTGGTGACATTTGGGCAGAAAAGGCCAATTGCACAAAAGAGAATTTTCGTCCTACGAAACAAGCTATTTCGGCGAGTTTTGAAAGGGTGGCTGATGGGATTCGAACCCACGACCTTCGGAATCACAATCCGACGTTCTAACCAACTGAACTACAGCCACCACAAGGGAATCCAACGATCCTACTGCTCCCGCTGGCACCGGTCAACGGGCGAGTAGGAGACCTTCATTTTGCCGAATTTATTGAACCGCAACGGCACGAAGAACACGACGAAGGGGGGCTTTCGGCTGTCTGCTCTCGGCTCTCAGCCATTCGTCGTGACCGTTGTGTCGTCGTGGTTCAAACTTACCGGGCGCGGAGTTTCATCACCGCAAAAGTTAGCAGCGTTCCCACCACCATGCCGGCCACGAACAATAGTATTCCAGCCGGGGCTTCTTGGGGGGTTACATGGGCAAGCATTGTCATTAGGGTTGTCTGCATATTAGAGTCCTCCTCGCGGAAATATGTTCGCGATGTTAGCGCTTGGCAGTGGGTTCGCTGGCGGGTGCGACCAAGCTTTCCAGATACTCGCGGTACTGGGCATCTAGCTGGGCAAAACTCACGCCCGTTACTTCCTGGAGGGTAGTCGGTTTGTCGCGGCCTGCATAGACGAGCCGCAGGTATTCCATCAGGGCCGGGCGATAAACGCCGTCGCGGTAGTGCATGAAAAACGTCGCTAGCCCCGCCGACTGGCTGTAGAGTTTGGCGATGTCCGTGCGCCGCTGGAGGTCGCTCGTGCCGAGTTGGGTAAGTTCCGCAAGCGGCACGTAAAAACCATCGACGATCGCGTTTTTGTAAGCCGCTGGGAGACGACCTTCGTTGGGTGTGCCAATCGAAAATGCTGGCAGTCTCTCGGCGAGTTTCACCGGCGTGAGCGATTCAAAATAACAGGCGATCCCCTCCAAGATCCAAGCGTTCGCCAGCCCGCCCACGTTGCGGGCCGTGCGCGTCGATTCTTGAAAAAACTGATGCACGGCTTCATGTGTAATCGTGCCGGGGTCTTGCTCTTCGCCAGCGAAAAAATGGAGAGTGCGCGTGCCATCAAAATAAATGCCGAGCGTCATGCCGATGCGTGGCTGCTGGCGAATGAGGGCGTCATTGTATTCGTCGCGGGTGCGATAGTAGATCACCTGAAATGGCTGGCCGCGATAGCTGGAGGATTCTTTCCCCGCAAACCGTTTTTCGAGTTCGGCCGGCTCGATCAAATACGCGCCGCACAGTTGCAACCACGCCTGATAGCTGGCCTCCAACCGCCCGGCAAGCTCCGCGGCGGCTTCACGACTATGATCGGTGGTCACCTGAAAATGATCGGTGCGGATTCGCCAGCCGTCGTCGATGGTCGCATGACGCTTGGCATCTTCTGCCGCAGTGATCCACCGCTTGCCGACCTTTCGTTCGCCCGCTTCATACTTGGCCACATCTTCGGCAGCGATCCAACCGAACTTCGGATGCCAGACAAAGCCGTCCTTCATTTGGCGAATGGAATAGCTCCCCGCCCATTGGTCGTCATGTTTTTCATAGCCCAAGACCCGCCGTGCGTCGGCATGGTCGGGATCGAACATCAAACTCCGCGCCGCCGCACGCAACGCGGCTCCCACGTCGTCCTGTTTGCTGAACTCGCGCGCCTGGGCAAAGCTCGCGGCAGCCTCGCGGCGATTCTCGTCAGTGATTTCGCGTGCTGGTATTTCCGTTTTTGCGCCACCGGAATAAATATCCGGCACGACAAACACGATTTCGCCGACATCCGCCCGCGCAGCACCGGTCACGAACAACAATGCGAGCACAACGAGAGAATAAAATAATCTCAAACCGACACTCGAATATTTAGCTGCGGCGCTTGCACCGCGATCAAAAAACTCTGCGCCGCAGTGCTTGCACCGCGCTACAACAAAAGAACACCCGTCTCAATTGTAGCACGCGCCCAAAAAACGGAATCAGCTATCCGCAAACGCCGCGTCAAACGCCACGTTCGAGGGGGCGAAATCGAGCTTCTTCACGAACTCACACGCCTCGCGGGCACCATGCTCGCGGTTCATCCGCGCATCTTCCCATTCCACGCTCAGCGGCCCCGCATAGTTGATGTCGTTGAGCGCGCGAATGATTTCCTCGAAGTTCACGCCACCGCGGCCGGGTGAACGGAAGTCCCAACCCCGGCGGGAGTCGCCAAAGTTGAGATGGCTCGACAAGATGCCGCTACGGCCATTGAGCGTGACAATCGCGTCTTTGACATGGACATGGTAGATGCGGTCAGGGAATTCGCGAATGAATTCGACGGGATCGACACCTTGCCAAATGAGGTGGCTGGGGTCGAAGTTGAAACCAAATTCTTCGCGATGGCCGACCGCTTCGAGCGCGCGGTGAGCCGTGTAAATGTCGAAGGCGATTTCCGTGGGGTGGACTTCGAGTGCGAAGCGCACGCCGCACTCGCCGAACACGTCGAGAATCGGATTCCAGCGCGCGGCAAACTCGGCGAAGCCCGCCTCGATGGTCGACTCCGGCACTGGCGGGAATGAATACAAGTAAGGCCAAATCCCCGAGCCAGTAAAACCGTTCACCACTTCCACGCCGAAGCGCTGCGCCGCGCGGGCCGTGTTCTTCATTTCCTCGGCAGCCCGTTTGTTGACGCCGTTGGGATTGCCGTCGCCCCACACATGCTCGGGGAGAATCGATTTGTGCCGCGAATCAATCGTGTCGCACACCGCTTGGCCCACGAGATGTCCGCTGATGGCGAGGCATTGCAGGTCATGGCGATCAAGCTGCTCGCGCTTGGCCTCGGTGTAGCCGTCGTCGTTGACCGCTTCGGAGACATTAAAATGATCGCCCCAGCAAGCGAGTTCCAAACCGTCGTAACCAAACTCGCGTCCCTTGCGGGCCATATCGTCGAGCGGCAGATCAGCCCATTGACCGGTGAAGAGAGTGACGGGGCGCGACATGAATGGTTGCTCCTATGCCAAGGGGGGATGAGAAGCACGCATTGTCGCAAATTTCAAACGATTCGCAACTCGCCAAAAATAGCCGCCGATTGACAATCGTCAGGTCCGGCGACCAAGTCTGGTCGCGGCTATTGGGGACAACGAAAAAGCATTAGCTATAATTTTTCCAGACAACAATTCCCCTTCCAACACAATCCAACAGCATGAACCTTCCCGCCAGAAAAGCTTGTTACGTTTTGACAGCTATCACATTGTTCTGTGGTGATTCATCGGCTGCCGAGGTGGCGATTGATATTGAAGTCGTCATGGCCCCCGGTGTGCCGATCACCGCTCCGCAAGAGTGGGCCGAACGGCTGGGCAAGCTGGGGCTTGATCACGTGCAGATTCGCTCGGCGCGCGGCGAGGAAAAACCGTCGACCAAACTGAACGACACCGGCACCCGGGTCGAAGTGCTGGCCGTGCTCACCAGCGGTGATGAATTGGTCTTGCCGCAACGAAAGTTCCGCGTGAGCCAACTCGCGGAACTGCGGGAATACTTTGCCAATTTGCCGGAGCAGATTGTCGAAGAAGGAATCGTCCGCGGGCCGTTTCGCCTCACCGAGCAAGAATTTCACACGGTCATGGCCGATCTCGGCAAGCCACTTGGCACTTCGACAGCCGGAAAAACAACCGGCGCGTTGCTCGCCTATTGTGGCACCAAGTTTCACTTGCCGATCAGAAAATCAATAATTGCTGAGAAAATCTTGGCAGCCGCCCCGCTACTCAAGGTAGAACTCGAGAAATTTGCGTCGGGAACAGCACTCGCGATTGCTTTGCGCCGAGAGGGGCTCACCCTGCGTCCTCAAAACATTCCTGGCGATTTTCATTTGATTGTCGAACCCTATGAGCGTGGCCAGTCGGTTGGAAGGCCGAGGAAACTCCCCGCCAATTGGCACCCAAGTTGTACGAACCGCTCTCCATCGAGATCGAAGGCTACACGCTCGCGACGGCACTAACGGCACTCGCGCCGCGACTAACCGTGCCGGTGGTGATGGACGAGTGGGTGCTCGCCAAGCTCGACATCGACCCCGCCAAGATCAAGGTTAAGCTCCCGGCGAAAAAAAGATTCCTGAAGAGCGCCCTTGACGGCATGTTCAGCCAAGCGCGGCTCGCCTGTGAATTGCGCATCGACGACGCGGGGATGCCCTTCCTCTGGGGTACGCAATACGGCCCCGACAGCCGCCCGGCTCAATAGCGGCCAAGTCGAACAGCGTGAACCGCCAAGGAAGAACTTTTTACCACGAATCTAACGAATAACACGAATAATTCATTCGTGTTATTCGTTAGATTCGTGGTTTATCAAATTCTTGGCGAACATAGTGATTGGCGGTTCACTGTTTTGCGATTCTTTATTGGGCTTGGCCTTCGGGTAGTGATGCGTTCCAATAGCGTGCTAGCAGCGGCCGAGATTTCTTATGGAACTTCCATCAACAATGATTCCCGCGGATTGGCAACTTCCCGAGGTGATCCGCGCGCGGCTGGGTGACGGCCCCGGCCGGCAGCGGGCGATGTTGCATGACGGACATTTGCTGATTGTCCTGCACGATGTGCCGCTCAAGCGCGAACGCAAACGGACGGGTCAATTCTTTTGGCGGCAACCAAGCGGCGAATGGAAATCTACGATCCCTGGAAATGCTGCTCAAGCCTTTGACGCTTTCCTGGAAACCTACGCGGTCGCCCTGCAGCGCTTGACCTCGCTTTACGAGACCGCCGACGAGAGTGTCGATTACTTCGAAATGCAAGTTGAGCTTGCGCCGATTGTACGGTCGAGCCGCAATTTGTACGGGGCCCTGGTAGACGCCAGAAAGATGTGTCCCGAGGATCGGGAACTCATTAACTCGCGGGATGACGCCTACGAATTGATGCGCAGTGCTGAGCTGTTGCACGACGATGCCGAGTCGGCGCTCGAGTTCGACATCGCCCGGCAAGCCGAGGAACAAGCGAAGTCGAGCCATCAGATGGCCATCTCGTCGCATCGGCTCAACGTGTTGGCGGCGTTTTTCTTTCCACTGGCGACCCTCTCGGCGTTCTTCGGCACGAACCTTACCAATGGCATCGAGAAATGGGACAAGGCTCATCCCGCGCTGCTGTTGGCAATCATGCTCAGCGCCGCGTTGCTGATCGGCGTGATCATGAGTCGCTTAATCACCCGTCCGGCGAAGCAGTCAAAGCTCAAGCCGATGGTGAAGGACAAATAGGCACCGCACTCATTCAGCCAAATTTCGGAATCGACCAGTGCCCTTCAGCGCGATACTTACGGCCGAGGAGCGCGTTGGCCGCTGGGTCGTCGACGATTTGCTCTTTCTCGGCATCGAACACCAGCGAGCGTTGCAGCCGCGTGGAAATGTTGCCCAGGTGAATCGCCGTGGTGGCGCAGTTGGCGCATTCCACAGGAGCGTTGGGCGTTTTACCATTCTTGGCCGAGTCAATCCAGTTTTGCATATGCAGGGCCACTTCCGGTTTCACCACGCCGTCGAGCTTGAGTGGGATGCGATTTTTCTCTTCGTCGAACACGTCGAACTTGCCACGCTTACTGACGAAGAGCTTCCCCTTGCTGCCGTAGAATTCAGCCCCGGAATCAACATTGTAGGGATAGCTGTTGGACCAGAGCCGTTGCTCGTAAATGAGCATCCGCTCTCCGGAGGGTGTTTGGTACTCAAACGTGATTTGCTGCGTGTCGGGCCATTGCCGGTCGTCGTGGAAGAAATAAACGCCGCCGCTGCCGGAGATTCGCTTGGGCGCGCCAATGACGCCGAGGCCCCACAGGGCGTAATCCATCTCATGCACGCCATCATTGCCCAGGTCACCGGCACCAAAATTGAACCACCAATGCCAATCGTAATGGAACCGGTTCTTCTGATAGGGCAGCCACTCAGCCGGTCCAACCCAAGTCTCGTAATCCACGCCTGCCGGTGGGGTGGTTGGCTGTTCGTGGCCGATGCTTTTGCGAGTCTGCCAATTCCAACATTTTGCCACGAGCACGTCGCCGATAATGCCATCACGTAAGTGACTGATCGCTTCTTGGATTCCAGGTGAACTGCGCGCTTGCGTGCCGTGCTGCACGGTCAGACCTGATTTCTTGGCAGCGGCACGCAGCAGTTGACCTTCGCGAAAGTTGTGCGAGGTCGGCTTTTCGATGTAAACATGTTTGCCCGCCGCAAGTGCGAGCAGTGCGGCGGGGACATGCCAATGGTCGGGCAGCGCGATCGTGACGCCGTCGATGCTGGGATCATCGAGTACCCGACGCAGATCGGCCACACCCTGAGCGCCCGTAGTCTCAACTCCTTCAGCCAAGCGTTGCTCATCGATGTCGCAAACGTAGGCAATCTCGGCATTCGCAATTTCTGATAATGCGCGATAATGCACATTGCCTTGGTTGCCGCTGCCGATCACGCCGATGCGGAAGCGCTCGCTCGCCGGGGCAGCCCAAGTGCGCGCACTACCCAGTACACAGCCGGCCAGCGCGCCGGTGGAAAGTGCAGCGAGAAAATTACGTCGCGAGGGGCTGGACATTTTTAGTCCCTGATCGAGAGCAGTGGGCGATCACTTCATCCTAAACAAATCGGTTGGCAAATGAAGGGCGCTGGCTGGTGAGATCAACTACAGGCCAGTTTCCACGACAAAAATCTGGTTGTAGGTTGCACCGTCACGGTGGACTGGTTGCACGTAAGCAATCTGCCGCCCATCGGGAGAGAAAACACAAGCCTCGCCGAGTGGTGAGAATTTTTCTGATGCCGCCCTGGTGAGCCGCCGCGTTTCTCTGCTCGTGGTATCTATCAGCCAGACGCTGCCATCGGCAGTGGCCGCGACATCCACGCCATTGGGGTGCCAGGTGAAGGCCGAGGCAATATCAAACGGCTGGTGCGTGATTTGTCGAGGCAAACCGCCGTTGGGTGAGATCGTCCACAACTGCACATGGCCGTTGTCGTCGCGCATGAGAAATGCGATCTGGCTCCCATCGGGCGAACTACGGGGCCAATGCCGGGGGCCTTGCAGGCCGGGGTGTTTGCGGTCGGCGGTATATGTGAGTCGTCGCTGCATTGTGCCCAGTGGCGGGGCAGGGCGGCGCGTTTCCGTGCCAGCCAGAGGTTCGGTTCCCTCGACGGTCATATCTTGGGGAAGATCAACGGCAAAGAGTTCAGTGATCGTTTGGCCGTTAGCCGTGATCACGTCCCCGAGAAATGCGAGCGCATGAGTTTGGCGTGAACCATCGCTCCGCACATAACCCTGGCTGCCAATCCAAGCGTCTTCATAGGCACGGCAAATTTCGTCGGAACCCGGTTGCGGCTGGTTCACCGTCTTGGTGACAAGCACGGAAAACGCCGTGCCATCGTGATTGCGAGGATGCGAGCGTGGCACGATGACAGGTCGATCAACCAACGACATACCAATGTTGCGTTGATTCTCACCCAGTTCCGTGAGAATATGATCGTCGTAGGTAAAGCTGACAAACTTCCCATCGCGGCTGAAAACATGCACATGGGTTCCGCCGCGCAAGGCGCCGGGAGTAAACGGAGGGGTGAGATCGCGTGCATCAAGGGGATAAATCTCTTGTGGTTGTGAAGTGTTGACGATCATCCCCTGACGATGGCACGCTGAGTATTGCCAGTCGGAGTTGGGATGCTCGGGGCCGAGAATGAACACCACCTTTTCATCCGACGGATGATAGGTTGCCACGCCACAACACGCATCGTTTTGCCTTTCGTAGGGAACTTCCACACGGCCCGAGTCAACATGCACCCGCTCAATCCGCTTGCCATTGAAAATGGAGCCTGCTGGGTCGCTGCGAATGTCGTAGACCAGCCACTCTCCATCGGGGGACCACACGGCCGTGTTGGTAAGAATGTGGCCGTGCGAGGCGTCAGTGATTTGCCGGGGAAGTTGGAATTGGTTGTGCGCGGACATGAGCGAAACTCATTCGGGCTTACTGAATTCCTCGCGAGCCAGCCGGCTAATCAAGTAGCCCCACAGAATGGGTAGCAGCGAGATCACGACGATGCCGATCACCACGACTGTAAAATTATCTCGCACCATCGGCATATTGCCAAAGGCGTAGCCCGCTCCCGTGCAGAGTCCGACCCACAGCACACCACCCGCCACATTGAAGAGCGCGAATTGCGAGTAGGCCATGTCGCCCGCCCCGGCGACAAAGGGGACAAACGTGCGGACGATCGGCACAAAGCGCGCGAGCACAATTGCTTTGCCACCATATTTCTTAAAAAAGCGATGCGCTTTGTTCAGATGGTCGCGATTGAGCGCGCGGTGCCAGAAGCTCGTGCGATCTTCCGCCTTGAAGATTTTCGGGCCGAGATAATTGCCGATCGCGTAATTGACCGCGTCCCCCAAAATGGCCGCGGCCACTAACAGCAGCAGCACGACCCAGAGATTCAAAATGCCAGATGCGGCCAGGGCCCCCGTGGCGAAGAGGAGCGAATCGCCGGGCAGAAAAGGGGTCACCACCAACCCCGTTTCGCAAAAAATAATCAGAAACAGCAGCGCGTAAACCCAAGGACCATATAAATCGACTAATTCCGCGAGGTGCGTGTCGAGGTGCAAGAACAAGTCGATCAAGGTATCCATGAAGCAAGTCTAAGCCAAATTTGCGTGGCGGTGGCGAAACACTGATTCTAGCAGCGCGGGGCGAGAAGCGGGAGCGAAGAATTCCCGGATGTGAGAGCCGACGCGTGGCAGGTGTTTATTCGGCGATTTTGCCGTAATGAATCACCACGCGGCCCAGTTGTGCCATTGCTTCGTCATTATTCGCGTCAGGAAACTCGAAACGCAGATATCTGGCTTCTTGCGGTACGCCGTCACCATGGACCACGGCGTGGCGAAGATAATTGTAGTCATTCTTGGCACTCGACCATTCCTGGACGAGAGCCGTGCACGGCTCAAATTCCTGGCCATCTTTGGATGCGCTCACTTTGAGTTCAGAGGCCTCATCAACAAAATAAGCTTCCACAAACCAACTCGCGATCGGCTCGTCGACTTCATAAGTTACTGAGCTCCCCGGCGCGAGTTTCAAACGATGCGAATCTTCGCGCGTTTTGCGATCCTCGCCCGTGGCAAACTCTACTTTGCCGTCGCTGCGCGCCACTTTTGACGTATCGAGGCAGTTGTCGACCAAACTCCGCTGCACGACTTTCACCGGGCCAACCTGGTTCGAGGGTGCCGAAGTCCCCGACGCATTGCGCGCGACAACCGCATAGTAGTAGCTCTGACCCGGCGCGGCGGAGCTATCGCTAAACAGCGGCGCGTAGGGGAGGGCGGCATCGCTAATCCCCTGGCCGATTGTTTTCCAGGGACCAGCGGCAGCGGTCGCGCGGAGTACGTCGTATTTTGCCGCGCCGGCGCTCCCTTGCCATGAGATCGCGCTGGGATCAGTGATCGGCAACAGGGTGGGCGGTTCAGGCACGGGTAGCGAAGGAACTTCAAGCCCCCGAATCGCAAACGCGGCCTGACGCATGTGTTCCAAAACTTCGGTTTCCTCGTAGGCTGCGCCGCTGGTGAACCCAGGCCAATGATATGCTTTGAACACACCCGACCCCAGCGGTTCGCTGTGCCAATAAAATCCGCCGTCGCGGTGATGGTAGCGCAAGCTCCACACGAGCGCGCCGCTGATCCCTTCATTCACCACGAGATCGAGCACGTCTTTCAACTCGGCTGCGGGAATAAAACCAAACTCACCCACGAAGTACGGCTTCTGACCCCGGCATTTGGCAGCGGCCTCGCGAATCGGACCGATAAAATTTTTCCCCGGTTGGGGGTAATGATGCGTCGTGATGACGTCGATGTTTGGATCAGCGAGTTGCTCTGGCGAAACTCCTTGTAGGGAATTGCCGTCGATTACCAAATGTTGGGAGTCGATGCTCTTGATGAACGCCGCGATCCGTTTGGTCCACTCATGCGGCGGCTTGATTTCGTTGCCGGTTTCCCAGCCGAAGATCGTGGGGTCGTCCTTGTAAGCGACCCCCGTGAGCGAGTTCTTGCGATTGAGCACATAACGAATCGTTTCCTCGAAATCGGCGATCACCTGTTCGTCGGTCCAAAAATCATCCGGCTCTTTGCCGCGAAAGGCGGCGTACTCCGCGCGACCGCCCATCCACCACCATTGATCCACCAGGGGCACGAAGATGCGGATCCCTTTTTCTTTAGCGGTCTTTAGCACGAGATCAAGAACTTGAAACGCCTCTTCGTTGAACTCGCCGGGGCCCGTCACATACACGAAATCGCCCATGTCAGAACCATCGCGCTTGACGGTGAGCACATAGGTCCGCACCACCGTGCCCCCCATTTGCCTCACCGATTCCAGGGCATCGTTGATTTCAAATTCGGTCGGCCATCCCCAGGCGGTTTTTTTGCCGGGAGCGAAATCGTCTTCCACTTGATGCAAGTTGGGAATATTGAACGACACGAAGCGGAATTCCTCGTCGCCGTCCATCAGCTTATCACCCTGGCGGGTGATGAAATGCTCAATTTCTTTTGCTTGTCCTACTAAAGTAGTGAACATCGACACCACAATCAGAATCAGGTGCAAATAATTCATGGACGAGCCTTTGTGAATAAATCGCAGTATATCAATAGCAATAACCACCAAGGCACGAAGGGCACCAAGAAGAATGTTTGATCGACTCTCTCAAGACACTTTCTTTGTGTCCTTTGTGCCTTGGTGGTTAAATCATTTCCGAATCAGGGAGTCTATCGTACCAACTGAATTTAAGGAAAACCGTGAGAATCACCAACGTGATCGCTACGCAGGTCACCCATTGCCATTCGCGCAGCACGATAAAGATGGGGAGCGACGTGAGACACAACTGCCAGACGATGCCGACCAACACGTTGACAGTGTCTTTCAGAAAATCATGATTCGGCTGGAACGACGGATCTTCGCTCACCACCAATTCGCGGATCGGTCCCCACACTCCCCAAGGCCGTGTCGTGCGGTAGAAGTTTTTCAAAATCGCGGTGTCTTCTGGTTCGCCAAGATAGGTGCCCAACAAACAACCGGCGAGCGACAAAACCAGCAAGACCGGGAACGCATAGATCGGATTAGAAACCACGACCGCCGCAACTTCAGACGAAAAAATCAGCGGAGCAATGCGAGGCACCAACTCGGGAATCACCATCGCCCCCACGATGCCCGCCATCATCCCCCAAAAGTATCCGTAGCCATTGAATCGCCACCAAGTCCATTTCAGCACGTTGGCCATCGCATAGCCGCCATACAACGCGCCCACGATCCACATCATCACTTGCGTGATGTTGTTGGCCAGTAAACCGAAGATGATTCCAACGACGAGCACTAGTAGCGACGCCACGCGGCTCAGCCAGATGTCGCGCTTTCCCGAAGAGTTCGGATTGATGAACCGTTTGTAAATATCGTTCACCAAATACGCTGGGGCGGCGTTGATCGTCGCAGCGAAGTTCGACATAAACGCCGCCAGCAAACCGGCCAAGAGCAACCCCACCACGCCCACGGGCATCGCCGATTTGGTTAGTACGATGGGAAGTACCCGCTCAAAATCCGGGGTTTCCATCGCCCGCAGGTCAGGCATGCAAAACGCCAGTGCGAGAATCGCAATGCCCGTAATCATCATGTAGCGGGGGAAGTAGAGCACGCAGCAAACCATGCCGTTCATCATGCAGGCCTCGCGGGGGTTCCGCGTGGCTAACACCCGCTGCATGTCGTAATTGGGGGCTGGTCCCGCGAGACTCGCGAGCATCCCCTTGAAGAACATCATGCCAAAAATGATGCCGAACCATTCGTTGCCGTCCTTAGCGAGCGACTGATTCACCGAGTCGAGAATCCCCGTCCAATCGAGGTTCAATTTCCAGCCAAAGAAAGGATTCATCCAACCGTCGGGAATATTCGTGCGAATCGTCTCCGGCGAGACTTTGTAGATAGCAATCACGCCGATCAAAATCGAGGTGGTCGTGAGAATTGTGAACTGCAAGACCTCGGTAACGACAACGCTGACCATGCCCCCTTTGATCACGTAGAGCGATGTGATCCCAAGGATCAAAATGGCGTACACATTTTCATTGGTCATTAACCCCGTGGTTTGCGAGGAAAGCTCCCAGGGTAGCATCGCATCAGCGAATTTTCCGATCCCCTTGAACGCGTAGGCCAACATGCCGATGGTGTTCACAATCGCGAAAAACACCACGCTCAAGTGGGCGAGATTTGCCCCAGGTCCACGGCCAAAGCGAAACTGAATCCACTCGGCCCCGGTCAGCACGTTCGAGCGCCGTAGCCACGCGCTCAAGAACATCATCAGGAAAATCTGATTGAACACGGGCCAGTAGAACGGCAGCCAGATGCTTTTCAGCCCATAGCCGAAGAGCCAATAGACCATCAGCATCGTGCCCGAGATGTCGAACATTCCGGAAGCGTCGGAGATGCCGAGCAAGTACCAGGGCATGCTCTTACCGCCCAAGAAGTAGGAATCGAGATCCTTGGTGCCGCGCTTGGAAACCCACAAACCGGCGACAATCGTCACCACGAAGTACACGATCAGAATGACCAAGTCGAAGGGATGAACGGTCATAACGAATCGCCGACGCGCTAAGAATAGTAGGCCGGAACGAGTTCTGCGAGTTCCGGAATGCCAATGTTTCTAATTCAAATTTGCCGGAACTCGTACAACTCGTTCCGGCCTACAATAGTACCAAAAGGCTGTCTAAAACACGGCCGAGTTTTCTTTGGTGAATGCGATGAGTTCGCTCAAGTGTGCGTAGGCCACACACGAAGCCGTGTCCGCCGCGCCATAGTAAATCGCCAGCTTGTCTTGCTCGGCATGGCACAGCGCCGCACATGGGAAGACTACGTTCGGCACGTGGCCGAAAACTTCGTAATCTGCCTCGGGCGTGAGCAGATGTTGATTCGTGCGGTACAGCACTTTCGAGGGATCATCCAGGTCGAGCAGCGCGGCCCCCATGCTGTAAACGAAGCCGTTGCACGTGTCCATCACGCCGTGATAAATCATCAACCAGCCATCTTCGGTTTCAATGGGGATCGGTCCGGCACCGACCTTCGTGCGCTGCCACCACTGGCCCGTATGATCGCCCCCTTTGCGCATCACCAAACGATGCTTGCCCCAGTGAATCATGTCGGGACTTTGGCTCACGTAAATATCGCCGAATGGCGTGTGGCCATTGTCGCTGGGACGGCTCAGCATGAAAAACTTGCCGTTGATCTTGCGCGGGAACAACACGCCGTTGCGGTTAAACGGCAAGAACGCATTTTCCATGAGCGTGAAACGCTCGAAATCTTGCGTGCTCGCGACGCTGATCGTCGGGCCATTGTGCCCCCCGCACCAGGTGATGTAGTAGGTGTCGTCGATCTTGCACACCCGCGGATCGTAGGCGTAGTCGTTGGAGTGAGAGTTTTCCGGATCGTTGGTAAACTTGATTTGTTGCGGCTCGATGTGCCAGACGAGGCCATCTTCGCTCCAGCCGGAATGCAGATGCGGATAACGCGAACGCAACTCCACGCGAAACACGCCGGCAAAGCCGTCGCCGAAAGGAACAACCGCGCTGTTGTAAATGCCCTGGGCACCAGGAATGTAGTGCCGACCGATTACCGGATTTTCCGAGTGCCGCCAAACGACATCCTTGCAACCAGCGGGACGTTGCTGCCATGGAATTGATGCAGGTGCCTGTTGACTCTTGCGGCTTGGCTCGCGTGTTTTTGGAGTCGCTACGGCTGTCGCGCCATTTCCGGGTTGGCTGGATTCCCTGGGATTACTCATCGAACTCTCCATCCTATCAAAGCGATCAACATCGCATTGCTCACTCTGTTGAGTGTCTGTTCTCTTGTTCTCGAATTGCTTTCAAGTTAGCCGCACGATTTCAACAGAAGCCGGCGTCGGCTAACCATATGACGATAAGGGAGTGTTGGCCTGTCGCGGAAAACTCAATTACTTGAGCACGACCGCAGCGAGATGGAACTCGCCCAAGCCACACTTTAGGACATCGACCGCGCCAGCGACCTGCCTATCAACTACTTTAACACCCAGCCGCAAAGAGTTCAAGTAGTTGAGCATATTCTCCGAAACAACTTTGCCCCCTGCGCAGTTGTCAGAGCTTGCCTTGTGGTGGATCATGGCGGAGATAGGCTCTTCTCTTCGCCACCGGGTAGGTACAGATTCATGTCTGGTTCGTCAGCTCCTCGCTTGAAAGATGTCGCCCTGGCGGCCAATGTTTCCATGAGTGCCGCTTCGCGGATTTTACGCGGCGAGCGCGACCGCTTTGGCGAGGAAACCTGCCAGCGAGTGCTTGATGCCGCTCGACAGTTGGGCTGGCGTCGGAATCTGCTCGTCAACGGCATGCAGACCGGCCGCACCAAGATGATCGGCGTGATGATTCCCCCTTACGATTCCTTCTGGGTCGACGTGCTGGCGGGCATCCACTTGGTCTTGGCGGGGGCCGACTATTTGCCCATCACCGTCTGGGTCGGCGATTGCCAGGAAATGCCTCACTTTGAGAAGGACGACGACCAAGGCCTCGGGCAAATCAGCCGACTCTTGGATCGCCGCGTCGATGGCCTCATTCTTTGGCCCTCCTTTGCCGTGGCCTACTACGAGCACTTCCGCGAATTGTTGGAGCGGCGTGTGCCTGTCGTGGTGATCGACCACGAGTTCTCGGAAGATAAAATTGCTGATTCCATCGAGACCGACGAACAACGCTGTGCCAATGCCGTTGCGCAGCATCTTTTGTCGCTTGGCCATAAGAATATCGCCTGCTTTTCGTCGCGCGAAACCGCCTGGCAAGCCTGGGCCGTGCGCCGCCGTGAATCGTTCGAGCAAGCGCTTTCAGGACATGCTGATGTGAAGGTCAAGAGCTGGCGGCTTAACCCCTGGGGCACTGATGGGCTCGAAATTGCCGAGGAAATTCTCACGCAAGACCCTCGGCCCACGGCCGTGTTTTGCGTGAGCGACCACGAGGCTCTCTATATCTATGAGTCGGCCTCGAAGTTTAGCCTCCGCATCCCCGAAGATTTGTCTGTCGTGGGTTTTGCCGATTTGGATTTTGCCGCTAGCTTGCAACCCCCGCTCACCACGATGCGCCAGCGTCCCAAAGATATAGGACGCCGCGCGGCGCAACTGATTCTTGACCGCCTGGATGGCGACTTCGCCGACCATCCCCCCACGACCATCCGGGTCGGTGGGGATCTCATCGTTCGCAACTCAACCACGCAACGAGCTTAGTTGGCCCTGTTTGAGCCCGACTTTTCAAAGTTCGCACTCGACAGAGCTGATTTCCTCGGCTATTCAAAAGTTTTCACAAAATCTTACAGTCGTCTCTAAAAAATCTGTTTTTTCGCTGTTAAAATAGTTGACAAGTCTGGAAAGCAGTGGCTAGAATAAGGGGAGTCAAGTAGTTGAGCAGCTTTTCTTCTTCTCACTTGTGTGATTTGTGTTGAAATAGAGAGATAAAAAGCCGTTCGGCTTTTGCGAGTTCCTTTTCTTCTTGTTCTTGGAGGGTCTCATGAGAAAGACATCTGTGGTTTTTGTGGCGCTTCTGGCGTCGTTCGTTTTGGTCGGTTCGCAAGTCGCGTCGGCCGTGTCGACTAATCCGGTGAAGCCTACGCCGGCTCAAGTGCAGGCCTTGTTCGACGCAACGGCTGGTGATTCAGGCAATACGCAACTCAGCACGGTCAATAGCATCAGCGACACTGATCGAGGAATTAAAGTGGATGCCACGTTCCGTGTTGGTGTCGGCACTGGCGATCCTTTTGATCCGAATTTTGGGCAAAATTTTGCACGCATCACCCTGAAGACGTTTCCTTTCCCTCACTTGGATTGGAGTGCCTTCGACGGGTTGAAGTTGACGCTCACTCACAGTCTGGGAAGTTCGAATGGTTCTTTTATTCAGCCGTTTGTTCAGACGGGTGGTTCATTTTTGTTCCATGAACCATCGGGTGGTGGTATCGGTCTGGGGTCTTCTTCGCCAACGGATATTGTGTTTGATTTCAGCAATGCTCGGATCTTTAGCCCTTTTACTGATCCCATTGCCGTTGCGAATACAAACGACGTTGGTGGCTGGGGTATCCAGATCATCACCAATGGTTTGACCGTGGGTAATTCCTTGGATGCCACGATCTGCATCGAGTCGATTCCCGAACCAGCGACCTTGTCGATGGTCGGCTTGTGCGCGGTTGTCTTGGGTATGCGTCGCCGCCGTTAAGCGCGGATTTGAGGCGAACATTTTTTTGGAAGTTGATGAGTTTGTAGAGTTAGAAAAGTAGTGTGGACAGCTCATTCGAGCCCTGTCCACGAGGTACGCAGGGTTGTCGGCTTGGTTCCTGCGGGAACCGGCCGGCAGCCTGCTTTTGACTACTTTGAGTGCGGAATTGAGAAAGGCCTTCTCTTCTTTGAGGCAGACTTTCTCCCAGGGGGCGAACGACGTAGCTAGAATTTTTGATGGGGTGCCGTTCATCGTTCAAGTACTTGTCCGGAGGGATTTTTTAATATGAAGACTCAATTTCCAGGATCGTGGGCTCACCGAGCCGCATCCCTATTTCTCTTTGTCGCCTTCATTTTTTCTGGAGCCTTGTCAGCTCAGGCTCAGATTCTGCCGATCGACGGTTTTGAATCGGCGGGCCCACCCGCTCCAGATGCCAACGGCATTATTGGCGATCCCCTCAATACGTTCGCCGGCAATGCCGGCGAGTGGGTCACGGCTTTTTCACGTGCCGCCGCGATGGTGACTTTGGAGGTCAACTCCAATCCCCTATACGTCACTGCGGGAACCAAGTCGTTGCGAATTAACCAAGTGGGTGATTCAGGTGCCGGTGCGGCAACGCACTTTAACGACTCAGCCGCCTCACTCGGCAATAACCCCGTAACGGTTGGCCCTTGGTTCGATGAACTCCGGGCGCGCTTTGCCAACTATCAAACCGTTGGTGCCAATCCAGGCAACTGGGATTTGAAGATTGATTTTGTGATTGATCCCACGCTGATTCCGGCTGCGATCCCTGCCCAAGAAGATAGTGAATTCCTGCAAATCGGTGTCCTCTCGAATTCAGGCGGTATTTTTCAGCGGGCCAATCTCGCTAACTCCGTTGTGTTCCTCGACAACGGCGAAATCGAGGCCCTCCGCACTGCTGGCGTGCCCGCCACCTATACGCTCGTAGCTCCGGCCTCGGAAATGCGCTTCGATTTTGTCACCCCTCCCGTGGCTCACGGCATCGGCTTTAGTATCAACGGCTGGTGGGGCGTTGGTTCCACGTTGAGCATTTTCGCGGATAATATTCGTTTCGAGAATCGCAATCCCATCACCGCCGCCGACTTGAACGGCGACCTCGTTCTCAACCGGCTTGATTGGGGCATATTTATAGCGAACCATTACTCGCCCACGGCGACCACGTTGGCCCAAGGTGACGTTGACGGCGATGGCGACAACGACTTCGACGACTTCACTCGCTTCGAAGAGATTTGGGATGCCAATAGCGTTGTGCCATTTGCTTCGATGCTGGCTGGTGTTCCCGAGCCGTCGTCGATAATCATTGTCACCCTGGGTGCCTTGGTTGTGGGCTTGAACCGTCGCGTCCGCCGCACGCTGGCTACTCCATTGCTCGTGTTATTGGCCCTAGGCATTTCGTTGGGGCAAATGGCCTCGCCTGCCCATGCAGTCTTGGAGACATTTACCCTCTACAATTTCGAGAATGGTTTGAATCCTCCCGATAACTTTGAAGTCTCTGGAGATGCGATTGCTGGTTCGTCCGTGGCCGCTTCTTCGATTGGAGCCACCAATGGGACGGGCAGCATGGCCATGAACACACCCCTCTCGGGTTTCAACTGGGTCGCCACGAACGATATGTTTGGCGATGATCCGGCCTATGGTTTCATGAATCAAGCCTTGGACAAAGGGGCTCAGTATTTTGATCTCCGCATGGATCTCACCTTTCGGCCGGGAGATTTTACCGGAGGGGAGTTCGCCACCTTTGCCAATGCCTCGCTTCGCATTCAAAATTCCAATGATCCTCTCACCGTGACCGATCCCGGTCTCTCCTACGATTTTGTTGGTACGCAAACCCTGACTTTTTCTCAGCCGTTGACCGCTTGGGGTCTACCGGCTCAGGGGGGTGTGGCTGGCTTCTATCGGTTCGATATCGGTGTGAATGGCGACTGGGATTTAGGTCCAGGCATTGTCCATGTCGACAACATTCGCCTTGTACAAACCGCCGAGGTGCCACTTTTGAAGTTGCGGGTCAACACGGCTACCGGTGCCACCACCTTGGTGAACCAATCCGGATCCGCGATCAGTATGAACTACTACGAAATTACAAGCGAGGCTGATGCGGCCAGTGCTGACTTTGATGGCGATACGGATATCGACGGCCGAGACTTTTTGTTGTGGCAGCGGGGCGGCTCTCCCAATCCATTCAGTGCCGGCGACTTGGCTCTGTGGCAAGATCAGTACGGCGGTGGCGGCGGCGGTGGTGGTGAGGGTTCTCTGAATCGCCCGGCTTGGAATAGCTTGGATGACCAGAACCTCGATATCTTCGATGGCGTGGACCCCGACTTGATTCCGGGCAGCAATCCCGTCGAAGGTTGGGCCGAGGCCGGTGGCTCCGGTTCGACGCGACTCACTGAGGCGTTTCTGGTCGGCCAGTCGACGATTGCCAATGCGGCTCCGCCGATTTCGCTCGGCAATATCTTTACTGTCGGCAGTGATCAGAACCTGGTGTTTCGCTACCGTGAGCCCGCTCGCAATGGCTTCTTGAGAACGGGCATCGTGGAATATTTTTCGCCCCTGGGTGCCTTGTCCGTTCCCGAGCCCTCCAGCTTGTTGTTGGGAAGTTTGGGTCTGGCGGTGTTATCGCTGCGAAGAAGGCACAAACAAGGCTAATCCCCGGGAGGTCAACTTTTTGCGGTTTCTTGCTTTTGCTTTTTCAGAGCCTCACGAGATAAGATAGAGTTGATTCGTTGCTCGTCGAAACTCGTCATGGTGTAGCAGGTCGCTTGGCCAATGCCTTCATCAGGAATCGGTCCTTTTTTCCGTAGCATGTTTGATAATTTCGGTCGCTTTCATAATTAAAGTAGTTTAACGCGTTTGGGACGGCCACGTTGTCGGTGTGCGTCTCAGAGCAATAAGTTATGGAGTCAGGAAAATGCGTTCTTCAAAAAGGATCGAAGCGTTCACGTTAGTGGAGTTGCTAGTTGTGATCGCCATCATCGGTGTCCTCGTGGCCTTGCTTCTCCCCGCAGTGCAGGCGGCGCGCGAAGCAGCCCGGCGTACCCAGTGTCTGAACACTTTGCACAACCTTGGCATTGGGTTGCAGAACTATGCTGATACAAACAAGCAATTTCCCGAAGCCATGCAGATGCCTCAGGTACTCATGGCTCCGCCGATAGGGACAGGTAATTACTACAATTCTTCACGGTCGCAATATCTTTTCGCCAACTGGGTGGTGAAAATCTTACCCTTTATGGAACAAAGCGCAATGTATGATGCGCTAAGCGAAATTGGTGGTGGCAGCGTAGACGTACGAAAGATAGATACTATCGGAGGATTGTCTGGCAAGCTTTCCATGAAGAATGGATCCGTAAAGCAAATCCGAGGTACGCCACTTCAGTTCATGTTGTGCCCAAGTGACGGTTTCAATCAACAGCCGTTTGAGGGAGATGGCGGTAACTGGGCGCGGGGCAACTATGGCATCAATGCGGGTATGGGCTTCATTTGGAGTTCGGAAGACTGGTGGAACGACAAATCGGGGTTGGACTACTGCAAGCGAGGTATTGCCACAGTCAATCGCGGTGCCAAGTTATCGCAAATTGAAGATGGCACGTCCAACACGATTGCCATAGCGGAACTACGGGCCGGACTCAACCAAGATGATCGTCGCGGGGTCTGGGCGATGGGGCTCGTTGGTTCCAGCGTACACGAGGAACATGGGGCCAATGGCGTGTTAACGGTCAATAGTTGCGGTTCCGGGGACGAAGATATTTTTGAGGCGCAAAAGATCATTGCCTCCGTGGGCGAAGGCACGCTCAGGGCCGAGTGCATGATGCCAGACGCCAGTTTTCAAGAAAGCGCGCAAAGCGTGGTGCGCAGTAACCACCCCGGGGGAGTTGAGGTAGTGATGGCCGATGGCAGCGCGCAATTTGTCAGCGACTTTATCGACGCAGCCACATCCCCCAGCGCATTCCCTTGCGAAAATATGTCTACCTATGGGGTCTGGCAACGCTTAAATGTGATCGCTGATGGGCAGACAATGAATAACCCCTTTGGCGGTTGAGCGACGTCTCGTCGTTGGTCGTCTGATCGTGTTGCTTGGGATGTCAAGTTTCCGGTAATGAAATTGAATAAATATGAGTGCTTATCGACTAGCAGTTTCCGGCTTGGTTATTTTGGTGTTCTTGACGGGCTGCGGAGGGGGCGGTCCTTTCGATTACATTCCCGTGACCGGTCAGATCACCTATGAAGATGGCTCGGTGATCCCCGCGAAATCATGGCGCGTAATTTTCACCGCTTTGGACCATAATGATCCCAATGTGAGGCCTCGTCCCGCCACGGCCTGTGTCGACCCCGCCACGGGCAAGTTTGAGAACGCCACCAGTTACAAATATGGCGATGGCTTGGTCCCCGGCAAACACCGCGTGGCCCTCGCCGCGCTGGATGCCACGGGCAAAGAGATGAAATTGTTTCCGAAAGAGTGTGGCGATGTCAAAAATTCTCCGCTGATCGTCGATACGGCCAACCTGCCGCTCGAAATCAAAGTCCCCAAGCCGTGACGCGAGGGATCGCTCGCATTTGCGGCAAAATAGAAGAGAAGAATCCATGCACGGCTGTAACCAACGATTCAAGCTCTGGCCGCTGGTTCTCGCCACAATCCTCACACTTACGGTTTCGCCGCGACTCCATGCCGATCCCGCGCTCTATGAACCGGGCATTGATCCGGGAGTCGGTTTCAATCTGGTCTCTTGGGGCAACTTCGGCAACGGCGCGACCGTCTGGCAGAACGCCGTGCAGTCGGCCTTCGATGCGGGCTTCGACGAAGTCTCGCTCAGTCCCGTGCGATATTACACCGCCGGCACCGGCGCGATTGCCGCTACGTCGTCGAGTGGTCCCGAGCTCAGTCACATCGCCGCCGGCATCGTCCGCGCGAAGCAGCTTGGCATGCGCGTGACGGTGAATCCCTTCATCGAGCCCGTCGGCTTCACCGGTTGGCGTGGGTTCTACAATCCCACGCCCAATTCCGGTGAGTGGACCAACTTTTGGAACAATTACCAGCAGTACATGGTCGACGTGGCCACGATCGCCCAGGCCAACGGAGCGGATGCGGTCTCAGTCGGCACCGAACTGCGGGCGTTGGAGCTTAACGTTGGCAACAACCCAAAATGGACCTCGGTGCTCGATGCCGTCGATGGCGTGTTTACTGGCGAGATCGGTTACGCTTCGAATTGGGACAGCTACAACAGTGCCAATACAGCCACGGCGATTTGGGATCATCCCGCGGTGGACTATGTGGGAATCGACTCGTATTTCCAAAATCTACTTTCGAGTGCGCAGGCGAATGCTTCGGGCACTTATCCGAACACCACCTTTATTTCCCAAGTCGAAAACGCCTGGAACAACAAACTCGACAACGAAATTCTCCCCTTTGCCGCAGCGCGGCAGGGGGGCACGGGTTTGCCAGTGAAGTTCACCGAGATCGGTTACCTGCCTTACAACGGCACGGCGGTCACCCCGCAGAACGGCAGCGGCACGCTTGACGATGACGAGCAAAACATGGTCTTCGAGGGTTTCATGCGAGCCCTGGATGGCCGTCAGGCGTCGGGCGAATTTCTCGCCGCGCATATTTGGCAATGGGACATGCAGGGCTCTAACGGCAGTCAGTGGAACATGAACCCCAACGGCGGCAACCAACCGACCAATCAGCAAACCGCCCAATGGCTTTCGAGCTTCATGAACGGCACGAACGTCGATCCATTTGGACCGCCCGGCCCCACTCCAACAACTCAGGTGCTTTACAGTTTTGAACCCGGCCTGGAAGGTTTCGCTTTCCCCAACTTTGGGGGGAGCACAAGTTCCTTGGCCCAGGCCACCGGCACCGGTGCCACGGAAGGAACCAAGAGCCTGGCAATCACCAAGACCGACGACGACTGGACTTGGGACGCCCGCGTGTTCATGGGGGGAACTCAGCTCCAAGCGATGCAAAACGCGCTCGCCGATGATATCGACAATTACGTGCTCGAAATGGATATCAGCTACGAGACGGCCGCGTTGCCCGTGGGGCTTACCGATCTCAATATGCATGTGTCGTTTCAACCAACCGGTGGCGCATGGACTCAGGCGTTTCCGTTTGCCGATATCAACAGCCGCGTCACGCAATCGTTCCACGTCGAGATTCCGCTCAACACGTTTAATCTCAGTGCGGGACTTTCCGGTTTGGCGTTTCACATCGGCTTCGTGGGTGCTTGGCCCAACGGCAACAATGCGACGATCTACGTCGACAACATCGCGCTCACCGATTTGTTTCCCGACAGCGCTGATTTCGACGGTGATGGCGACGTGGACGGCCGCGATTTTCTCGCTTGGCAACGCGGCGCGGGCGATGCCAATGGTGATGGGACCACCAATCATCTCGACCTCGCGATTTGGCAAACCCAATATGGCACGATCAACGATCCGCCGCCGCTGACTGCCCCAGTGCCAGAACCCACGACCGCTCTGTTTTGCTTACTGATAGTCCTCGCCGCTGGCGGCCGCAGGTGTCATTCTGAGGGAGCCTAGGCGACCGAAGAATCTGGCTTCAATCATTGTTGACGATCCTTCGCGAGTATTTTTATGCCCAGTCAAGTTTTTCGTTTGTTGACTTTCGTAATAATCGTCATCCTAGCGACTGATGTCTCCGCCGCGCCGCCGGAAACTCAAGAACACGAATTCGTCAAAGGCATTTCTTGGGGCTGGGTCGGTTCGCGGGGCGATTACGAATCGCCCGAGGCGGCGGAGTCGATGAAAAAACTGGCCGCGACTGGTGCCGAGTGGGTCTGCATCGCGTTCGCCACGACCATGCAGTCGCCGCACAATCCCGACTTCACGTGGGGCGACGACAAGACCTCGATGGTCACCGACGACGAAATCCGCCAAGCGGTCAAGCTCGCGCGCGACAACGGCCTCAAGGTGATTTTGAAACCAGTCGTCAATTGCGACGATGGCACCTGGCGGGCGTGGATTCGCTTTTATCGGCCCGTCACGGAAGAGGAAAAAGCTGCGGGCACCACCGGCGAGATGGATCCCTGGGGCGATGTGCCGGTGATGCGCGAGGGGGAAGTCAAAGACCTCGCGGCGTGGGATCGCTGGTGGGGCAACTACCAAAACTTTCTCATCCACTACGCCGAGTTGGCCCAGGAAACCGACGCCGAAATTTTCTGCCTCGGTTGCGAGATGTCGTCGACCGAGGAATTCGTCGACAAATGGCGCTCGCTCATCGGCGAGATTCGCCCAATCTATACGGGCCAGCTTGTCTACGACATCAATCACGGGCACGAGAACCAACTCGCCTGGTGGGACGCGGTGGATATCATCGGCGTGAGCGGCTATTACCAAGTTCCTCCGCCAGAGGGTGTCACGATTGAAGAAGCCGTCAAGCAAACCACCAGCGAGGCCGAGATCGCCGTGGAGCTTGCCAAGGTAAAACAGCAACTCGCCGAGGTGAGCCGCAAGTGGCACAAACCCGTGATGATGATCGAAACGGGCGTGACCAACGTCCGGGGCTGTGCCCGCTATCCGTGGTCGCACCCCGATGCTGAACTCGGCCATCCGCTCGATGAGGCCGAACAAGCGAATTACTACCGAGCGTTCTTCAAAACCTTCTCCGAGGATGCTCCTTGGTTCATGGGTTACGCCTGGTGGGATTGGCCCGCGCGGCTGTACCACCCCTCGCAAGCCGCCCAGAATCGCGGCTTCTGCATCCACGGCAAACAGGCCGAGGAAGTTGTGAAAGAATGGTACGCGAAACCCTCGCCGGCAGTCGTGGTGGAGTAATTCACGCGAACTTTTCCAGGCTTTTCATAGTCTCTGTGCATGTTGTGGTCCATGACACACGCGGCCCGCATTTGCTACAATCCGTAGCTCGCCTTTGTACCCACCCATTCAGACAGTCACTTGTGAGCCATGGACAAGACTCTCCCCTTTGCCGCCGCCGCGCTCGAGCGCATTCTGCAAGATTATCCCACCCCGTTTTATTTGTACGACGAGCAAGGCATCCGCCAGCGCACGCGCGATCTTAAAAACGCCTTCAAGTGGAATCCCGGCTTCAAACAATACTTCGCCGTGAAGGCGACCCCCAATCCGCATATCGTTTCGATCTTGCGCGAGGAAGGGAGCGGGGCTGATTGTTCGAGCCTGGCCGAGTTGGTGATCAGCGAGCGCGTGGGTCTCACGGGCGCGGCCATCATGTTCACCTCGAACAACACCACCGCCGCGGAATACCAGGAGGCGGCCCGTTTGGGGGCGATCATCAATCTCGATCATCCCAATCTAATCGACACGCTCGTCAACGCCACGGGTATGCCCGAGACGATTTGCTTCCGCTACAACCCTGGCCCCGAACGGACCGGCAACGCGATCATCGGCAATCCCGCGGAAGCCAAGTTCGGCTGCACCCGCGCCCAACTTTTGCAAGGTTACCAGCGCTGCCGAGAATTGGGTGCCCAGCGCTTCGGCCTGCATGCCATGGTCGTCTCGAACGAGCGTGACGTACAATCGCTCTTGGACACGGCGCAAATGCTGTTTGAACTGGCCGTGCTCGTCCAACGTGAGACAGGCATCAAGATCGATTTCATCAATCTCGGCGGCGGCATTGGCGTCGCCTATCGGCCCACCGACCATGAAATCAATCTCACCGAGTTCGGCGCTGGGGTGCAAAAACTCTATCAGAAAATTCTCGCCCCCGCCAGTCTTGATCCCGTCAATATCCTCATGGAGAATGGCCGCGCGATCACCGGGCCATTCGGTTTCTTGGTCACGCGGGTGATCAATCTCAAGGAAACCTACAAAAAGTACGTGGGGGTCGACGCCTGCATGGCGAACCTCATGCGTCCTGGTATGTACGGGGCCTATCATCACATCACGGCCATCGGCAAGGAGAATCAACCGTCTGCCGGGATAGTCGACGTAGTCGGCGCGCTCTGCGAGAACAACGACAAACTCGCCATCGACCGCGAACTCCCCGCGCTCTCCGTCGGCGACGTCTTGGTCATCCACGACGCCGGGGCCCACGGCCACGCGATGGGGTTTCAGTATAACGGCCGGCTCCGCAGTGCCGAATTGCTCCTCAAGCCCGACGGTTCCGCCCAGCAAATCCGCCGCGCGGAAACCCTCGCCGACTATTTCGCCACGGTCGAGTTCTGAAACACCGACATAGCCGCGACCGGGCACCATCGCGCAGCGATGGTCGGAGTCGCACGGCACAGAAAATCGGCACAACTGCTACAGCTTCCGCTCCCCACGCTGCTATCACCAGCAAAACGGGTAAACTCGCTCGTAAGCGGCCTACGTCGGCAAATCAGCACGACCGATAAAATAGGGTGAACCTACAGTTTTCCCACGTGCCGACCCCCGCCATGCCTTCCCAGCGCCTTGCAGTTTTGCTCACTTTGGCGATCACGCTATGGACCTCGCTTGGCTTGAGCGGGCTTGTTTATGCCACGGGCGAAGTGGAGAGCGACTTCGGCTGGGAATTCAACGACACGGTGTTTCAATTTGATGACGAACTCATTTGCGTTGCAGAAAACATCGTGCAAGACAACGCGGTCACTCCCGCGCAAGCGCTCGCGCCTCAGTTCAGTTTGAATGCCCGCCGTCGCGCTCCCAATTCGCGTCCCGCGGCAAGTTCAAACGCCGGAACAGCCACGCTTGCTGGTTTGGCGAGCGTTCCCTACATGATCGGCGACACGGGGGCGGGATCCTGCCTCGGTTTCCAAGGCTTGGTGCCCGCGCAGCTTTCGCATCCCACGCTCGCCTGCGCGCGGCTCAACATCGCCGAAGCCAACTCACCTTTGCCCACGGATCGCTTCTACTACAGCTACCGGCATTTTGCCAATGCCTCGACGATCTCGGCCTACCAATTCGCGGAATCGGTCGACATCGACCGCCACCTGCTCGCCTGGGAGCATGTGTTTTGGGACGACATGGCCTCGCTCGAACTGCGCTTGCCGATTGAATTGCGGATGCGATCAGATATTTTTTCGATCATTGCTCCTGCATTCGGCGTGGTCGATCCACTCGTGGGGCCCAACGGCGGTCGCCGCACGGAGCTCGGTAACATCGCGGCCATCTTCAAGTACCTGCTCATCGAGCGCGACTGGGCGGCGCTTTCCGCCGGTTTGGGGATCACGCTCCCCACGGCCCAAGACGTCGACTATCGTTTGGCCGTCGATGGCGAGATTGAATTTCCCGGCTTCCCGGGTCTCACCGCCGATGAAGCCGCCGCGTTTCAAGGAATCTTCGCCAACGAAACCATTTATCTCGAACCGTTTCTGGCCTGGCTCATGAAAGAGCCAACTTCGCCCTGGTTCCACCAAGGGTTCTTGCAGTTTGAAGTGGCCGCCAATCCGTCGCGCGTGACCTTCGACGGCGACGGGGCCACGCTCTTCTTGCAGAGCGGCGTGCCGATTGGCTTCTACGATTTTTTCACGCCGGTGCCCCAGCGCGTCGAATTGTTTTCGCAAACCTTGATGCGACTCAACCTGGGCACGGGCTATTTGTTTGTCGACCGCCCCCAAGCACGCGGCCTGCGGCAACTCGCCAGCCTCTTTGAACTTCACTACACGACCACGCTCACGGACGCCATCCTCAGCGAAGTTCCCCTCACGACGCAGTCCTCGGTCGGCACGGTTCCCCTGCAAACTATTACCGTCGGCAACGGCATGAATCGCGTCGACATCCTCAACGCGGCCACGGGGATCTCGATGAACTACGCCGGCTGGATCGTCACCAACGGCGTGGCCGTCCCCCTGCGCGACGAATCCAACCGCGGCTTCGACTTTGAATACAACTTCCAATTGCAGCGGCCGTTTTAGCCGCCCATCATTCCCGCGCCCCTTGCCCACCCTTACCAAGCTCGAAATCCACCTTCTCAGTCGTTCCCGTGAACGCAAACACGCCCTCATCCTTGTAGGCGGGATCAATCGGTGTGATCGAGTCGCGGCCGACCTCGAACGGCTCGAGTCCGTGGCGGAACGCGGAACGCTTCACCTGGCCCTCGCCCGCCGGTTTACCGTTCACGAACAGCTTCAGCGTGCCGCTCCCTGTCGGCGTGCCGTCGGGGGTGAACTCCGTTTTCAGCGTCACCTTACCCTCAGGCAGGGTTTCCGTACCAGGGATCGTCACGTCGGCGACGTCGAAGAAGGTGTAGCGAAACACCGGCTTGCCGTCTTTCACATACAGCGACCAGCCTGCCGAGAACGCGCCGGCACAAGTGACGACGCCTTCCGCGCCGCCCTCGGGTATCTCCAGTTCGGCGGTGATCGTATGAGCCCGCGGGAAAAGTTGCGGGCCGATTGGCTCCGGCAACCACACGTTGTTACCAAAATACGCCCAACTCGTTTTCGGTTCACCTGACATCCGCAACTTCGGATCCATGCGCTCCGAGAACCTCGGATCGAACGGCAACACGTCGTAAGTCTTCGCTTCCTCCAAGAACTTGGCTTGCAGTTCGGCGAGTTTCTCGGGCTCTTTTGCCGCAAGGTCATCGGCTTGGCTGAAATCGTCGTTGACGTTGTACAACTCCCACGGGGCCTGGAGGAAATCCAGACTGCGCCCCAGCGTCACCCACGGGAATCCGTACCGACTACACGCCACCCAGCCGTCGTGATAAATCGCCCGGTTCGTCGCCAACTCGAAATACTGCGTCGTCCGCTTGCCTTTCGCTTGGGCATCGTCGAAGGAGTAGAACATCGACACCCCCTCGATCGGCTTCTGTGCGATGCCGTTCACAACCTTCGGCTCGGAAATCTGGCACGCTTCGAGAATCGTCGGCACCACGTCGATGACGTGGTGGAATTGATTACGAATTTCCCCCTTCGACTTGATGCCAGCGGGCCAGTGAACAACGAGCGGATTCCGCGTGCCGCCGAAGTGACTGGCGACCTGCTTCGTCCATTGAAACGGCGCGTCCATCGCCCACGCCCAGCCAACCGGCACATGCGGTTCGCTCGCCGGCCCGCCGATCTCGTCGATTCGCTTGAGTGTACTCTCCAGCCCGAGCTGAATGCCAATCAGGCTGGCGATCTCGCTGAACGTCCCCTCCAGCCCACCTTCGGCGCTCGCGCCGTTATCGCCCACAACATACATGACGAGCGTGTTGTCGAGCTCGCCCGAAACGCGCAGGCTCTCGATCAGTCGACCGACTTCGTAATCGGTGTAGGCCATGTACGCAGCGAAGTTCTCCATCAGCCGCGTGTAAACTTTCTTCGCGTCGGCAGACTGGGTGTCCCAGGCGGGAATCTCTGCCGGTCGAGGAGTAAGCTTCGTCCCCGGCGGGATGATACCCATTTCCAGTTGCTTAGCATGTGTGAGTTCACGTTGCTTATCCCAGCCGTGATCGAACTTGCCGACGTACTTTTCGCGCCATTCCTGCGGAGCGTGATGCGGGGCATGTACGCCGGAGGTGCTGAAGTAATTGAACCACGGCTTGCCCGGGTCGGCCGCGCGAACATTCCGTGTCCAAGCAATCGCCTCGTCCGTCATGTCCGCGGTGAAGTGGTAACCCTCCTCCGGAGTCCGCGGCTGCGGCGTCCAGGTGGTGTTGCGGTAGATGACCGGGTAGTATTGGTGCGTTTCGCCCTGGTTGAAGCCATAGAAATAATCGAACCCCAGTCCCGTCGGCCAGCGATCAAACGGCCCCGCCGGGCTGATATCCGGTTCCGGCATGTTGTGCCACTTACCAAACATGCCGGTGGCATAGCCGTTGTCGCGCAGCATCTGGCTCACCAGCGCCGTGCTGCGTGGAATGATGCCCGTGTAGCCGGGGAAGCCGGTGCCCATCTCGATAATCACGCCGGTGGCGACGCTGTGATGGTTCCGACCAGCGAGCAGCGCCGCGCGAGTCGGGCTACACAACGCGGTCGTGTGGAACCGATTGTAGCGCAGGCCGTTATTCGCCAGCTTGTCCATGTGCGGCGTCGGCACCGGCCCGCCAAACGTCGAACACATCCCAAAGCCAACATCGTCCAAAATAATGAGCAACACGTTCGGACTTCCCTTCGCGGCCCGAACAGGTTGCGGAAAATTCGGCGTCGAGTCCTGGTGGGTCTTGCCAATTTTGCCTTGAAAGGCGGGGTCCGGTTGCGGCAGGCTTGTGGCTGTCCCCGCGGTCGCAGGTATTTCCGCTTGGGCTTGCTGGGCAAAAGCGAATTGACCCAACACAACCAACCAACCGCAGGTCAGCACAACAAAAACCCAATCCTTGGTTCGCACCATGACAATCACCCTCAGGAAACAGTAGCCAGATTAGAAAACAAAAACCGCCGCGCCAGGATTCTATCACCCCACCAAGAAGTTGGCGAGCAGTTCGACGCTCCCAGCCGCTCGCAGCCTAGCGTCCGCACCAACCCAAGCGAGCGGGGGACGTAAGTCCCCTGCATCCGTCCCCTGCAAGGGAAATTTTGAAACCAACTCTAGCAATCGCACCCGCCACCCAATTACAATATCACCTGACGGCCCGCCCAACGCGACTGGCCTCACCCCCATTAATCCACCACGATTCGAGACCGCTCACGAGTATTCCGCCATCTTCCAGGGTCCACGAGGCAACCACCTCGGCGGACCCTTTTTATTGGTAGACGCTCTTCTCCTCCGAGTTCCAGCAGCATCCCCACACCACTCTATTTGTCTGTTGCAGTGGCTACCGTGTTGGGTGGCGACGTCCAAGTGCCATCAACGATTACCTTTGTCTTGCCCGCAATAGAATTGTTGTGGATGAGCTGCGCGGGAAAGGATTCCAGTCGAACGCAGCCATGTGAAGCGGGATAAGCGGGCACGTCGGGGTGACTATGCAAGGCAACTTCTCGCGGGATATGAAACCAAGTGACATGCTTGCACTCGGGAACACTGGGCAGATAGTCATTAAAACCCGCGACCTCCCACTCACCTTTAGGCGTGCAACACGAATCTGTTCGCCGACTCTCCTCGTACTCGTTGCAATCGCCTCCGACGCCCACGCCCGGCGAACTATGGAATGGCCCGGAATTTTGCTCAGCGGCGTTGGGGCCAAGCCAATTCAGTCGCACACTCTGCTTAGGACTCGTCAAATCGACTTGAATCGATGCGATATAGGTCTCGGGATAATCATTCAATCGCAGTGAGAGAGCGGCCCAGCCGTCCTCAGCCGTCGCAAAAGGCTGTTCTTGGCTGTAGTAGACATTCGCGCAGTGATAGATTCCTTGAGACACAAGCGCCAAGAGTCCGATCATCAACGCTATGTTGAGACTTGAAAATCGCATCGTAGTTTCATGACGCTCAGGTCAGCTCGCCTGTTGCTAGGAAGTTGCACTCAAACCTTTGTGGAACAAGTCTTTGTGGGAAGGTTCACCATCGAATCGGTGTCGCTGAACTGCCAAAACGCAGGCCATGAGCAGCGCTAGCGGAATCATGATGGAAAAGCCGTTCACTTGGGAAGCTACGAAACCGAAGCAGCCGCAGTCGATTTCCAATCCACGAGCCAAGACGCTGGCTTGAGCCAGGGCGTAGGTGGCGAACAGTCCTCCCGCCATCCAGAGGGCTACCTTTTCTGCTTTCCTAAATGCAATGCACAGAGCCAACACAATTTGCAAATAGGGTATGAAAATACCAACGACACCCGCAAGTTGGGCAGACACAATCTTATACGCGGCAATGCTGTACATAAAAAAATACGGCTGCCACGCATGGACCAAGCCGCTGTAGAGCAGAACGCCAGCAACAATCATGGCTGAAATTGCCGAGATGAATCGCATCAGATTCTCCCGAAATTATTGGCTGGCAGATTGCCCATGCGTTGCTTGCGACTCTTGCTTCATTTGGTATTCATACCAACCTTCGTCGCAGACCGTGACATTTTGGAAGCCAAGATTCACCAAGTTCGTGGCCACCGCTTCGTCGTAGCCGCACCTTGAACTCTGGCAGAACACAACAATCGGCGTCTCCCGGCCAACGTTTTCGAGATAGTCGCGGATACTCCACTGTGAAGCACTGACGGGTATATTGATCGCTCCAAGCAGGGAACCTGCCTCAAAATCTCTCTCCCGTCGAGCATCAATCAAGAGCTTCGATGAATCCTTGCTCGCATCTTCGGCCTCTGCTAACGTGCCCAAGCGAAATCCGTTGGCGGCATGCGCGGAGGTGGCCACAACCACGCCGCGCAGATGATTCTCGGGGTCCGCCATGACGGCATTACCCAAACCGGCCAGCAACGCGGCAGCCGCAACAATGAGCAATACCTGATTGGACGAGCGTAGTCGATTGAGGTTGATTCTGAACGACGGAAAGCTGCCAACAAGTCCGCAGCCAATCAGCGCGATTTGTAGAACAGCCAGTCGCCCCAGCCAGACCGATAAGAGCGGATTTTCTCCTTCGCGCGATACGAGAATCCCCAGCCCACTCCAAACCCCCAGAAACTCGGCTGTTAGTAACCGCGATTCTTGGTTCGTTCCATCAAAGATAATCACACCATCCTTATCCTTGATTGCGACGACCCAATGGTTGAATTGTTTTTCGGTGGGTGTGGACCTGATATTGGCGATCACCGGGCAATCCACCTGACCCAGGTCGAAGGACGACAGGCGACTCACAATCTGTGCCTTGCCCCCCGCTGCTGTGATGACACGAGCAACCTCTTCCGGCGTGCTACCGCCACATTTGCCAACATAGCGCGCGGCAAAAAAATCTCGTGGTTCGGCGTCGAAGCCGATCATTTTGAGCGCGGTGCAGGCGGCATACACGCCGCACAGCGAACCGACGGTATCAACCTGCGAATTGGGCGATTCGCGTGGGAGTTGTTCCTTCACTGAAAGACCGACATTTTCGATGTCGGCGCCAAAAGTGGGTAGGGTCAGCAGCCCTAATTGAAGAGCCACTATGGCAAGAATCAACAAAGCTACTCTTGAGGTTTTATTCATAAACTTTGTACCCTAAGTAGTTTCCTGCCGTTTCCATAAAAAGTACATCACGATGGCCAAGAACAATAAATTGATACCGATCAATCCGTTGCCGCTCCAGACGCGTCTCTTGAAACTTGCAGCAATATCGCCGAGGCTGGTGGCCTGAGGGACGGCCTTCTCACCATTCCAAACATACGGTAGATGTTCCGCGCCTCGAATCGCCACGGAATGTCCCACAGGTGCCTTAATTCTGAGAAGCCATTCAGAGTCATCAAAGCTTTTTCGAAAGATGCATTTTTCGATTTGAATATCAGTCACAACAGAAGTGACTGGCCCCTGTTGAGACATGACCTCTTGATGCACAGACATAACTCTAGGAAAAGCGATTCCATCTGAGCGGTCAAACTTAATTATAGTCACGCGCCATTCGATTTTGCGCACGCCACCTTTTGGCCAAAACTCACCGTCGCCGGCCATGTCGATCTCTGATACGAGTTTACCATTCGACATATGCATGGGAAACTTGGAGAGCGAAATTACACTTGGAAGAAAATCGTGCTCTTTAGAAAGCTCTAATTGCAAGTGACCATAAATCGACTTGCAGTCGACTATAATTTTGCCATCGTCAGAAGTGCGACTCGAAATTTCTTCTGCCTCCAATAGCTGCTTGTGCAACGGCCAATAACCAATCACCCAGAAAGCTGCCGCCGCATCGTTGAGATCGAAATAAAAGGAGCTTCGATCTATCTTTTGTGTACCGGCGATTTCTTTACTGTTGAGACTGAACATTAGATCATCGTTGACGCCCTCAACTTGTTCCAATAATTTGTTGTCAAGCCTTGCTTGTGCATTTAGTACTTCGTTGTTCTCATATAGCATTCTCTCTGTCAGGAATGCAATCGTACCACCAGATGAAAGTGGGTTCTTAGAAGTCATAGACAATAGCGCACGAGGACCATTCCTCTTGAGTACTAGTAGTTTTTCCCACGTCTTTTTATTGCCTCTTGACGGACGCATGCTATGCGTTGTTGAAAGAGTTGCTCTCATCTCTAACGATTCGAACCTCTCTAATGAATTCAGCAGCTTTTGAACAGCGCGATTTTCCTGCGCTTCCAGAGAGCTGGAATAAGAACTTAAACAATTCAACAGCATGATAAGTATGACGGATTTTGATCTCATCGAAAATACATTCTAGTAGCTATGACACATACGATTCCGACGTACCGTCGATTGTTAGACAGTACGTCGGAATGGTGAAGACCGTCAATCAATCACAAGCTGCTTGGTCACAATTGTTCGAAGTGTTGTCATGCTTATCTAACGTATTGCATCCTTCACCCCCGCAGGGAGATCCAGACGCATTAGCAGTGCATGAGAAAGTCGCTGTACCGGAACATATACAAGCGAGTTTGTCGGAATCACACCCCCCCGCTCCTGATTCACCACATTCTTCTGGTTCCCGTCCAGAATAGCTACAATCTCCAAGATCGCCAGCCGTCACAAACGAGGCCGAAGTCTCCGCAGGCATGGCAAGCGCAACGGCGAGTAACAAACCTAAACTGCGAATCAACAAATCAAAGCGTTTCATCGTTCAACTCCTTTGCTAAAAAAGTACCAAACTTACACGCTAACATTTGCCATTATCAGAATTCTCCATCCAGGCGATTCGCCTGGGCCCGATGCACTGAATCTTCAATCTCGTAGCCGATGGCCTGCACCGAGCCATCACAAAACGCCATATGCCAGATCGTCGGATGGGAACTGCCAAACGACCACAACGAAGGACCATACCATTTCTCGCTATCCGGTTGGGGCATATAGTCTTTTGGTTGCGAAAGAGATTTCGAGAATGTCCCCCGTGTAGTTGAAAAGCATGGCGGTTCCTCCGCCCAGAAGATACCTTCTGGGAAGAACCATTTTCCCTTTATTGGAGGAACCAACCATGCCCAAGCAAGCGTATCGGAAGCGGCGGCCGTGTGACAAGCGGGCTCAACCGGCGGCGGAATTGCCCC
>Ga0163150_10001000_pt1 | contig 49994 bp, 46 predicted proteins | sample OliLakLV19P2IB_FD_148628 | JGI IMG/M metagenome (GOLD analysis project Ga0163150, IMG submission 148628) | Freshwater microbial mat bacterial communities from Lake Vanda, McMurdo Dry Valleys, Antarctica - Oligotrophic Lake LV.19.P2.IB | ecosystem: Environmental > Aquatic > Freshwater > Lake >... | reverse complement strand
GCCCGCCGCCAGACACCGCTATAGGCGGCGTCGTGGGAGGAGTTCCCGGCGGCGTCCCCGGCGGGCAGATTGGCGGTGTCATCGGCGGCGTCATCGGCGGTTCTTCCACTTCCATTGCTCCCCCCCCGCCACCTCCTCCTCCGCCTGCGCCGAAACCGCCGGCGAGAGTTCGCGTTGGAGGCAACGTCCAGCAGGCGAACCTAATCCGCCAAGTCAAGCCCCCTTACCCGCCGCTGGCCAAGCAGGCTCGCATTCAGGGCGTCGTGGTGCTGGAAGCTGTCATCAACAAGCAGGGAAGCGTGGAGAATCTGCGTGTGATCAATGGGCATCCGCTGCTGATCCAATCTGCGCTTGATGCGGTGAAGCAATGGAAGTACAAACCGACCCTGTTGAACGGCGAGCCCGTGGAAGTGGTTACCCAGGTGACTGTCAACTTCAACCTGAGCGGCTGATGCAGTTCTCGTCCGGGAATGATTCGCGATTGGAAGTCAGGATATCTAAACAAATCCATAGTTACATGAACGACAGGAGGATTATCTCAAATGCTTCTCTTTAAGTTGAATTTGCTGGCGCTCACATTGCTCCAAGCCGAAATTGGCTTCGACATGAGATCCATGTGGAATCAGTCGGGCGTTGTCGCCAAGTCCGTCATCATCGTGTTGGCCATCATGTCCGCTTGGTCCATCGGGGTGATGATTGACCGGGTACTCGCCTACTCTGCGGCCCGAAAGCAATCGCGCGAGTTTGCTCCGCTGGTTGCCGGCTGTTTGAAGGAAGGAAAAATTGACGAAGCCATCAACGTGTCCGAGCAGAACAAGAAAAGCCACCTCGCCAAAGTGGTGGTGGCGGGTCTCCAGGAGTTTCAAGCTCACCAAAGCAGTAGCGAAATACCCGGCGAAGCCATTGAGGCTTCCAAGCGGGCCTTGGAGCGCGCCACTGCCATCACCAACGCTGAGCTGAAGCGCGGCATCAGCGGCTTGGCTACGATCGGTAGTACGGCTCCTTTCGTGGGCTTGTTCGGAACGGTGTTTGGCATCATCAGCGCGTTCCAAGGCATGTCGTCGGAGAAGTCCACAGGTCTTTCAGCAGTGGCGGGCGGAATTTCTGAAGCGTTGATCACCACCGCCTTTGGTCTGTTTGTGGCTGTGCCTGCCGTCTGGATGTTTAACTACTTCAACAGCAAGATCGAGTCCTTCGACGTGGAAATGAACAACTCATCCTCGGAATTGATCGACTATTTCCTGAAAAAGAGAGGGGGTAAGCGCTAATGTCTATGGCAGTTGGTGGTGGGAAGGGGAATGCAATTGCCGACATCAATGTGACCCCTATGGTTGACATTATGTTGGTGATACTGATTATTTTCATGGTCATCACGCCCCTGTTGCAGAAAGGGGTCAGCGTCGACCTTGCCAAGACCAAAAACCCTCGGGAGATGCGCGAGGCCGACCGAGACGACGCCGTCGTGGTGGCGGTGACACGCGATGCCAAGATCTGGCTGAACTCCGATCAGATCATGGTCAAAGATCAATTGGGCCCGAAGATCCAGGATGTTCTGGCATCCAAGGTGGACAAGACGGTCTACATCAAGAGCGACCGGCGAGCCAAGTATGGAGACGTGGTTGATGTCGTGGACATTGTGCGCGCAGCCGGCGTGGACACGCTAGGACTGCTGACCACCCGCGTCGAGGGTCAGGGCTCCGAGCAGTAAACAATCGACTTTTGGAGGATTTTGCACCATGGCTAGCAAAGTCGGGGGTAGCACCTCGAGGGCAGATATCAATGTTACCCCTCTGATCGATGTCCTGCTGGTTCTTTTGATCATCTTCATGGTGATCACGCCACTGATCCCGCGGGGCTTGGATGCTCAGGTTCCTCAGCCGCCCCCGCCCGGACAACCACCTACGGAGTCGTCAGACCGAACGGTGGTCGTCTCGGTAGATGCCAGGGGGGACTTGACGATTAATTCAGAGCCCGTGTCCAAGGACAATCTCGGGAACCGGCTGACAGACATTTTCAAGACTCGAAACGAACGAACGATGTTTATTCAGGGCGACACGGAATTGTTGTTCAATAGTGTCGTCGACGTGATTGACATTGCTAAAGGGGCAGGCGTCGACAAGATTGGTTTAATTACGGAGAAAATCCAATCCGGACAGTGAGCACCCTTCGTTTCATTCCTGCAGAACAATTCACGTGGAGGTTCTTCGAGGAACCTCTTATTTTTTGCTGAATGACATTCAGCAAAAAGTGTCATTTGGCTGGCCGCTGTCGATGCTGAGAGCGGCGTTGGATTGTTCGTCTTGTCTGAAGAAACGCCGAACATCCGTTAGGTAGACTCGACTATTGATTGGGCAGCCTGACCGAAGAACTCTGGTCTATGGAGGAACTCGATGAAGTTTAGATCAAAAGCGATGGTAGGGATGCTGGCCCTGCTCGTTACTCTGAGTAGCGCCGGATGTTCAAAACTGAAAGCACGGGATCAGATGAATAAAGGGGTGCGCTCGTTCAAGGACTCGAAATATGAGACCGCTGTTGAGCATTTCAAGGCTGCGGTTGATCTTGACCCCGAGTTGACCAACGCTCACCTTTACCTTGCCGCCGCCTATGCCTCGCAATACCAGCCCGGAGGTGATTCGCCCGAGAACCGAAGAATTGGAGAGGAGGCGATCAAAGCTTACGAAAGCGTGCTCCTCAAAGATCCGGGGAATGTGGGATCTGTCAGCGGGATTGCTGGCATTTACTACAACATGAAGAATTTCGCCAAGGCCAAGGAGTATTACAAGAAGAGAACCGATCTCGAGCCGAACAGTCCCGAGCCGTTCTACAGCATTGGCAACGTCAACTGGATTCTCTGTTATAACAAGCAAGATCCTCTTCCGACGGCAGAAAAGAAAGTTTTGATTGAAGAAGGTCTCACCAGTCTCGAGAAAGCGGTCCAGAACGATCCAAATTACTACAACGCCTATTTCTACATTAACCTGTTGCTGCGCCAGAAGGCTCAGGTAATTATCGATGACCTCACCGATGCCAGTCCAAAACTCAAGGATGCGTTTGCCATGGCCGCGCTCGATCCGAAGTCATTGGATCCGCTGGTGAAAAAACATGCCGGGAGCCGGTATGAGGAGTATCAAGGCTATCTGAAGAAAGCCGACGAGAATTTCGAAAAGGCGATGGAGATTCGGAAGCAAGTAGAAGCCAAGGCAGAAACCAAGGGCGTTGTGGATCCGACAAAGTAGATCTTTCAGCCAGCCTTTCCTGGTTGTTCGCAAGCCTCTTGAGGTGAAATCTCAAGAGGCTTTTTTATTGTCGTATCCGGACAGGTAACAACAGAGCCTCGGAGAAGCTTGGCGGCTTTTGCAGCGCCTGAGAACCAAGCGAGTCAGCCCCGGCTCGCTGGACGATATCTCTCTATGCCTCCATAACTCTGTGGCTTGCCCGCTGGGAAGTCAGCGGTCCCTTCAATTCACAGGATTCACTTCCGCAGGCTCGCAGAAGCATCGATTTGTCTACTGGCTCGCCTTCGAACTTGAATCCAACTGGAAAGCTTCGCCGCGATCATCTAATATCCGTAACATGACCCGCTTTGAAGACATTCTCGCAACGGTGGAGAAATTCCACCCAACCGAGGATCTGGACATTCTGCGCAGGGCTTACGTCTTTTCGGCCAAAGAGCACCACGGACAAATGCGCAAGTCCGGGGAACCGTACTTCAACCATCCGCTGGCCGTCGCGGAAATCCTGGCGGAGATGAAGCTCGACGCCGTGTGTGTGACGGTAGGCCTGTTGCACGACGTGGTTGAAGACACCTCAGCCGCGCTGGAAGTCATCGAAGCCCAGTTTGGCAAGGACGTGGCGAACATTGTCAACGGTCTCACGAAGATCAACCAGTTCCAGTTTTATTCCAAGGAAGAGCAGCAGGCTGAAAATTTCCGCAAGATGTTTTTGGCCATGGTGGATGATGTTCGCATAGTTCTTGTGAAACTGGCCGACCGGTTGCACAACATGCGCACGCTGCAGTTCTTGCCGCCCGAAAAGCGCCACCGGATTGCACTGGAAACCATGGAAATTTACGCGCCGATTGCGCACCGGCTGGGGATGGGAAAGATGCGCGGCGAATTGGAGGACCTGGCGTTCAGCTATCTGGAGCCGGAAGCGTATCAGGAGATCAAAAAATCCGTTGAAATCCGCCAGAAGGTTCGCCAGGAGTTCTTGGACGAAGTGAAGGATCTCATCACCCAGAGACTGCAGGAGCACGAGGTTCCTGGAACGGTCGACTCCCGCATCAAGAGAATCTACAGCATTCACGAGAAGATTAAACGCCAAAAGATTCCAATCGAACAAGTCTACGACCTGCTGGCAGTACGCATCATCACGGATACGGTGAAGGATTGTTACGCAGCCTTGGGGCTCATTCACAACCTGTGGAGGCCTGTTCCGGGAAGGATCAAAGATTTCATCGCCATCCCACGGCCCAACATGTATCAATCGCTGCATACTTCGGTCATTGGTCCTCACGGCCAGCCATTCGAGATTCAGATACGAACCATGGAGATGCACCGGGTGGCGGAAGAAGGCATCGCGGCGCACTGGAAGTACAAAACAGGCAAGTCGTCGGACAACAAAGACGACCAGCGCTTCCTTTGGCTGCGGCATTTGGTGGAATGGCAGCAGGAAATGCAGGATCCCAGCGATTTTCTAAGCACGCTGAAAATCGATCTTTATCCCGAAGAAGTTTACGCGTTTACGCCTAAAGGCAAGGTCATCATCCTGCCACGCGACGCCTCGCCGGTGGACTTCGCCTATGCCATCCATACCGAAGTAGGCAACAAATGCGTCGGCGCCAAGGTCAACGGCCGCATTGTGCCTTTGAAGTCGCGGCTCAAGAATGGAGACATTGTCGAAATTCAAACGCAGTCGGGGCATACCCCCAGCCGCGACTGGCTTTCCTTTGTCAAGACCTCGCGCGCCCGGAACAAAGTCCGGCACTACATCAATGTCAGCCAGAGAGAGCGCTCGATCGAGATCGGCAAGAAGATTCTGGAAAAGGAAGCGCGGAAGTTCAAACTGAATCTCAAGAAGCTCGTCGACGAAGGGCACTTGTTGAAGGCGGCGCCGGATTACGGATGCACGAAGCTCGAGGACGTGTATTCCGCGCTGGGTTTTGGAAAGATCTCAGCCAGAGTCCTGCTTGGCAAGCTGGTCGCGCCCAGCGAACTGGAAGAGTCTCCTGACCAAAAGGTCTCCAAGTTTACTTCAGCCGTCAAGAAAGTGCTGGGCTTTGCTTCGGGCGCCACGATTCAGGTGAAGGGCGCTGACGATTTGCTTGTCTACCGCGCCAAGTGCTGCAATCCAATTCGCGGCGAAGACATCGTGGGCTACATCACGCGGGGCAAAGGCGTTGCCGTTCATGCCCGCCGTTGCGCCAATGTGGCCAATCTGATGTACGAGGCCGAACGCAAAATTGATGTTCAGTGGACCGGGTCGGCCGATGGCTCTTACGCAGTGAAGCTTTCGATTTCCGTCGACGATCGGCAGGGAATGCTGGCGGAAATCACCTCTACTATTTCCGACATCAAGACCAACATCAAGAACATCGAGGCTCAGTCGTTCGACGACCGGCGGGGTCTGATTCACTTGACGATTGAAATCGCTGATTTAAAGCATCTCGAGAGAGCCGTGGCAGCCATCAAGAAAATCAAGGGAATTGATGAGGTAACGTGGCAGTAAGAGTCTCTTGTAGCGCAGACCGCAGACTTTTGGCGGTCTGCGGCTTTTCTTCCCCGATCCACGAACTGACGCAGACCTGCCAGAATGCCGCAGGTCAGCGCTACAACTCCCAGACCACTTTCAGGAGAGTTAACAATGAAATCAGTCATTCAAACTGAGAAGGCCCCCAAGGCGATTGGACCCTACTCTCAAGGCATTCGAGTCCGAACAGGCGAACTCTTGTTTCTGTCGGGTCAGATTCCGTTGACACCCTCGGGCAAGCTCGTAGGTGGAGACATCGAAAGCCAGACTGAACAGGTGCTCAAGAATCTCGAAGCTGTGCTGACGGCGGGCGGTTCTTCATTGAGCCAGGTTCTCAAGACCACGGTGTACCTAAAGAACCTGGACGACTTTCCGCGAATGAATGCCGTTTATGAAGGATTCTTTCGCGACACACCCCCAGCGCGGTCCACGGTCGAGGTTTCAAGACTTCCGCGACAGGTGGCTATCGAGATTGATGTGATTGCAGCGGTAGGGTAATCGGGCGGGAACCCAGGAGATGGCCGGCATCCCCTGGTGACGATCAGTGCGACTTAACCACTCGGCCGGTCCGGATGCAGGCGGTACAAACGCGGGCTCTCTTGTGGGCCCCATTGATGATGGCACGAACCCTTTGAAGATTGGGATTCCATCGCCGCTTGGTAATGTTATGAGCGTGGCTGACGTTGTTGCCAAACAAGGGACCTTTTCCGCAAATATCACAGCGTGCTGCCATGATGACCTCCTTTGGGGGCTTCCAAAAAACGCCGAACTATAGCAAATTCTGGGCCTTGGCGTCAAAACCAAAATCAAAGGAATGTTAAGCCAGTGCTGATCCTCGGCATCGAATCGTCCTGTGATGAAACTGCCGCCGCCGTGCTGCGCGACGGCAAGTGCATTCTCTCCAATGTCATTGGCACCCAGGTGGCAGTACACAAGAAGTACGGTGGTGTCGTACCCGAACTCGCTTCGCGTCATCATCTGGAGAACATCGTTCCCATTGTCAATGCCGCGTTTCAGGAGGCGGAAGTTGCACAGGAGGCGATTGGCGGAATTGCGGTGACTCAAGGGCCAGGGCTCGTGGGTTCATTGCTGGTCGGCGTCAACTACGCCAAGGCTCTTTCGTTCACATTGAACGTTCCGCTGGTGGCGGTCAATCATCTCGAGGGACACATCTACTCCGTTCCGCTGGAACTGACGCGAAGTGAAGCACAGCGTGGCATCCCTGAAACAGATTGGTGCGAACTTTTTCCTGCTCTATGTCTCATCGTGTCGGGAGGCCATACCAGCCTTTATTGGGTAGAGAGTCTGGAACATCCGACCAAGTTCGAACTGGTCGGACGGACACGCGATGATGCCGCTGGCGAGGCCTTTGACAAGGTGGCCAAGCTGCTGCACCTGGGTTACCCCGGCGGACCGGTCATCGACCGGTTGTCTAAGCAAGGCAATCCCCGTGCCGTCGACTTGCCGGTCTCCAAAATCAGCGACGGCAAGTTAGACTTCAGTTTTTCCGGCATCAAGACAGCTGTTCTCCGGTACGTCCAGACCCATCTCCAGAAAGAGGTCGACGAGATGGCCTCGCGCCGCAGCGAGCAGAACTTTAACGATCGCTTGCCGCAACCGGTTTACGATCTCATTGCCAGCTTCCAGAGGACCGCTATCGAGATGCTTTTCGACAAGGCATCAAGAGCTGCCGAACTCCGGCATCCCCGATCCATTCTTGTTTCCGGCGGCGTTGCCTGCAATGGCCTGCTACGCGATCGGTTTCGACAAGGCTTTGCCAAAAAGAATATTCCGGTGCATTTTCCCTCTCCAATTCTTTCCACCGACAACGCTGCCATGATTGCCGCCGCCGGCTATCCCAAGCTTATGGCTGGCGAGCATTCAGGCCTTAGCTTGAATGCGGATGTCCACTTGAGGCTGCATGTGTAGGGTGCGCTGCTGTTTGGCGCATCGTATGCCATGTCCGGGTTATCCACCACTTGCCTCATCAAAACAAATCAATCTAAGGTGGGATCGGCTAAGGTGCTCGACAACAGCCCTCCGAAAATGTCAGCCATCTTGTGGTTTTGGTTGTCGATGACGCAGGGAATCTTTATAGCCAAACTGAGAGCCTGTTTTCAAGCTGGGTTACCGCTGGCGAATCCCAGTCTCGGGAAAGACCATCAGACGCTTCGGCTAGGCCGAAACTCAGAAGCGCCGGAAGATGGCGCACGACGAAGCCATGCTCCCCTGCCGCTTGTAGGCGGTGGAAAAAGGACGATGCCAGGATACTGGTGTGTGGAGGGAAGGCCCCGACGTTTCCGACACCGCTGAGGGTGAAATTGCCGGATCCCACCAGAAGAACTCCAAGCGTCTCTCCAGCTGCGTTGACCCTCTGTGCCAATGTAGATGAGACCCAACCCGTGATAGGGTAATGGTGCATTGCATCCTCATGGCATGGTTAACCCTTCGAGGTCTGTCCAATGATAACGATCACCTTTGCGGATCGTGAAACAGAGAAGCTGGCGTTGGCTTTTCTCATTGGCCGCTACTCCAGACGAGTCCTTCGTTCAGGCGAGCACCTGGTGCCCGAAGCCGCGCTAGAAGCCCTGGCAGCCCAAAACGTTTCGTTCACTGTAGAGGGGAAGACGACCTATGAGGAGCACTTGGCGGCGATTTGAGGTACTTCTTCCTCTTCGGTTTGACGCGACGTTCCGGCGGAATGGGTTGCCGAAGCCTTACTGGAAATCGTCGATCATTTGGGTGCGGCTAGCCACGAAATCCAAAAAGTGGAAGGTCAGTGGCGGCAGAGTAGCATTGTTTATCGGGACACTCTGGTGAAGCTCGTTATGGATTTGCCCGACACGGCTAGTATTACTTTGTTGAGTTTGGCAGCCACCCAATTATGACTTAACAGAGTAATGCTAGAAATCGCCAGTGGATGCGGAAGTTCAAGGGCAGCTGGATGAGCCGTTTGAATCAACTCGAGTTGTGGATGGTTAGTTGTGTCATTGAGCTGGAGTAGAACTCACATCCTGCTGGTTTCGATGTAGGTGAGAAATCATGGTCAAAGCTGTCTTCGTTTCTCTGTTCCTCCTGTCGCCATTCCTTTCCGCTACAGCCGCCAGCATCACGTGCGTTGCCGGCTGTGGGGAAGGTTCCGAGAACACAGCCCTGGGTGCAAAGTTCATCGAACCTTTTGCCGTCGCCTTCGACAAGCAGGGGAATTGGTACGTCTGCGAACACAAAGGCGAGCGTATCGTTCGCATCGACAATTCTGGCAGCACAAGTGTGCTGGCTGGAACAGGCCAGACAGGTTACTTCGGGGACGGCGGCACAGCCGCCCAGGCGACGATGTTTGATCCGCACGGCATCGTTATCACCGCCGGCCAGCAGATGTACGTCGCTGACACTCGAAATCACACCGTTCGAAGAATCGATCTAAAGACGGGGTTCATTTTGACTGTGGCAGGTACCGGAAAAGCCGGCTATTCGGGTGATGGCGGCACCGCAACCAAAGCAGAGTTTAACGGGACCTTTGCGATCGATATGGACCCCCGAGGACGCAACCTCTACGTTGCCGATCTGGGGAACAGGCGGGTCCGAAAGATTGATCTGAAGTCAGGCATCGTCACGACGATCGCCGGCAACGGAGAGAAGGGTGTGCCACAGGACGGCGCCGACGCCTCGGCCAGCCCGCTTGCCGATCCGCGCGCGGTGGCAGCGGATTCGAAAGGCAATGTTTACGTTTTGGAGCGCGGCGGCAATGCCTTGCGGGTTGTGGATAAGAAGGGAAAGATTCGAACTCTGATTGCTCCAGCCAGCAGTGCTTCAACTTCGGCTGCCACCACAGTCGCGCCGGACCTCAACGGCCCAAAGCATCTTTGTGTGGATCGCAAAGACAACGTGATCATCGCTGATGCGGAAAACCATCTCGTGCGCAGGTACGATCCCAGAACCGGCAAGACCGTAACGATTGCGGGCACTGGCCAGTCTGGGAAGGAGATCGTCACCGGTAATCCTCTGAAAACGCAGGTCAACCGCCCCCACGGAGTGTTCGTTCATCCATCAGGTGCTCTCTACATTTCCGACAGTTACAATCATCGGATATTGAAGCTGACGGGGTGGTGAGCGCTGGCAGTCGACAAGGATAAATAGCTGGTCACGTGCCCACCTGTGCCAACGGCTCTGTGTTCACTTGGTAGCAACGAAGTTCAAGATTCCGTCGAATTTGCGTTAGTTTGGACCGCCAAGAGCGCTAAGAACGCAAAGGGGAATCCGAGCCATTTGGAATCTGAGAATCTCAAATCACGGATCTTAGATCCAGATAGCCGACCGAGTACTTCTAAAAAGGCTTCATCAGGCAATCTTTGCGTCCTTGGCGGTTAGAGTTTTGGGGTCTTGTCGGTACGAGGTTACTCGCTACGCTTAGCTTCGCCGACGATTGGGCAGCCTGGCCTCGGGATCCCAAATGATTTGCGTGCCCGGCAAAGCAACCTTCAGCGCGGCATGCCCCGTTTCGGTCACCAGGGTGTGATAAAGGTTTAGCCTCACCAAGGCCGGATACTGGCGAAGGCTCGCTACGGCCTCGTCCGTAATGTGCGTGCTGTCCAGACTCAAGTCACTGAGGCGCGTCAAGTGAGCAAGATGTTGGAGGCCAGCATCGGTGATCTCACCGTAATCCAGCGTGAGCACTGAAAGGTTGGTCAGTGCGCTCAGGTGCGCCAGTCCCTGATTCGAGATGCGGGTACGAACCAAATCGAGGCTTTGCAGATTCTTCAACCCTGCCAGAAACGCCAGCCCCTTATCCGTAAAGCGGGCGTCGCGAAGAACCAGCGTTGTCAGATTCGTAAGGGCCTTCAATGGCTCAAGACCCGCATCCGTCAAATCCGTTGCAGCCAGATCCAAAGACTCGATCTGCGCAAGCTTATCCAGCGCGGCGCCGTCTGCGATCTCTGTCGACGCCAGCGAGAGTTTTCTGAGTCCAGGCATCCCAGCCAGATGCTCGAGGGCTGAGTTCTGAATGGGAGAGCCGTGCAAGTCCAGAGTTTCGAGTTCCGCCAGCCCCTTCAAAGACGCCAGCCCCCGCCCTTCCACAGACGTATTGGCCAGGCTCAGCTTTCGCAAACCATGTAAACCGGAGAGATGCGCCAAAGCCGCGTCTGTAATCTGAGTATTGTTCAGATTCAGGTCGACCAACGCCGCCAAACGGGCGAGGTGAGATGCGCCTGCATCGCCGATCTCGGTGGCTTCAAGACTCAGTTTGCGCAGCTGTGGGAAGGCGCTCAATTTTTCCAGGTCTGCATCCGTGATCGCTGCGCCAGCGAGCGTCAACGCCCCTTCGGGGGAGGGACGGAAGAGATCTCCGGCGATCCGTGGCCGTGCCGACTGTTCAACGTAGAGGATTCGTGCAGCCGCACAGGCAGCCCGCAGAGCATCGATGCCGCCACGCGTCACGCGCGAGTAGCGGAGGTCGATGCCAGTCAATTCCTTCAAGCCTTGCAACCGTCCAACCCCTGCGTTGCCGATCCTCGTGCGATAAAGGTTGAGCTCTTCCAAGTCGAGCAGGCGGGCCAGGACTTCAGCGGAAGCATCCGTCACAGCGCAGCCCATCAGGTTCAGTTTCTTCAGCCGGCTCAAACCCTTCAAGTGCTGCAAGCCAGCATCGGTGATCGCGGTTCCGTGGAGGTCGAGATCTTCGAGGTTTGCGAACTGGCCCACCACGCGCATCGACGCATCGGTGATCAGCGTGTCGCCCAGCCGCAGGCGGCGCAAGCCTGTCATGCCCTGCAGGCTCTCCAGTCCTTTGTCGTCCACAGGACAAAGGGTCACATCCAGCGCCTCGAGCTTTCGAAAAGGAGCCAACATCTGCCCCGTCACATCCGACTGGTGCAACACCAGTTCGCGCAGGTTCGCAAGGCCCTTGATCTCTGCCAGGCCCTCATCTTTGAAACGGACGCGGTCGAGAAAATGGTCGCTGAAGGTCAGCACTTCCAGAGTCGTAACGCCGGCGAGAAAGCGTAGATCTTTGCTTCCGTCGCGTCCACCATCGGCATTGCGACTCCAGAAAGGTCCGGGTAGATGCAGTTCTTTGAGATTGCGCAGCGCCATGAGGCGCTCCAGATCTGGCGGGTCAGCGTTCACACCGACCCAATCTAGAGCTTCAATTTGAATGGAGTGACTTGGCAGCTGGGCAATATCGGTGAGGTAACGCGATTGCCCGAGAAGGCGCACGCGTCCACCCATGGAAAGCGTCCATTCCGCAACCGACCGGTCGGAAGTGTCCGCACTCAGAGCGTTGAGGACGAAAAGCAAAATGAAAATGCGAGGCATGAATCCGTGCCTTTGAAGCGCACCTGCGATACTCGACGGAGCGTTCTACAGACCTTGAATGCCAAGGGGTTTCAGTTTCTCCACGGACTGAGGAGACAGTTTTGTTCCCGCGAGGTAAAGCTTCTGCAAGGTTTTCAGCGAAAGCAGCACCGGGACAGCGGAATCGTCCAGCTTACGCGCGAGCCCCAACCGAAGCTCCTGGAGCTTGGGTAAAGGGGACAGCCCAGCGAGTGCTTCGGTCGTGACCGGCTGCCGTGTCAGGTCCAGCCGTTCCAGATTGATGAGCCCTGCCAAAGCCGTCAAGTCTCGGAGTTCGGCTCTTTCAGCTTCCGGATGCCCGGGACGGTCAACTCCCCGATCGGCCAGCGTCGCTCCAGCTAGGTTCAGGGCCCGCAGCTGCCTCAGCTGCCCGATGCGCGCCAGGTTTTCCTCGGTGAGGGGAAGCCCCCACAGGCCCGAGTCCACACGTTGGATGCCACTCACATCCAGATCAACCAGCGCGGGTAGCTGCTTCAGTAGAAGTAAACAGGCGCCGCTCAGCCGGTTTCCGCCGATGGAGAGTTTCTCCAGACGCGGTAAACTCGTGAGCTGCTCAAAGCCTTCATCCTCGATCTGCGTAAATCCCAAATCCAGACTGCGCAGACTGGTTAAATGGGCCAGGTGCTCGAAAACCTGGCTCGTGACTTTGGTGCCACGCAAGCTCAACTGCTCGAGATGCTTCCAGCCGCGCAGATGGGCGATGCCGTCTTCCGTGAGGCGTTCTGCGTAATAGCAATTGAGTTCGACGACGTTCTGAAGGCTTTTGAGTTGTTCCAAGCCGGCATCGGTGACGCGCGTGAGCGAAAGGTCGAGCTTTCGCAAATGGCGCATCTGCGCCACCCTGGCGAGATCCACGTCTGTGGCCCAGGTCGAGGTCAGGTCCAGCTCGATGATATTGCCCTGAGCGTCTTTGACTGTTCGCATGCCGTCGATGGAAAGGGACAGCAGGAATGTAAGGAGAAGAGTCATGATATTTCAAATGTTTGCTGTCGAACATGTCCTGCAAAATCCCTCTTTCCCAAGGTAATCGAAGTTTGAGAAAGCTTCGCCGCACTGCGGCAGGGGGTTGGGAGGATGAAGACCCCCTCTTGATCTCCCCCCTGATGCGCTTCGCAAGGGGGAGAAAAGCGCTCTCGTACCCTTGTCCAAGGGGGACCGGAGTTTCTACATTTGCTTGGCCCGGCCAGGCTTCCTTTGTCCCCCTTGACAAGGGAATGGAAGCTTTGAGAAGCTTCCCCGCGCATTTTTGCGGCAGGGGGTCTCGAATTCACCGCTGAAGACCCCCTATGGTTACCCCTTCTCAAGGGGGACAAAGAAGAGCCAGACCTTCGGTCTGGCCCCGGGGGACTACAGGGGGGTGTCAACGGACGAAGCAGTTACACCACTTCACCCAGTTTCTTTCCCGCCGTTGGAAAGCTGCCGACACGGGCACCGGCGACTTCTTCAGCCAACGTGAGATAGAGATCGCCCAACGTGCCCGTGGTCCGCGTATGCAGGCCGGTCTTCATCGAGGAAGCGTGTCCCGCCAGGATCACCGCCAGATTGTTGTTCTTGTGCGCGTTGGCTTCGGCGTGCTCGTGCACCATCAAGAGGCAGGTGCTGTCGAGCAGCGAACCAGCTCCCTCCGGCGTGGCTTTCAATCTCCCCACCAGGTACGCAAACTCCTCGACATGCCAGCGGCAGATGTCGCGCAAGATCCTCATTCCGCGCGGCGTCTCCACCTGGCCATGCGTGTATTCGTGATGGCGTTGCGCTGTGTGTCCCAGCCAGGGGAACCGAGAGAGACCCTGGCATTTGGTGAGCATGTACGACGCCACGCGTGTTTGCCCGGACGCCAGCGCATGCACCAGCAGGTCGCTTTGCAGCTTGGCGATGCGTGGCCAGTCGCGCAGATCGCCACCTTCAGCGGGACGCTCCACGACAGTCCGGTACTCCGGCGGCAGGCTCGCAATCGACTTCTCCAACTCACGCACCGACCCCAGATACTCGTCGAGTCGCGACTGGTCGTCCGTTCCCAGCGACGCTTTGAGCGCCCGCGCCTCCTGCTGCACGGAATCGAGAATGCTCTTTCTTCGGTTCACCCAGGCCGGTTTGTTCACGCCAAACAAACGGTCGAACAACTGGTGCGGCAGCATCTCGGGAGGCAAAGGCCGGTCTCGATCGGCCCAACTCAAGTTGCGCTGAATGCTTTCACCGAAGGACTCTTGCGAGACGCCAATTTGCAGCGACCGGAAGCGCGTCTCTTCGCCAATCTTACGTGCGATCGCCTGATCGATCGACCGACCGCCTGCGCCGTTTCCGGTGAAAGGTTGGCCCGACACCAGCGCGCTCATTGAAGGATAGTGGCTGTTGCCCGGCTGCGGCACGCGCGCGGCAGGACTATCTAAACCCGTGATGATGTGGATGTCGTCGCGGAACGGTGCCAGCGGACTGAGGCAGGGGGTGATCTCGAATCCTGCACCAGTCTCACGGGGAATCCAGTATTTCTCCGGGATCCCGTTCCCGTTGAACCAAAGCACAAAGCGTGTTGGAAGCGTTTTCCCGCTCGCGTAAGCCGTGCCGCTGGAATTGAACATCGCCGCCAGGGGTGGCAAACCAATCCGCACAGCTGCCCCTGCCATGCCGATATTCTTCAGGAACGCGCGTCGTGAAAGAAATGCAGCCATCTCCTTACCTCCGAAACAACCGAACCTCCCCAGCGCAGGAGGAGTCTTGGTGCCGGCTTGGTCCAGAACCAAGCTCCTGGTGTTTCACTCTTTGTCCCCCTTGAGAAGGGGGACCATAGGGGGTTTTAGCATCGCTTCCAGACTTCCTGCCGCAAAAAGCGCGGGGAAGCTTTCTCAAAGCTTCCATTCCCTTGTCAAATGGGGACAATGGCCTTTGACCGTCCCCGTAAAGTTAGAAGGGGGCGGACCCGCGTGTCAGCCCTGTTGTGGTGCACGCTCGATTAAGGATCGTTAGCCCCGACACGAGGGCGGACACGCGGGTCCGCCCCACCTGCGTGAAGACCCGCCGATTCCGTGCTGCTCAAAGACACGGCGGTGGCAGCAACCAACTCCCGGAACTTAAAACCAGATTGGCGAAACCGCTCCAGCGCTGTTTCAATCAGCGGCTCGTCGCCCGGTTCTTCCGGCCGACCGTTGGCCCAACGGAACAGCATCTTGACGACACACTTCTGACAACCTGGTTCGCTTGCCAGGATCTCGCCCAACTGGCGCGGCGACTTGAACCTCGCATTCTTCAAACCTAACACATCACCCGCGGCTTCGATGTCTAGTTTGTACTCCGTCGGCTGAACCTTTCTCTTGGTGGATGTTTCGTCAAACGTCGGGAAAATCGTGACCAGCTGTTTCTCCCTGTGTTTGCCCACAGCATCGAACTTTTCAAACCCAAATCCAACCGGATCTACCAACGAGTGGCAGCCGGAGCAAGCCGCATTAGACAAATGAATCTGCAACCGCTCCCGCGTGGTCATCGGTTTTTCGTCCGTTACTGGCGGCAACGTGGTATTCACTCCGGCTGGCGGAGGTGGCACAACCTGGCACAGAAAGTGTTCGCGCACAAAAAGTCCGCGCTCGGTGGGGGAGGTTTCCGCAGGCTTGCTGGTCAGTGCCAGAAACGTGGCTTGCCCCAACACTCCGGCTCGTTCCGAATCGGGAGCAAACTCCACCCGGCCCCAGGGCTCGTGCGGCGCCGGGACTCCGTACAGCTTGGCCAGTTCCGGCGACAGATAAGCGTAGGAAGCGGTGAAGAAATCTCGAAAGTCGCGGTCTTCCCATACTAACGATCGAAACAACCGGCGCGTCTCTTCGGTCATCCCGGCAATCAGCTCCGCCGTAAACTCCGGAAACAGACGCCGGTCGCGGATGGCATTCCTCAAACGGTCAAAGCGCATCCATTGCGCTAGAAACTCATCCAGCGCGTCCTGCGCCCGGGAATCGCGGAGCATGCGGCTGACCTGGTTCTCGACGCTGGCTGGTGACTCTAACTCACCGCGCTCGGCGGCGTGAAACAAATTTTCGTCGGGCAATGTGTCCCAAAGGAAATAAGCTAGCCGGCTGGCGACACCATAGGCTCCAGGAGCCAGATGGAACAGAAAGTGGGGTGACTGCAGCATGGTTTCAATCGCCACCTGCGCTCCACTCAAGAAATCCTTTTCCTGTGCGAACAACGCTTCGTATCGCTTTACTTCGAGATCGTCGAGCGGCCGGCGAAATGCCTTTCGCCCAAACCGGCGAATGAATTCGCCGCGGCAACCCTCCGCTTCCAGCCGACACGGCACCAAGCCGCGCGAGTCGCCGCCGCGAAACGCCGCGCGCGCCAGACGCTCCGCCGCCCGGGCATAAGCCTCAGCCAGCAATGGCGACACTGGCTGCCCCTCGGCCTGGTTCGTAAAGCCGTGAACAAAATCTTCTTTGGGGAATTGGTCGGCAGGCCGAGTCTCGTCGCCCAACAGGTCGCGCACCGTATGGTTGTACTGGCTGTGGGTCAAGCGCCGCAGAACCATGCGCGATTTGCCGGCGCGCGGCCGTGGTTGGACAGCTGTGGCTTCCGGGAGCGCTGCCAGATGTTCCACCCAGGCACGCAGAACCTTCTCCTCTTCACTGCCTCTCTTGATGCGCTCTCCACCGGCGTGGGCCACGCGATTCGTTGGTTTTAGAAATAGCCACGAAGCGCCGGGCTGCCCAGGCTGAACCACGGCTTGCAAGCGCAAGCCAAAAGCCGCAACCTCCTGGGCCGAAGCCCCTTCACATGGAAACTGCACCCGAGTTACCGACGCGACGCCGTTGTCATTGTGGCAGGTGCGACATTGGGCTTTTTCCAGAACCGGATAGACCCGTCCTGCGAAGTCCTGCGCGACGAGTGCCGCCGGCAGGAAAACCAAAATGATGGGCAATGTCCAATTCACAGTTCTGAACTCCTGCCACTGGAAATAACCACGGGGAACACGGGGAAGCAGAAAGCATCCCGCTTCAGTCATTCAACCTTCCCTTGCAGACAGGGTGTCTCCGACGTCACGAATACGGAATTCGGATACTCAAAAGCAAACTCCTGTGCCAGCCTGCCGTCTGAGCATCCGCCGTCCAAAAGTATGAAAAAGTATCTGACGATTGTCACAGAAGAGGCAGATGCTGAGTCCTTGTCATTCTTGGTAAATCTCCACTGCATCACGTTGATCTTGGCTGCTTCTCCAAGAATTCCGTGCATTGCAGGTGCAGAATTCGATGCTGATTCGATTCTCGCAGACTCGACTCGTCCGTCCTTGTCGATTACGCATCGCAAGTTCAATGACCCTTGTATTCTGGCTTGAGCACCAAGTGGTGGATATCCCATTCCGACAATTCGTTTGGGTAACCACTCCTGGGCCCATACGCTGCTCGGCAGCCAGACACAAGATAGTGAAGCCAAGAACAAGAATCTGGAGATCACTTTCCGTTTCTCCTTGCAGCAAGCGGCTTCAGCGCCACTCCCCGTGTCCCCCGTGGTTGCCTCATCCAATCCTTCACTTCGCCGGTTCCGGGTCAAACAAATGCGAAATGTACGGATACCCGTTCATGGCCAGCCGGCACGATGGGCCAGGACCGTACCAGCGCGGCGCGTGAAACGTATGTTTCGGCACATACACCACGTCACCAGGGTCAGCGATCACGACGCCCTGGCCTTCGATGGGATAGCGTATCTGTCCCGCCATGATCAGCCAATACTCGGCGCATTCTGGATGATAGTGCCCGCGGTTCTTGGGATCGATTGGCGGCAGGTTCTTCTCGTAGCCGTAAATAAAATTGGCGGCTCCGCGGGTGTCCTCCACGACACGCAGCGTGCCCTTCGCTTCGCCAGCGTCCAGTTTCTTCGCCAGGTCATCGAAAGTGACATGCGCGTTGTTGCCCTTGTCGAACTGTCCCAACTCGCGCCGGAAGGACACTGGAACCCAGTCGATATCCACAGTCTTGGGTGCGTCAGCTTTGTTCTCGTGGAGCGTGCGGGCTCCAGCCACATTCGTTTCGAAAATGAGCGAAGACTGGCTGCCCACCGTTTCATACGAGAATAATCTGGCAAACGGAACTTGCACCATCGAGCCTTTGCGCGCCACGAAAGGCTCGACACCTTCGATCTCAAACCGGACTTCACCTTCCATGACGACCCACCAGGCCCGGGTGTCGGGATGCAAGCCGCGCGGCGTCTTCGTTCCCGGACGGGAGAAGACATACTCGCTGCGCAGGTGCTCGTCATCGACGATGACTTCGCGCCAGCCGGTTTTGCCTTTGTGCTTCGCCTTGAGATCGGCTAGCTTCGTGTGCGGTTTGTGTGGCGGAACATACCTGGACGGCCCTTTGGGCGCCCATAGCTGCTGGCACTCGGCAGAAAAGGCCGTTAGGAAAAAGACGGCGGCCACCGTCGTGAGTAAAACAGATGTTTGTTTTCGCATGGCTGGGATTCTAACCCCACCCCGCATCGTTTACAATCCCCACGGGTGAATTTGGCGGATGCCAAAGCGAGTTCGAGTTCCGCCCTGGCTGCTGTAGTCCGGAAATCCGCTCGAAGGCGGCAAAAGCAAGTCCCCCTTAACAAAGGGGGCAAAGGCCGCAAACCTTGGGGGTTATGCTGGCAGATTATGCACTGCAGATCGGAGAACCCCCGCGCGGGTTCTGCGAAACCGCTTCCCCTCTGTGTTAAGGGGGACTTGGCGTCGTCGTGCTCGGCGTTTCGACGACGACGAGGACTATTCTCAAGAAAAGGATGGCTTCCATCATGAACCAACTCACAGGCAAGGTCACCATCATCACCGGCGCCGGGACCGGCATCGGCAAGGGCATCGCACGAGCGTTTGCGCGTGAAGGCGCCCAACTCGTTCTTGCCTCGCGTCAGCGTGAGAGATTGGAGGAGACCCGAGCCGAACTCGAGCCGGAAGGCGTCAAGGTCCTAGTCGTGCCCACCGATGTCACCGACGAAGGACAGGTGCATCGCTTGTTTGAAGCCACCCTGAACGCGTTCGGCCGGGTTGACATCCTCATCAATAACGCCGGCAGGTTTGATGGCGGGCCGCTGGAAGAGCTGTCACTGGAAACCTGGCAAAAAGTACTGGCGGTGAACCTGACGGCTCCGTTCCTTTGCAGCCGCGAGGCGATGCGGATTATGAAGCGACAAGAAGGCGGCCGCATCATCAATATTGGCAGTATCTCGGCGCAAATGCCGCGCATGCACTCGGCGCCCTATACGACGACCAAGCACGGGTTGACCGGTTTGACAAAAGCGACAGCTTTGGAAGGACGCGAGTTTGGAGTCGTGGTGAGTTGCCTGCACCCAGGCAACGTGGCGACAGAACGCAGGCAGGCCAGCAAAGCGAAGCAAGACCAGGAACCCATGATGACTCCGGATGAGCTGGCCGCTGCCGCCGTCACCATGGCGGCGATGCCTCCGCACATCAACATGCTGGAAGCGATTGTCCTGCCGGTGATGCAGCCGTACTTGGGACGTGGGTGACGCACGGAGCACGGGCGTCCCGCCCGCACTGGATGGTTTGGCTACTTCAAGGCACAGCTATCCCACGACCATTCGCACCGAAGATGGCTGGGTGCAGGGACGACTTCGGGGTATCTTGCGCAAACGCAGTGGCCGACGAGGCCGCGCGTGTGGCGACGATCACCATCGCTGACCCAATGCCTTCTTTGCCGAGCCGGGTTTGTTTTCTCTGAGACATGGCCAGGCTGCGGCCTGTCAATCCTTAACCAGGTAAAACCACCTACCGGAGAGCCGTATGCGGGAGATCCGCCTGTACGGTTCGGAGGGAGGTGGAGCAGTACGCTCTCCCTACCCTGAAGCTGTGAAAAGATTGAATTGTGCCGACCCTGATCCATCCCGTCTCCGAATCCACAGCCAAAACGCGCGCGGAGCGCCGCAAGTAATCGATTTTCAATTTTTTCACAGCCCCCTATCCAGGGAGCACAGTCTGCAAATACCTGCCCGTGTAGCTTTCCGGCACTCGGGCAATTTCTTCGGGCGTTCCGAACGCCACCACTGAACCGCCTTTGTGCCCTCCCTCCGGTCCGAGATCAATAATCCAGTCGGCGGTCTTGATGACATCCAGGTTGTGCTCGATGACCAGCAGTGTTGCCCCAGTCTGCAGCAGCTTCCGGAAGGCTACCAGCAACTTGTGAATATCGTCGAAGTGGAGGCCGGTGGTGGGTTCGTCAAAAATATAGAGACCCTTTTGCTTCGCCTGGCGCGACAGGTAAGACGCCAGCTTGATGCGCTGGGCTTCGCCTCCCGACAACGTTGTGGCGGATTGTCCCAGCCGCAGATAACCCAAGCCCACTTCCTGAAGTGCCTTGAGCTTGTTTGTGATTCGCGGAACGGCCGAGAAGAACGAGATGGCCTCGCGAACCGTCATCTGCAGGACTTCATAGATGTTCTTTCCTTTGTAGCGAACTTCCAGAATGCCGGGCTTAAATCGCATGCCCTTGCATTCTTCGCAGACCAGTTCAACATCGGCCAGAAACTGCATCTCAACGGTCACGGTGCCATCTCCCTGGCACGTCTCGCAGCGGCCGCCTGGGATGTTGAAGGAGAAATGGCCGGCTCCGTAAGAGTGGCTGGCCGCCTCACGCGTGGAGGCAAAGAGATCGCGAATCGCGTCAAATGCCTTGGTGTAGGTGACCGGATTTGAGCGCGGCGTCCGTCCTATGGGCGACTGATCGACCATGACCACTTCCGAAACCCATTGGCTTCCTTCCAGGCGGTCGTAGTTGGCGCGCTCGGGTGATTCACCCCGGTCGGCCTGGAGAGCCGCATAGAGCACGTCATGCACCAGAGTGGACTTTCCTGAACCCGACACTCCAGTGATGCAGGTCATCATGCCCATCGGGATGGCCACCTCAATATTCTTTAAGTTGTGCTCGCGAGCGCCGTAGATCTTCAGCCACTGGCCATTAGGAACAAGCCGGGTGGTCGGAACATGGATCTTCAGCTCTTCCCTCAGATATTTTCCAGTGAGCGAACTGTCCGCTCGCAGCAGCTCTGCGAACGACCCTGAGAAAATCAGCTGTCCGCCTTGCTCGCCTGCTCCAGGCCCGAGATCGATGATGCGGTCAGCCGCTTTCATCATGGCCGGCTCGTGTTCCACCACCAGAACGGTGTTGCCCATATCGCGCAAGCTTTTCAAGATTTCAATCAGCCTCTGGTTGTCGCGCGCGTGCAGGCCGATGGAAGGTTCATCCAGTACATACAATGTTCCAACCAGCGACGAACCCAGCGACGTTGCGAGTTGGATGCGTTGCGCTTCTCCGCCGGACAAGGTGGAAGCCAGCCGGTCGAGGCTCAAATACTCCAGGCCCACGTTGTGCAGGAACGTGAGGCGCGTGCAAATTTCTTCAAGAAGCCTTTTCCCAACCGACAGCTCGAAATCGGAAAGTCGCAGTTCGCTGAAAAACCTGCGCGCATCTTCCACCGTCATCGCCGTGAGTTCGGTAATCGCCAAACCACCAATCTTCACCGAACGCGCTTCGCGGCGCAGCCGCAACCCCAGACACTCCGTGCACCGGGTGTAGCCGCGATACCGGCTCAAGAAGACCCGAATGTAGAGTTTGTATTTCTTGGTTTCCAGACGGTCAAAGAACCGTTTGATCCCGATGAACTTCTCGTCGCCATCCAAGATCAGCGCTTTCTGTTCGGACGACAGTCGGCGATAGGGCACGTCGAGAGGGATGCCGCGATGTTTGGCGAATCGCTTGAATTCGGCTGTCAATGCGCGGTATCTGGGCTTTGTCCAGGGTTCGATAGCGCCTTGCTGAAGGCTTTTGTCCTTGTCAGGGATCACCCGGTCCAAATCAAAATCCATGGTGTTGCCGAAACCCTGGCACTTCGGACACGCCCCGAAAGGGTTGTTGAAGGAAAAGAGGCGCGGTTCCGGCTCCTCGTAGGTGAGCTGGCATTGCCGGCATTCGAATTTTTCGCTGAAGGTAAAGCGATCCCCTTTCTGGAGCTGTTCATGAACTTTGCGGTAAAGAGGGACCATCGCAAGACCCGCAGCGGTTGCCTCAGAGAGTGGCATGCCGAGTGTGGGAGCCGGTGTCCCCAGCGGCGACCCAGAGAACATTCGCCACCGATCAAGATCGCCACTCGGAGAGCGGCTCCCACCTTCAAGGCTTTGATCCCTCCTCGCGCTGCCCGGCGCCCTGGATTCCTCCTGTGAAGCCTGACCCTGAGTCAAGCCGGCGATTTCAGCCACGGCACGGCCGCCACCTTCGCGGTAGCAAGTCTCCACCGACTCCATGAGACGTTGCCGGATGCCCGCCTGGATCACCAAGCGGTCGGCCAGCACGAAGAGCTCTTCGGAGAAGTTCAAGGACATGAGGGCTTCTGGATCGGAAAGTTCGACAATCTGTTGATTTTGATAGAGCCGGTTGAATCCGTGTTTTCGCAAGTCGAACAAGACCTGGCGGATGATCTCGCGCTCAGCGGTTTGCGACTTCCGCCTGCTCTTTTCTTTCGTCGAAGCGCTCTTCAGTTCGAGGTGCTTCCGGTAGGTTGCAAACGGAAAAAGAACGTAGAGCCGCGTGCCTTCGGGCAAGGACAGCAGGAGCTGTACAACATCCTCCGGGATGTCTTTCTTGATCTCCCGGTGGCATTGCCAGCAGTAAGTCCGCCCCACGCGGGCGTATAGCAAGCGCAGATAGTCGTAAATCTCAGTGACCGTGCCTACGGTGGACCGTGGATTGCGGACGGAGTTCTTCTGCTTGATGGCGACTGCCGGGGATATGCCGGTGATCTCATCCACTTCAGGTTTCTCGATACGTTCCAGAAACTGCCGGGCATACGCCGAGAGGGACTCGATGTAGCGCCGCTGGCCTTCGGCATAAATCGTATCGAATGCAAGGCTGGATTTGCCCGAACCACTGACGCCGGTGATGACGGTCAGACTGTTGTGCGGAATCTCGCAAGTGATGTTTTTCAGGTTATGGACCCGCGCCCCTTTGATGAGGAGGCTTTCGTCAGGTCTTCTGTCGGTTCGTTTGGTCAACTTCAGACCTCTTCTCAGCTTTTTCCATGGGACGTGCTGTGCGGCAACGAGGCCAGACTGGTCCCCCATGACTCGACGGCTTCCAACCACGAGTAGCTCATGCAGTCCGGCCCAAACAAGGGGCGAGGATTATAAACGATTTGAAGCTCTGTCAAAATTTGTAATATAGTCACTGCTCGCCATGCGCTCTGCGCCTCAGCTTTCAATCATCATTCCAGCCTATAACGAGGCGAAACGCATTTCGCGGACCCTCGATACGCTCCAAAAATATCTAGAGGACCAGGGCTGGAGGGCCGAGGTCATCGTTGTCAATGACGGGTCTTCCGATGAGACCGCGGCCGTCGTTGAATCGTACCGCAGCCGATGGAACGCCCTGCGGTTGATCGACAATGGCGGCAATCGGGGCAAAGGCTTCAGCGTTCGCAACGGTGCGCTGGGGGCGCAGGGAGACGTCATCCTGTTTACTGATGCCGATCTCTCGGCTCCGATTACCGAAGCGCCCAAGCTCATAGACCCGATTGCGAAAGGAGAGTGTGATGTGACCTTCGGTTCGCGGGCAGTGGATCGTTCTCTCATTGGTGTGCATCAATCTCCCTTTCGCGAGACCTCGGGTCGCATTTTCAACTTGTTCGTGCAAGGTTTGATCGGCTTGCCCTTCAAGGACACACAATGTGGATTCAAGGCTTTTCGCCGGAAGATCGCAGGATCCGTATTTGAGCGTCAAACGATCATGGGATTCGGCTTCGACCCGGAGATCCTGTACATTGCCAAGAAACGAGGTTTGCGCCTGCGCGAGATTCCTGTGCGGTGGGACCACGTGGAGGGCACTACGGTTCGATTCTTGAGAGACTCCTGCCGGATGTTTCTTGACCTTCTGCGGATCCGCTGGAACGATCTCTGCAGAAAGTACCAGTAGAGAAGTTTCAGGTTTCAGGTGCCCGGTGTTAGGGGACCTGTGAAAAAATTGCAACAGCAGTTGGTCTGGGAGGGCGAGCGTCCCCGCAAGCCGCTTCGGGTGCGGGTCTTCCTGACAACCGGCTCTCGGGGACGCTCGCCCTCCCTATTTTTTCACAGCTCCAGGGCCAGCCACTTGTAACCGGTCACCTGCAACCTAACGCTATGACAAAACTTGGAGTAAACATCGATCACATCGCCACTCTGCGGGAAGCCCGCAAGACGAATGAACCCGATCCGGTTGCCGCGGCAGTCATTGCCGAACTTGCCGGGTGTCACGGCATCACGGTGCATTTGCGGAGCGACCGTCGTCACATCCAGGACCGCGATGTGGAGTTGTTGCGGGAAACGGTGAAGACACGACTCAACCTCGAGATGGCAGCCACGGAGGAAATGATTCGCTTCGCCCGTGAGGTCAAGCCGGATACCGCGACCCTGGTTCCTGAGTTCGCTGGGGAGCTCACAACGCAGGGAGGGCTGGACTGCGTGCGAAACTATGCCATGATCTCAGCGGCGGCCCAGGAACTCGAAGCTGCCGGGATTGCGGTGAGTCTCTTTATCGATCCGGAGAAGCAACAGATTGAGGCGGCCCAGCGCATCGGAGTTTCCGTTATCGAGATCAATACCGCGAGTTACGCCGACGCGTCGCTCTATCTCACGCTGAGGACCGAGGTCGCAACTGCTGAGGCTCTCGAACACATCAAGCTGGCGGCGATTTTGGCGGACTCGGCTGGAATTCGAGTTCACGGGGGACATGGACTCACTTATCGGAATGTCTGTGCCGTGAGCCAGATTCCGGAGATCGAGGAGCTGAATATTGGGCACAACATCATTTCACGGGCAGCACTGGCAGGGTTGGACTCGGCGGTGCGAGAGATGCTAATGTTGCTTAAAGATGAGTGAAAAGTAGCCGCCGACGTGAGGAGGCGGATTCGCCAATCGGCCTCCTCACGTCGGCGGCTACGCGACACACTCTTCGAGTTGCTGGCTTTCGACCAACCCGATGAACTCATGGGTCAGTTCGCGGTCGCGCCAGCCTTTCTTCGCTTCTTCGTTCAGTTGCTCAAGTACTGCGCTCAACAAGAACGGCGGTTTGTAGGGCCGTTGAGAACACAGGGCATCGAAGACGTCAACAATCTGAAGGATCCTCGCTGTAACCGGGATTTCCTCGCCTCGCAACCCATCTGGATATCCGGTGCCATCCCACCGCTCATGGTGGCAACGAATAATCGGAAGAACCTGGACGAACGATCGCAAAGGCCGGCAGATGCGCTCGCCGATCAGCGTGTGCTGCCGCATCACTTGCCATTCATCGCCGGACAGCGGCTTGGGACTGAGCAGGATGGCGTCCGGGACCCCTAGTTTGCCGATGTCGTGCAGAATCCCTCCCCTTTGAAGCGCTTTCAAAGCGCTGGCTTCAAGGCCCAATCTCTCTCCCAGCTTTACTGAGTAACGCGCGAGCCGTTCGCAATGGCCGATGGTGTTGGGATCCTTGGCCTCGACGCCCAGTGCCAGACTGAAGAGCACCGTCTCGGCGTTCTCCAGTTCATCCGTGATTTGTTTCAAGCGCAGCAGGGACCGCACCCGAGCGGCAAACTCCGCGAGATTGAAGGGTTTGTTCAGGAAGTCGTCGGCACCGGCCTCAATCCCCCGAATCTTGTCTCCAAGATCGGTCAGGGCCGTGATCATCACCACGGGTATCAGCTGGGTGTCGCGGTGCATCTTCAACTCGTGGCACACTTGGTAGCCATCCAGTTCCGGCATCATCACGTCGAGGAGAACCAAGTCAGGACAATACTGGAACGCCATGTCCAGTGCCTCCTTGCCGTTCCTGGCCAGAAGCACTCGGCAGCGCGGCGATTCCAGGATGTCTCGGATCAGAACCAGATTTTCCGACACATCGTCTGCCACCAAGACGGTGAATGTACGGTCGAAGCCTTTGAAAATGTCCAAGCGAACTCCAGCTATGGGGGAACTTCAAAACAGCAGGTGCATCCAGCTTAGCAATCCTTCTGCCAATCGATCGTTACGGCCTTTAGCACGCTCAGCCGGAGGAGATCCCGCCATTTTTCATAGTCTTGTCCAGCCTGAAGGTGAACTCCGCGGATCACCACTCGGAGTCTGTCTGGAGAAATTCTTACTCCGTGCTACTCCAGAATTACATCGAGATGCAATCTCCGGGCAGGAGGTGTTCCCCAAGACTGGCTCGATTGATGGATGACCGGACGGTTCGCGACTGCGGTGGACGCGGGCAAGCTAACCAGGCGAGGAGGTCCTAGAATGGAAGGAGGGCCAAAGCAGCGCAGGTAACCATGTTGTCCTTTCGTGTTGCCTTCAGCAGAAGCGAATTCGAAAAATAGACAAGAATACAAGAAAGATCGTGCTTAAATTCCTTGACGGAACGACAACGGGCATAATATATAGTGTTGGAATTCAAGCGATTTGAAGAAACCATTCGAGGGTAAGAAGCGTTTTCTATCTTAAACAGTAATAAAGCTATAAATTTACTAAGTGTCATTTTTGGAGTTTGCTTAAGGTCCTCAGTTCCTTCGAAAACGCACGAGGGATTCAAGGAGGTTTGATGGACGATTCTTTGATCACGGTCAAGGAAGTTGCCGACTATCTTAAGCTGAAAGAGCAGACCGTCTATCTGCTGGCACGCCAGAACAAGATTCCTTCGTTGAAAGTCGGCGGAAGTCTGCGCTTCAAGAAATCACAGATTGATGCATGGTTGGCAAACACTCCCAAGACAGGCAGTCAGGACAGCCGACAGCGGGTGTTGATTGTTGACGATGAGGAAATGGTACGGGAAGCTCTGAAACGGATGGTTGAGGCTCACGATATCCAAACCGTGGCCGTTTCGGGTGGGATCCAGGCACTTAAGGCCGCCCAGGAAGAGTCCTTCCGGATGGTGTTTCTTGACCTGAGCATGCCGGGAATGAATGGAGTCGAGACCCTGAAAGCTTTGAAGGAAATGGATAAGGATCTCGTGTTCGTTGTCGTCACGGGCCTAACCGGAGAAGATGACCTGTTCCGTAGCGTCCTCGACCATGCGCCGGTCTCAGTCATTCCAAAGCCCTTCACAAGGCAGCAAATTGGTGGTGTCTTGAGTCTTTATTTCCAGGACGTCAAGGACGTCGCTTACGCGCAGGCTTGATCTCTGCAGGGCCGCTCTGTCTCCATAAAGCGGCCCTGTTTCCCGATAGTTCTCCGTCAATTCCTACCCCCTATTGCTTGAAGCTGCCGATGAAGTGGTCGAAGCTGCTCGACCACTTTGCGATCGTTTTCTCCGGACCCGTGAGTTTGAAAAACCAAGGCCCATCGGACGTTTCAGCGACGGCAGCGAGGATCTGGTATCCCTCACGCGGCGGAGCATTGGACATCATGCCTGCCGAGTAAGTGCCGCTGACATCGACCAATGTGACGGGCATTCCGCCAATTTCTTTTTTGTGGGTCTTCGCTTTCTCTTTGGAAGACGACCCGTCGGGTTGAGAGATTTGCCCGATCCAGCGCTCAATGTTCGCCTCGACGGACCCTCCCTGGCCCAGGCCGAAATAGAACACCGCCAGTTCTCCATCCTCAGCGTCTCCAGCAGCCTTAGGCAAAGCGTACTGTGCCTTGCGCATGGAGGAAGAAGGCGTTTGTTCAGTCCATTCGGCTGGAACCTTGGCCTTGATCGTTCCAAAGCTCTTTTCGATGGGGTTCCCAGACCCGGCAGCTACCGCTGAAGCCGGCTGAGGTGAAGCAGGAGGTGTTTCACGCGGTGCAGACGTTGTGGCTCTCTCCGGCTGCTCACTGCAAGCGAGCCAGAACAGCGATATTAAGAAGAGCAGACCGAAGGATCCAATCCGGCCCGAGCACGCTAAGAGGTGTATTTCTTTCATTCCGCAAACTCCTTGAATTGTCCCGAATTGCCTGCCCACGGGAGGTTTCGTCTGTGTTTCATCAGCGTCTCTACATCCCCATGATGTTGTAACCGCAGTCAACGTACAAGACCTCACCTGTGACACCCGAAGACATGTCGCTGGCCAGGTAAACTCCTGTGTCGCCAAGTTCTTTCCCCTGCACGTTGCGCTTCAGGGGAGCATGCTCTGCGTGATACTTGAGCATATCTCCGAAACCGCCGATGCCACGCGCCGCCAGTGTGTTCACGGGACCAGCGCTGATGGCGTTGACCCGGATTCCCTGCGGTCCGAGATCGTACGCGAGATAACGGACGCTGGCCTCCAGCGCTGCTTTGGCGACGCCCATCACGTTATAGTGCGGCACTACCTTCTCGGCTCCATAGTAGCTTAGCGTGAGAATACTCCCTCCTTCTGTCATCAGTGGCATCGCGGCTCGGGCGATGCCCAGCAGCGAATAGGAGCTGATGTCCAGGGCAGTGCGGAACGCCTCACGCGAGGTGTTGACAAATCTTCCCTCGAGCGCCTCACGGGGCGCAAACGCGACGCTATGAAGAATCAGGTGGATTTTCCCGAACTGCCGGCCAGCCTGGTCGAACACGGCCTGGATTTCATCGTCCCGCGTGACGTCACAGGGAAGAACCGGGCTTTCCGCGCCAAGGTCGGCAGAGAGTTCCTGAACATTCTCTTTGAGTCGCTCACCCTGATAGGTAAGAGCAAGCTTCGCTCCGGCTTGGTGCCACGCCTGAGCAATGTTCCAGGCGATGCTGCGTTTGTTGGCCACCCCGAAGATGATACCCACCTTGTCTTTCAGCATAGAGCGCTCCTGTTGCAATTCGCGCCAGAGAGTATCAGGAGGCACTGCATGAGGCAAGCGGGACTCGCGGTCCGGGTTCGAAAGAATGAGAGGAACGAACATAGCCCGTGTGCAAGGGCCAAATTAGGCATAAATATTTGGCGGGAAAGACCGATGAAGTATGCAACTGCAGCACTGGAAAAAGTCAAAGGACAATCTCAATGGACGACAAGCCTTCTGAACGCCTGAGAATGACTCGCACCGCCCGCCGGGTTCGGCAGAACTCCAAGCTCATCATCGACGGCCGGGATTTGTTGGGCTACCCCTTCACTGAGGATGCTCTGACCTTCGATATTAGCGCCAGCGGGGTTTCGTTCTACATCAAGAACCGGCCCTGGATCGAAGATCCTTTGGAAATTACCATCTATCCAGCCGAGGCGCGCGATACAGCCTACCTGTCTGGCCGTAAAAGGCGAGGCAAGATCGTACGCACTGGAGTCATTTCCGAAGACAAAGTGTTTGTGGCAGCGCGCTTCGAGAACTAGTCGAACTCCTAACATTCCTTCGAGAAGAATCGGCCGGGATCAAATGTTGAGAGCGACAATGAAGCACTTCCCTGAACGATAAGCTCTCGCAAGAGGGACGCTGTCATGCAAACCAAGGGAAGCCCATTTCCGCTGAAGCCTGCCCCGATCAGAACGTTCTCGTGTCCTGGCAATCGTCCGATGAGTGGTTTGTAGTCAGGCGTAAATCCCATCGTGCCCGCCCACGATCTTTCGAATCTTATTGCCGATCGCCATTTTGGAAATAGCGAGAGCAAAGCCTCTTTGAGCCCATCTTGCACCTCCGGTGTGATCTCGATCGAATCCATTCCCTTGCCAAATGCATTTCCCACCTCGAGACGGCGACAACCTCCAAACAGAATCTGCCCAGAACGGGTTTGCCGCCCATACTGCCGATCGTAGTCGGTCGCACACACAAAAGGAAATGACTGGGGCAAGGGCGCGGTCAGCAGAGCTTGACCACGAGTTGGCGTGACGACTGATTCAAGCGGAGGCCACAAACGCGCTGTGTATGCGTTGGTTGCGAGAATGACGTATCGTGTGGAGATCGTTTCATCCTGAGTCTGGACTCCAGTGATGGCCCCATTTTCATCTCGAACAAACCCACAGACGGCACTGTTCGCCCGGAGATCTGCCCCTGCCTGCCGGGCAGCCTGTGCAAAGGCCAGCGCCAGTCGGGGAGGCGAGAGCTGGGCGTCGCTTTCAATAAAGCGACCGCCAACGGCTTTGTGTGTGAGCACGGGTAAGGCGCTTCGCAGCTTGACAGTGTCCCAAAGCTCCGCTGTCAAGCCAGCCGAGCACATTTGCTGAACCTGATCCTGGGTGAAGGTCCAATCCCGTTCAAACGCGATATACAGGCTGCCACCCCGGAAATACTCGACGTCTGCTCCAGTGCTTTCAAGAAAGTGCTCCAGCAGTTACTGGTTGGCCAGCAAGTGCGAAACGATCTCCGTTGAGAAGAGGTCTGTAGCTCCCTTGAGCAACAAACCACCACCGCGTCCCGAAGCTCCTGAAGCCAGGTCTTGGCGCTCCAGTAGCACGGTTCGCAGCCCGTGTGTGGCGCACTCGTGGGCGAAACAAGTGCCAACCATGCCGCCACCAATGATCAGAACGTCAAACATTGCAACGGTCCCGGTCGTCTTGTGGTCTCTATTTATTGAGGACTACAGAATATAGTGACGATACTCCCCCCCGGGAAACTCAATCAACTTCAGTTCCCCTCTCCCCAACGTGGGAGAGGATGAAGCCTTGAGAAGGCTTCATGGGATGAGGGGGCGAGCACACCGTTTTATTGATCGTGCAGGGCACCACGAGCCTCATCCACCACTGACTGTCGGGTGCTGATTCACCACATCGGCATCCCCCTCACCCCCTGAAGCCGTGAAAGAATTCAATGGTAGGGACGCGCTGCTGTGCGTCCGCGACGGTAAATCCAACAGGGACGCGGAGTACCGCGTCCCTACCGAATCGGGTTTACAAGCCCAAGCCAATTTTTTCACAGTTCCCTTCTCCCGCGTTGGGGCAAGAGGAGCTGATCAGGCCGGGACCGCATTGAACACAGCACGCAGAAGAGGTGTCACTATAATTCGTAGTGCTCATGACCCCAGCTTGAGGATGAGCACTGCGTTAACGAGAGGGGTTATTCGGTGGACTTCAAGAATGCAGCAAGCCGGTCGTTGAACTTCTTGGGATCGTCCAGAAACATGGCATGACCCAAGCCCTCAAACACCGTGAGCTGTGAGTTGGGTATCTGGCTTTTCATGAACTCTCCGATTTCTTTGTTCTCGGCAGTCATGGTGATGAGTGTCGGGACGGCGATCTTAGAGAGCAGAGGACGCCGGTCGGATGAAAAATAGTCGTAGCCCAAGACGGTTGCAACTGTCGTCGGTGTGCGGAGAGCTTCCTTCACCATCCATTCGAGTTCGGGATCAGAACGTTCAGTGGTGAACATGCTGTCTATGAACTCATTGGTCTTCGCCATGCGATTGTTTTCCCAGTCCAAAACGAGGCGGTTCGTTTCTTCGGGCGACAAGCCGCGCGGCCAGTCGTCCTTTTTCACCATGGACGGCCATCCATCCACCAGGACCACGGATTTCAACCGGTCGTTTCCGAACTGATTCACATATTCCAACACGACGGCCAGGGCCATGGACCAGGCCACCACCGTGACTCCATCGAGTTGAAGGCTTTCCATCAGGCGGCGAAGATCCTTGGCCTGCTGCTGAAGGGTGTTGCCCGAAAGGACTTTGCTGGAGTTGCCCTGGCCACGAGGATCCATCACGATGACGCGATGAGTTTTGGAAAACCCGGCCACTTGCTCTTTCCAAATACCCGCCGTCATCATCCAGCCCGGAACAAATAGCAACGGGTCTCCCTGGCCGGAACTCTCATAGTAGATCTTGACCTGCGGACCGACTTCGACGAACTCTGCCCTGAGCGACACGGGATGCGCAAGAAACAGCAGCATCCACACAAGACGGACTCTCGGGATTGGAAATTGCATCAGCCACCTCCACCAGCGAATCGAAGCCAGCATGGATCTCTGGGAATTCTATCGTTGAACCGAAGGGATAGCTTTATCTCTGAAAAGAACCGGCGAGGGCAAGTCAGGCTTGTGCGACTGACCGTGGCAAGGAAGGGTGCAACCAGTACGGCCTCACCTAAATAAACCGGGCCATCTGGATTTCGGCGGCGTCCTGAACTCGCTGCGAGGCTTCAAACGCTGATTGAATGAACTGGCGGAAGTCCTCAGCCGCCCTGTCGAGTGCTTGCAGCAGAGCGAAGTTATATTTCTTCACGGTCTTGTAAAGCTGGGTGAGGAGCTTTTTGTGGTTCTTCCCACCTTGCTCCTTGGCGACACAGTCTTCTGCCGATGTTACTGCGGTCCGATAACCACTCACGGCTTTAGCGCTGTTGGCCTTGTCTAGTTTTCGGGTGTGCAAGATAACAGCCTTCAGCCTGCTTTCGGCAATGCCCAGCCACAGTTTCAGCTGCTGCTCGGGATCCTTGGCTTGCTGCAAAGTTTCTTTTTCCTCGGCTGACAAGCTCTCCTGAGCGGCTAGCTGTGCCGTTGGCTGGCAGACTGATCCGAGTAAAAGAAACAGCGTTCCTGCCAGGGCGCTTTGCCGAAGGAGTAATGAAAGCATTCGAGATCCTTGCATGATCTACCGCTCTGTCATGGGAATGTATGGCGCTGGATACTGGGGTCCCAGATACTCTGCCCGCGGCCGGATCAGACGGTTGTTTCCGAGTTGTTCGAGAATATGAGCCGTCCAGCCCGAAATGCGGCTCACAGCAAAGATTGGAGTGAAAAGGTCCACTGCGATACCGAGCGTGTAGTAAACCGTGGCAGAGTAGAAGTCGACGTTGGCATTAATATTCTTTTCGCTTTTCATCATTTCTTCGATCAGGCGGGACATTTCGAACCATTTGCCGTTTCCCGAACTCTCGCAGAGTTCTTTGGACATGCTCCGCAGGTGCGTCGCACGAGGATCCTCGGTATGGTAGACACGGTGACCGAAGCCGCTGATCTTCTTCTTGCTTGCCAGAGCGCCCTTCACCCAAGCCTCTACCTTGCTCACTTCTCCGATGTCGAGCAGCATCCGCATCACGTCAATGTTGGCGCCGCCATGCAGCGGTCCCTTGAGTGCGCCAATGGCTGAAGTGACGGCTGAATGAACGTCTGAAAGCGTAGCCGCCGTCACGCGGCCAGCGAAGGTGGACGCATTCAGCTCGTGGTCAGCGTGCAGAATGAGAGCAACATCCATCGCTTTTTCTGCAGTGGCCGAGGGCTTCTTCCCGGTCAGCATGTAAAGTAAATTCGCTGCATGCGTCAGGCTCGCATCGGGCGGCACCGGATCCTGTCCATGACGAAGCCGCTCGGTGGCAGCGACAATGCCGGCGATCTGTCCGGTGAGCCGGTATGCCTTTTGGAGGTTTGCTTCGGAGTTGCTCGCTTGCCGGTCCGGATCATAAAGCGCCAGCGCCGAGACGGCGGTGCGCATCACATCCATCGGGTTCGCATCGTTGGGAAACGACCTCATCAGCCTAAACACTTCCTCAGGGACCGCGCGGTTCTTGGCCAGATCCCCGGTCAACCGGTTGAGTTCCGCCTGTCGGGGAAGCGTTCCAAACCAAAGCAGATAGCAAACTTCTTCGAAGCTGGACCTATCTGCCAGATCGTGGATATCGATGCCGCGGTACGATAAGACGCCCTTGTCGCCGTCTATGAAGCAAATGGATGAAGTGGCAGCAACGACATCCTGCAGGCCTTCCTTGGAACTAGACATGGAACTGCTCCTGAATGTGGATCGCGAACCGTATCGATGGCCGGCGGGTTAGATGATGGATCTTGAGGGCTGACTCAGCGACATACCGCAAAAATTCTAAACCAAACTCACATCATCTGAAAGAGATTAATCGGCCGAGTCGCTGCCTGAATCTAGAGCTTGGCGGGTGACCGTTGGTGTGCCGGAACGGGGATGCGATCCGCTTGAGTGAGTGCCGCCGTAATCGTTCCGATGTTGATCTTGGCCTTTAACTGGACGGGCATGCGCGCGGCATCAGCGGTCACCCAGACGAACAGCCTTCCTTTGCTCTTGAAGAGCCCGTCGAAGACTTTCGGTTCCAAACGAAAAGCCTGGAAGGTTCCTGCCGGAGTCCTGACTTCCTCCTGTGCCTGGATCTCGACAGTGACCTCGTAGGTTCGTCCGCCATCGTTGATCGGAAATTGCACCAACTCTCCCACGCGGAGGGTCTTGGTTCGGATGACATAGAGCGCCGAGATGACGTCCTGCACACAAGATGGAACCGGGGACTCAGTTCGTTTGGGGGCCAAATCAGGCCGGTTCAAATCACGGTCTTCCATTCGCGCTTGACGTGCCTTCGCATCGAACGTCACGATGGTTTCGCGATGGCGTCGCCCTTCCTGGATCTGTTTGGTGATTCTTCGCGAACACAAATCACTGGCCTGAAAGAACGACTCGAAAACGTCCACCACCTTGAACAATGCCGAGACAATCCCGGTGGAATAAACGGCTGCGTCGATCCGGTAAGTTTCTTCGTTTTGAAAGGACGTCTTCTCTGCCAGCGTCATCGTTGCGATTCCGGCATCAAAAACCTTCCAAGAGACGTTGTAGGTAAATCGCTCTCCCACTTCGAACGGCACCGTGCTGGCAGTGACGCTTGGTTTCTGCGCTGCCGCTGCGGTCCACTCGGGAACAGCCATGCGCAGCAGCAAACTGCCGGCAAACCCGGCGAGGACTGCCAAAAACACCTTGGGCACGTGTCGGAGATGCAGAAGCAAGTTCATGCGAGGCCTCAGGAAGTATGAAGCTTCAAAATCAAGAAACTGATCGCTGCAACGAAACCAGCCAGCGCCTGGTACTCTCGGTGCTTCATGTAGCGATGAAAACTAAAATGCCCTTGCCCAACTCTTTCCGGAGTGAGCAGCGGAAAAAACAGGGGCACAGTGGCCTGATAGCGCTCATACTCTCCGGGAAACTTGTGCTTCAAATACTCCCTTTCTCGCTGCATCACGGGCGCATAGATGGCGGCAAAGCAGGCCAGGAACAGAGCCGGAATGATGAGATTGCCACCTGCGATCGAGAACCCCAGGCCGATGACAAAGCTCCCAAAGTAAAGCGGATTGCGGGTCAACGCGTAGGGACCAGAAACGGTTAGTTCATCGTTCTTCCGGATATGACCGGTTGCCCAAGCCCGGATCAAGATCCCAACAAAAGCCAGACTACCCCCAATCCAGAGACTCTGATTTGATGGCGTTGAGAAATACAAATAGAGCGCGGCAAAAACGAATCCTGCGGGAACGCGAATTCTGGACAGTAACGCCTTGGGATCAAAGGTCATCTTGGAAGTCGGGACCCGATCGCGCCCGGAGCTGGAAAAAACTGAGGTCTAGCGCGTGCTCGTAACGACAGGCCGATGGATTGGACAAAGCAATTTGTCAGTGGTCCTTGGTCATCTATCATTTGTCAATTTGGGCCGCTGAGGGTACTGTCATCATCCAAATGAAAAATGACCAATGACCGCTGACAAATGACACATTCGCTTGACGCTTCAGTCCTGCCTCTGCTAACGGTCAGGGTCGAGGCGTATTCGTTGAGAATTGCTTCGGGCGCGAGACCTGCTGGCGCCGCCACTCAACGATGGACCCTTTCAGCCAAACGTTGCAATCCAGTTGCGGGCGGGTAGAATCTATCGCATGAAAGTGATTTCGATTGACGCACCCTGCAACGGCTCCGGAAAGACCTCTCTCATCCTTTCCATTCTGAGTGCCTTTTCGAATACGTTCGCGTTCACCAAGTTTACAACGATCTATGGTGACGAGCAGTTTTGCCCAGCCAAGGACCATGATTGCGCCTGCCACCGGCTGCGGGGAGACTATAACATCTGCACCGACGCCCAGGTACTGTCCAAGCCCGACACGGATACTGGCAGGATCTGGCGGGCTGGGGCGCTCCAAACGCTTTGGTGTGTTGCCAGGCCGGAAGGGTATCCGGAAATGCTCCGAGAGTACACAAGGAATCACTTGCGAGCGGACACGCCGCTGCTCGTGGAAGGAAGCACCGTAGCCAATCACCTAAGACCGGCCCTGCACGTGGTCGTCGTCAATCCGTTGTTACCCAAATCGTGGTGGAAAGACAGTGCGGAACAGGCTGTCTATGCAGCCGATTTTGTGGTCGTCAACCCTCACCAAACAGGGTTGGAACACGAAGACAGCGTCTCGACTGAAGAGATCGATGCCGTACTGGGACGAGTGCGGGGAAAATCTCTGAGAGGCTCCCTGGCGCCGCTAGGCCAATGGGAAGATCCGAGACTGTTCGAAACGGTTGCCCGAGTTCTCAAAGAGTGAGACTGAGAAGGCGTGGACACGCGCCGGCGCGCCTGCATCTGTGCGCAATCGGCTGAATGTGGGGTGAAAGCGAATGAGGGTGAGGCGGGGAATCTCTACTCTTGATGGGGCTGGCCAGAGGCTACGGTGGCGCGCACGAACCAGTCCCAGAGTCTGGGTTCGCTGGAAAAACGAACGTCGCCATCTTCTTCGCGCCAGGGATAAAGTACTTTGCCGAATTGCAATCCTCGGAAGCCAGCTTTCTGCAAGCGGCGCCGGAGTTCGAACGAGTAGTAGAATTTTTGGCGGTCTTCGCCGTCAGTATAGAGCCCCGCAATAAAGTCGTAACAGCTCCGTTTTGCCTTTCGCTGGGCACGGCGCAGCGCTTTTTCTTCGTTGTCGGTCCGTTCTCGCTCCCGGTCGAGAATCAGTCCACCTTCGTAAAGCACCGATTCCATGGATGGGAAAATTCCGGCGAGAATGCCACCTGGTTTGAGAGTGCCCGCCATCTCTCGCAGGATCTGGTCCACCACATCCAGGCTTGGCGCGAGCACCGAATTCACCGTGACGGCAACATCGAATTGCCCCTGGAAAACTGCCAGATCCGTGAGACTCTGCCGGCAATACTGCACGTTCTCGTGGGTACAGTTTTCTTGAGCTGCTCGCAGCATCTTAGGAGAAAAATCAACCGCCACAACTCCCTTAAAACGTTCTGCCAGAAAGGGTAGTAGGTTGCCAATGCCACATCCAAGGTCGGCGGCCGTCAGCTTCTCCCGCCCAGGCAGGGCATCGAGATAGTCTAACAACGGGTTGACCACCTCGGCTTGAAAAGGGGTGCTGATCTCGTCGAAGTAAGACCCCGCAATTCGGTCCCAAGCTTGAGCATCCATTCTCACATCCTCCCTGGACTCGCGCGAGCTCTCACTGAAGCAATCTTTGTAGCTCTGAACTTCCTTTTTATCGGCAAGGGGCCGGAAATCTATATGGTAGAATCACTTCAGGCTTCGCACCCCCAGGGAGTCTTACCAACCTCAATCCATGTCGAGTTCGTTCCCAAGCGCTGCCCTCATCGAAGGCTCCGGTACCCCCATCCTGCTCTTGCATGGTGGCCCCGGCTTGAGCGCCCAGAGTCTCGCGCCTGTTGCGCGCCTGTTGAGGAACGACTTTCAAGTTGTCGCTTACGACCAGCTTGGCAGCCAGGCTGCCGACTTGAGCGTGGCGCGATTGCTCCAGCAGATCGAAGACCTTCGGCGGAGGCTCGGTACAGAGACATTGGTTTTGCTTGGCCACAGCTGGGGCGCGGTGCTGGCCTGCCTGTACGCGGCTGCCTACAAAGCAAGAGCAGCGGCTCTGGTGTTGGTGCATCCGATGGAAGTCTCAAGCAACCATCTCGCTGTCACGCAGCGGGAATGGGAAAGACGTCGTCCGTGGAGAGATCGCCTCCGCACTTGGGCGATCCAGCGGGAGATCTCGCGCGGACGCTGTGATGCGGCTCGCAGGAACGCTCTGGAGGCAGAGCAGCTCTTGCTGGACTTCCGTTTGACCTGCGCAGATGGTCCTAAGGGTTCTGCCCTTCACGACCTGAGCTTTATGGGCTATGACTGGCAAGCCGCGGAACGGCTCTGGAAGGACCTGGAAAGGCGCTGGCCTGGCGCGGATGAGGGCAGCTACGATCTTTGCCCTGTGTTTCGCAGTATTGAGGCGCCGGTGCAGGTGATCGTGGGAGCAAGGGACGTCATTGATCCCCAATCTTCGAGACAAATTGCGGAACTCACCGAGGGCGAATACCTCTGCCTTCAGCGCAGCGGCCATTGGTCGTTTCTTGAACAGCCCCGGGAGTTCAAGACATCTGTCTGCAGTTTCCTGCAACACGAACACACAGGAAGTCGCCACAGCGTTCCGCTTCAGGAAACGAAACCCCTCAAAGCCTCAGCCGCGGGTGTACGCTAACGCTTCCTGTGATTCGAATGTTCGGATTCCGCAAAACAGGCACCTGCCTGGGGAGTGCGGACTTCTCATCCGCATATAAGCAGTCCCTTAGGCGGAGCGGACGAGACGTCCGCGCTCCCAGCGGTGATACCTCCCGCGGCTCGGCCTCGTGGTCGCGTTCTTTCTGACTGAGCCGGTGGCATCAGGCGGATCTCGGTTGGCCCTCTCTTGTCGTGTGCGGTATGGATGAGGACTTTCGCAGCATTCCACCGATGGTGCCTGGTGATATGAAGGAAGTAGAAGCCATTCGAAAACTGACCGACGAGGCCGTTGCTGCCTTGAATCGCGGGGATGTTGAGGCCAGCCTTGCGTTGCAGGCTTCGGACGCCCATGTGTTGGCGCCGCTGCGCCCAGCCGAAGCCGGCTCGCTGGCCATCCGAGCCTCGCTTGAGAGTTTGTTCAAGCAGTATTCGGTTTGCGAGTCCCGCACGCTGGAAGAGGTGGAGGTCCACGGCAACTGGGCGTTCACCCGGGGTTCTTACCGGTCCGTCTTGATTCCGAAAAATGGTGGGCCAGCCACTGAGGAGTCTGGCAAATACCTCGAAATACTCAGGCGAGATTCAACTGGGGCATGGAAATACTTCAGGAGCATTTGGAACAGAAATGACTAGTCGGAGAGTTAGTCAACCAAGGTGGCCGCTTCAGGTTCAGTCGCCAATGCCACGACCAGTAGCTGCCAACGTAAGGAGGCGGAGCCTCTGACTTCCGGAACTCTCCGCCTCCTCATGCCGGCGGCTACGCAACGATGTCCCTGGTTCGACGACGTCCAGGTCGTGTTGCCGGGCTGCTGAAGGATCGAGAACCATTCACTCGTAGTGGATTTCAAACCGTTTGTTCGTGATAAATACCACGGTCGTATCTCCGCTTGCACTCGCGCCGTGTTCCATAGTCGTGCCTTCAGGGAACCAAACAAATGTTCCGGGACCATAACTGCCTGAATGAGTGACCAGGGTTCCCTCCAACACAAACATGCCATGCGCACACGGGTGAGTGTGTAGCGGATTGATAACGCCGGCAGGGTATCGCACCAGCCGGACTTCCATTCCGGTCTCAGGATCTTCCATCAAGTTTTTCCGGTAAAGAGCCCGGCCAATCTTCTCGTTGAAGCGCTTTTCCCAGGGCATCGAGTTGGTGTCGATTGCAGTAATCGATTGATTGTTCATAAGTCTCCTTTATCCCCTCTCTATCCTACTCGTCGTCGTCCTCGTCCTCGACGAATGTCGGCAGTCAGAACGAAGACGAATGCGAAGACGTCAATCAGTTCGTCCGGCGTCGCGCTTGAAGCAAGGGGTTCATGGCGCTGTCAGGCCGGCTGCATCATAGCTACGTCGAATCCGCTCTAGCCATTCCTGCGGGGTGTCCACTCCTCCCTTTCGGAAGGCCAGCATCAGTGCGCCGACGACCGGTGGAAACACCGGGGCTGCTACTTGGGCCTGCGGATATTCGGACAGCACGAATTCCCTATAGGGGTGCCAGAGGAGTTCGCCCGATTCGAAAACACCCCCTACGCCTGAAAAGGTGAATGACGGCGGCGGTGTCAACCTCCGGACCGCTGCGCAAGCCATGGACCCGAGACCGCGTCCAGCCTCCTCAAAAATGCTGACGGCCACTTTGTCTCCAGAGGCTGCCGCGGCGGCAACCGTCGGGCAGACGCCGGCAATGCGCAACTTGGGCGACTCATCTCGATAGATCGCTTGAGTCATTTCGACTGCATCCTGGATACTGAGAGCCTGCAGCAGCAGCGAAGAGAGCAGCGTCGCAGGCCCGGCCCCGTCATGGGCCAGCGCGACGGAGGCCAGTGCCTGGCGCCCGATTTCATAGGCGCTGCCTGGGTCCCCAAGCAAGTATCCCCAGCCTCCAGCACGCGCGCTCGCGCCGCTGGCATTCATCGCAAACGCGATCGAACCCGTGCCGGCAATCGCAACCGCTCCAGTCATTGACGGAATGGCGCCCGCCAGTGCTGTCCGAGCGTCGTGATCAATAAAGATGGACCGCACGGCGAATTGCTCCTGAACCACTTTGCAGTAGGTCTTCGCCGCAGGAGCTTCAGGCCCTGAAACCCCGCTGAAGCCAAGAAATGCAAAGGCGATCTCGGTCGTATCCGGCAACCCTGCCTGTCCCAGTGCCTCATGAATGGCTTCATAAAGAGATCTGCGCACATGTTCCCGGGTGGCTCCGTCTTTCAAGTGAATGGCCGGACCGCCTCGACCTGCGCCGAGCACCCGCCCCGAAGAATCGGCCAGAATGCTCTTTGTCGCGGTTTGACCTCCGTCGATTCCGAGAAAGAGTCTCATGTCGCGTCACAGTCACCCAATCCAGAAGTTTGCGAGCCAGTGTAATCCAGGAGCGCCGCTGCAACAAGACAACCTCGCCAACGGGACAGAACTGGTGCACCCCCCGGTTTCTGTCGACTGGAAGGCAAACTCGGCTGACGCGGGTGTCGTAAGCAAGCAACAGGCGGCCACGAGTGTGTGGCAGCCTCCCTGATCCCTCGTATGCTAAAATGGCCTTTCCACGGCAGTTGCACAGATCAATGAAAAATCGACCCACTGCGTTTTACTTGAACCTTCTGCGAATCCTGGGTCTGACCGCCTGGTTCTTCCAGTCTTCGGTGTCAGAGGCACAACGCACCGAACCCGCGGTTCGTGTCTGGGTGGAAGAATCGCTCACCCGTGTGCAGCCGACGACGCCGGCCGGGTCGAAGAAGATCGTAGAGATTGCGGCCGCACGAAACGAAGTGGAATCGTTTCAGATCATCGTCTCGTCTACCGGTCCGAAACTGGAAGGTGTGATGGCGTTCGTGTCAGACTTGAGTGACGGGGCGGGCCATCACATCGCAAATACGCACATTAAGCTATACCGTCAGGAGTACATCTATCTGCGCAATCCCAGCCCATACTCCACCGAACCTCCCGGCTGGTGGCCCGATCCGCTGGTGCCTTTTCTGAATCCTTACGATGCCAAGCCGGTCTCAGCCATGCGCCTGAACCGCGAGGAACAGGATGGCAAAGTGTCTTACCAATTGTCCGGCGCACGCTTCGCCGGAAACGGCTTCACAGTCTGGCCGGCAAGAAACCAGCCTTTGTGGGTGGATATTGCCGTATCTGCAAACCAACCTCCCGGAAAATATCAGGGCACCTTCTCGGTTCAACTGGCTGACGCTGAAATCGTGGAGATTCCTGTGAAGCTCACTATTTGGGACTTTGCCTTACCCGACGGCTTGCCGTTCACGACTCAGTTTGGCAATTTGGACGGTGTGTCGGCAAAACATGGGGTGCCCGGCGGATCGTCAGCTTCGCTCCGGATTCAGGAGCGATATGCTGCGGCGTTGGAAGAACACCGCGTCGCTGCGCCGATTCCCTCCGCGTTGCTTCCAACCCTCCGCCCCAACGGCTCCATCGAGACGAAGAAGACACACGAAGCACTCAAGCGGTATCTGACCCAACATCGTACAGGCCCTTTTCGCATTCCAACCTTTCCCTCGCCAGAGTTTTCGGGAAAAGGGAAAAAAGCCTTGGTGCGTTATCTGCGGGACTTCTTTGCCTACTTGAAGGAGAACGGGTGGGAGCAAGGCGCCTACTACTTTCCGGTTTCGGAGCCCAATAGCAAAGAAGCCTATGACCGCGTTCGGGCCCTGGCTCAAATGGTGCGTGAAGCAGAACCGAGTATCCGTTTCCTGTGCACGGAACAACCTTACACCCAGGACATGGCTTGGGGAGATTTGCATGGCGCAGTGGATATCTGGTGCCCGCTGTTCACTTTCTTCGACGGCGAGAGCGCAGCCCGAGCCCGCGAACGCGGAGAAGCGCTCTGGACCTATTCGGCACTTTGCCAGAAGGCGCCGCCCTATCACCCCAACTTTGCCAACGTCAGCGGCCAGCCGGGCATGTTTTGGCAAATCGACTTCCCCTTGCTCAACTACCGCCTGCCGCTCTGGCTGAACTGGCGCAATAAGGTTGAAGGGCTTCTTTACTGGTCCGCTGTGCATTGGAGTGACCCGGAGCGCGACGTCTGGACAGATCCGGGATTCCGCAATCGTTACAACGGGGAAGGCTACCTGCTGTACCCAGGTACCGAAGCCGGTATTCCCGGACCTGTGCCGTCCTTGCGTCTCAAGGCGCTGCGCGACGGGCTGGAAGACTATGCATACTTCTCTCTGCTGGCGGGCTTGGGCGAGGGCGATCTTGTCGAGAAGGAAACGGCCAAGGTGGCGCATTCCTGGTGGAAGTGGGAGGAAGACGCGGAGCGCATCTATGCTGTCAGGTCAGCGATCGCGAAACGCATTCAGGAGAAGCAAAGGAAGCTGGCACCGTAACCGAGGATTGGACGCAGATTCCGCAGATTGACGCAAATGAGCTAAACGAACCGCCACGGCGCCAAGAGCGCCAAGCTGAAATCTACGAGAGAACGATCCGCCGGATGCCTTCTTTGAGAAGTGGGACGTTGAAGTTGATGAGAAGGCCGAGGTGATGTCCGGTGGCCCTGAGGTAGGAGAACATTTGGGCGGAATGCACAGGGCCAAGGGCATCGACGGCTTTCAATTCCACTACCAAAGTGCCGCCAACGAGCAGATCCAGCCTGGACTCACCAACCGGATGTCCTTTGTAGTCGACCGCAACAAGAACCTGCCTGAGAAAGGGAATACCACGCAGCGAAAGCTCAATGCATAGAGCTTCCTCGTAAACGGATTCCAAGTATCCAGGCCCCGGCATTCGATGAACCTCAATCGCAGCGTCAATCACAGCTCGCGCCAACTGATCCAATGCTCCACTTGGCTCCGTTCTCTTGGCGGCCATGGCGTCTTGGCGGTTCATGAATCTACTTCCTCGCAGGTTTTGTATCTAAGTTTATGTTCAGGTCTTCTTCCGTCACCGAGGAAGAGACACCTTGAGCAGGCACCTCTAATTTCGCAGTCCAGAAGAGCGCATTCAAAACCAGCCGTCGGAAGTTCTGATCGCCCCAGTTCTTGTGCGCGTGTCCCCCTGTGAAGCCAACCCCTCGACCCGTGTCTGGCCGCTCGACAGCCCACATCAGAATCTCGTCACGCCCTTTGTCCGCCACAATGTGCGTATAGGGACCGCGCGGCGAAGAGGTCTTGCCTTGACGGTCTTCATCTGATGGCTTGGCGATCAGGATCGGGGTGACCCCCTTCATTCCCGGTCGAAAGCGCATGTTGTAATACCACTCGTCGCGAATCTTGAACGGTGTGACGCCGCGGGTGATCGGGTGTTTGGGCAGGCTCTTGATGTTGGCATCCCAGTGCGGATTGGTTGAAAAGCCAGTTTCGTAGTAGCCGCCAATCCACTGCAGGAATTCCGGTCCACCTTTGTCCTTGGGCACCTCCACGGCATAGTGCGCACAGACGAGGCCAACCCCTTGTTTCATGAGTTGGCCAATCTGTTGGAGGTGGTCTTGCTGGATCACAGGATGGTTTGCCCCGCCATCCATGAAGAGCAGAACGGAATCGGCGGCATCAAAAGCGGAAGGATCTTTGGGCCAACCGTTGAGGTAAACGCCGGGCTGGACTTGAGGCTGTCCATCGAGACACTTTTTAAGCAGCAGACTTCCCGCGTTGAATTCGTGATCTCCCGCCGCGTGACTCGGAGTGCCACCAACCAAGACAATGCGCTTCTTGCCTTCCGGCTTCAGCCGTTTCAACTGAACGTTCTTGAACTGAACCAACATCGGCGGTCCGGCGTGCAATTGAAGCGCGAGAATGCCTGACGCCGAGCGTTTCTCCGGCTGCTCGTCCGTCACCTCGGACGTCACGTGCCCGTTGATCTTGTGAACCAGATGATTGCCCTGCGCTACAACGACGTAATCGTTCCAGTCCTCATTCCTGATCGCAGCCTGAATCTCGTCCGACTGGCCCACCGATCCAACCACCGTGGGCTTGCCGTCGGCGCCCACGACGGTTTTCTCACCACGCTTCGCCAAAATGCCCCGGCCTTTTTCCTCGTAGAGAATGCCTGAGAACATCTTGCCGGCTTCGAAATCGGCCTGGTAGCCGCCCGCGACCCAGTTGCCCAGATCCTTGCTGCGGTACTGGATGCCTGAGTTTCCGCCGACAATCCGATAGGACAGCCGGAGCTCGAAGTCTTCGACCGTGCCATCTCTCCAAATCAAAAATGTATTGCCCTGAGTCGGGTTGTCCGCCGTCGTCTGCCCGGTGACCAATCCATCTTTCATCGACCAGAATTTAGGATTGCCGTCCCAGCCAGAGAGATCCCTGCCGTTAAACAAGCTCTTGAATCCGGGATCTTCTGCAAAGCCGCTGACAGTCAGAGACAAAAGGATAAAAGAGAAAGTGAGAATGCGTCTATTCATTGGAGATCGCTCGCTTGGGACTGAAAGGTTCAGTTGCTCTAGAAAATTGTCGCCGTCGTCGCGCTTGTCTTCGACCAAAGGCCGAGTACAAGAGCGAAACCATGAAACTCCTGACTAAAACGCTGCCGGGATTGCTGACTTCACACTCCCTTTACTTCAATGCCTTCTTCAAAAACTTCACTCCCTTAATTGCGATGTCGTTCTTGTTCGGTTCCATTTCCCGCCAGATCGAGGCAGCTTTCGCAATCACCAGAACATCGGGAGTAAATGACTCGATCACAACATCACCCTTGTAGCGGATTTTCTTGAGCGCCTTCGCGATGCTCTTCCAGTGAATGTGATCGTTGCCCGGAGTGCCGCGGTCACTGCCGCAGGCGTGGAAATGTCCCAATAGCTTGCCGGCTTTCCGGATTGCCCTGGCTGGTTCCTTCTCTTCAATATTCATGTGGAACGTGTCCAGATGGATGGAGAGAGCCGGACTGCCAACGTCCTGAATCATCTGAATCGCCTGGTCGCAGGTGTTGATAAAGTCGGTCTCAAAGCGGTTTAGCGGTTCCAGGGCGATCATCTTGTTCTTCTTCTCAGCATACTTGCACAGTGCCTTAAGATGCTTCACCACTTGCTTCCATTGGGCTCGGCGTTCTTTTTCAGGAACAAATTCAGCGCGACCGACGGCGGAATAGATAGGACCCACCAGGACGGGGGCATCCAGGATTCCCATCATGTCGATGAGCTTGTGAACGTAGTCGAGGCATGCCTGCTGCTCCTCGGGCGTTCCGCGCAGATCCCGACCTGGACCGAAGGCTCCGCATAAAGTTCCGGCGACCAAACCGTTACGGTCAAGTTCCGACTTGACGTAGGCCGGATCGATGTGAGACTCATGCTCGACAGCGATCTCGACCGAATCAAATCCCCAGGACTTGAACGTCTTGAACCACTTGGTGCTGTCATCGGTGAAGGGGGAAGTGAACAGAAACGTGTTGATGCCGAATCGCATGAGCGTGTCCTCGCTGGAGATGTCTGATGCGGAACCCTGCCTTTTGGAAAAGCGTTATTTAACCATCAAGACCAGACTTGCGCAAAAGGTTTTCTGAGGTGTGGTTTGAGGTTGCAAGGGTTCATCACGCGGCAAGAAGGCTTTATCAGAACACCAGACAACATCTGGCGTGGGGTCGCCATCTCAGCGGATTGTGACGGTTTGCATTTAATAATTCGATGCCGCAAGTCGTGTTTCCGCTTCTCGCGGCAGGAGGAATAGCATGAGCCTTAAGAAAGCAAAGTTGCTCTTGGCAATGGTGTTAGCATCCGCGATGTTGGTTCTTGTTGGCTGTGAGTATAAGACCATCAACCAGATCATGGCTGAGCCGCAGCGTTATGCCAACCGCGACGTCGGGATCACCGGAAACGTCGTTCGCAGCTTTTCTGTATTGGGTGCGGGAGCTTACCAGGTAGATGACGGCACTGGAAAAATGTGGGTGGTCGCCAAAAATAACGTGCCGCGGGAAGGGGCTCGTGTGGGCGTGAAAGGGAAGATCCAGGACGGCTTCAACCTCGGGGGACTGGTGAAACTGCCTGAAGTTGTCAGGTCAGGGATGGTGATGATAGAGTCAAGCCATCGAGCCAAGTAGACGCATCGGGGAGTGAATTGTTCGGCTTTGGCTCAGGTCACGACGTTTGCCAATGCTGATTCAGACTGCAAAAGAACCCGTTTACGATGCCGTTGTCATTGGTTCTGGCGCCTCGGGTGGCATGGCAGCCTGGAACCTCACGCGGCAAGGTGCCCGCGTCCTGATGCTTGATGCGGGCAGCCATTTCCACCGGAAGGACTTTTGGACCCACGTTCCACCGTATGAATGGCGGGAACGGATACAGCGCGGAGAGCAACCGCCGCCGTTTCGGCTGAGTTTCCAAGAGCAGCCCTACCTCTCACCTCCCGAAAAACCTTTCGATCTCTGGCGTGTCTGGGGAGTCGGCGGCAAGACCAACGTCTGGGGCCGCGTCTCGCTGCGATTGTCTGACTTGGATTTCAAAGGCGCCGACCGCGACGGCTGGGAAATTCCTTGGCCCATTTCTTACAAAGACATCGCTCCCTATTACGACCAGGTTGACCAGCTCATCGGCGTTTGCGGAGGTAGTGACGATTCGGACTCTCTGCCGGGCAGTCGCTATCACTTGCCTCCGCCGCGCCCTCGGTGCGGCGAAGTGCTCTTGAAGAAAGCTGCCCAGCGTGCTGGCATTCCCATCGTAGCGGGCCGCCGCGCCGTCTTAACCCGCCCTCACAACGGATTTGCTCCCTGCCATTACTGCGGCGCCTGCGGCCGTGGTTGCGACACTGCCTCATTCTTCAATTCTGCCGATCACCTCATTCCGGTTGCTCTCAAGTCGGGCCGTCTCACGCTGCGGACCCATGCTGTAGCCGCCCGGATATTGCCCAATGCCGAGGGACTCGCGGGCAGTGTTCAGTATTTCGACCGCCAGACCAAAGAAGAACATCATGCCTTCGGAAAAGTGATTGTTCTGGCGGCTTCGTGCATCGACTCCACACGCATACTTCTGAATTCCAAATCAAGCCGCTATCCAAACGGGATCGGCAATGGCTCGGGCGTCATCGGCAAATATCTGTGCGAGCAGGTGCGCTTTCACGTGCGGGGATTTCTGCCTCAGCTTTATGGCCGGCCAGCCAGCAATGACGATGGCATCGGCGGCGAGCACATCTACATGCCGCGCTTCAACCATCGCGGTAAGGCTCGCAACTATCTGCGTGGATTTGGCGCGCAGTTTTGGGGCATAGGCTGCCAGGCGGGAGCTGGCCACTTTGCAAAATACCTCAAAGGATTCGGCTCCAGTTTTAAGAAGGATGTGAAGCGGCACTATCCGGCCTGGATCGAAATGCACCCTTACGGCGAAGTGCTGCCGCGTGCGGACAACTTCGTGACCGTCGAGGGCACGCCACTCGATGCTTTCGGCGTGCCGCTGCCCAAGATTGCGCTCTCCATCGGCGACAACGAACGAGCCATGATCGAAGAAATGTACGACACGGCCCAGGAGGTCATGCACGAAGCCAAGGCCGAGCTCGTCCACTTCAAACGAGGCAGCGTTGATATCGCGGGCAGTGCGATTCACGAACATGGCACCTGCCGGATGGGCGATGATGCCAAGCGTTCGGTGCTCACCGGATTCTGCCAAATGCACGAAGTGAAGAACCTGTTCGTGGTCGATGGCAGCGCCTTTCCCACAGCCACCGAAAAGAACCCCACTCTGACGATTCTCGCCCTCGCATGGCGTGCCACCGACTATCTAGCCGAGGAACTGAAGAAGGGAAATTTGGGTTGACTGGAAAAGCAGAGACACAGAGGCACTGAGACTATAGAGCAACGAAGAGTATCTGAGGGAGGTGACGCTTGGGAGGCACCGCACTTTGCTTCTGCGGCCACCTTCGCTGGCGATTGAACTCTCCGATGCCTTCTCCGTGCCTCAGTGTCTCTGTGGTTTGCTTTTTGTTTTCGGCGGCCGCGAGGAGTCAGTGAGTCTTGGCTTTCGTTCCAAACTCGATCATCACGCTGACAACAGACTTCGGACAGGACGACCCCTTCGCTGGGATCATGAAGGGCGTTATCCTATCGGTCAATCCCAACGCCCGGATTGTTGACATCACACATGGAGTCCCCGCCCACGACATTCTCGCAGGCGCGATGGCTCTGCAGTCGAGTTGTTCCTATTTCCCGAAGGGTACGATTCATCTGGCTGTAGTCGATCCAGGCGTGGGTAGTAGCCGCCGCCCTGTGCTGGCTGTAAGCGATCACCATGCCTTTGTTGGTCCAGACAATGGACTTCTCTCGCCATTGATTCAATCGCAAAAGGGAGTACAAGTCTTTCACCTCACCGAAGAGGTTTTCTTCCTCAAGCCGGTAAGTCAAACCTTTCATGGAAGAGACATTTTTGCACCGGTTGCCGCGTGGCTTTCGCGCGGGAAGGATCCCGAGTCCTTTGGAAAGCCAATTGAGGACTGGATTTGGCTTCATTGGCCTGGCCCCCACCGAAGTGGCAAGGGTCTAAAGGGTACGGTGCTGCGCATCGACCACTTCGGTAATCTGATCACCAACATCTCGCTTCACGATTTGTCCAGCCGGTGGGCCACGCGCGACGCTATTGAAATACAGATAGGCGAGCACACGATACACAGGGTTTGCACATCCTATGCCGAGGCAAAAGGTGGGGAGCCATTTGCGATAATGGGAAGTGCGGGCCTGCTGGAAATTTCGGTGAAACAAGCTTCTGCCGCCGCGTTGTTGAGTGTTGGCCCCCTGGAGGAGTTTGAGATACGTTTCTCCTAACGATTGAGAAAAGTGAAACCGCATTGGTTGTAGCGCAGACGGCCGCTTCTGGCCGTCTGCGGCTTTTCGTCTGTTATCAACCGATCAACCACCGCAGACCTGCCTGAAAACGGCAGGACTGCGCTACATGAGTTATTTTGGCTTCGTGTCAGGGGGAAGGGTGAGCTCAACTAAACGCACGTCAAGAAACTTGCAGCGCTTCGTTGTGGTACTGCTGTTTTTAGGTTACGGGCTTTCCCTGCCAATCGTGGTTGGGTCTTCACAGGACCAACCACCCCAGGTGAGCCAGGCGCATGTTCCAACTCGCCAGCCTGACCTGGTTGAGTTGATTTCATTGGATCCCACGCTGCGGCTCGATGTCCGCTACGCGACAGCCAACAATCTGGTGGGTCGCCCGGTCTACGATCAGGCCCGAGCGTTTCTGCAACGTCCCGCAGCTCAAGCGCTGGTGCGTGCTCACCAGTCGTTGAAGAAACACGGATACGGGCTGCTGATCTTTGATGGGTACCGTCCTTGGTCAGTGACAAAGATCTTCTGGGATGTCACTCCTCCAGAGAAGCGACGGTTTGTGGCGAACCCTGCGGAAGGTTCGAAACACAATCACGGCTGTGCCGTCGATCTGTCGCTTTATGACTTGAAGACCGGCAAGGAAGTTGCCATGCCCGGCGTGTACGACGAAATGACCGAACGCTCCTACCCGAAGTACAGCGGCGGTACAGTCGAACAGCGGACAGCCCGAGATCTGTTGCGGAAGACCATGGAAAAGGAGGGCTTCAGGGTCTATCCATTTGAATGGTGGCACTTCGATTACAAGGACTGGCAGAAATATCCCATCCTGAACACCCCGTTTCGCCAGATCGCTCCGGCACAAAGGGGCTACTGAAATCTTCGCGCTCGCAACGCACGGAATTCGTTTGCCTCACTAACTAGTTTCTGTCGCGAAACTCGAAAGCCCTTCCTGTGAGGGCTTCTTAACGTTTTTGGGGCCCATGAAATGAAGTCCTTCTAGCGACGTTTCCCGACGCGGTGGGCAGCCTGCCGCTTCGGGGACACGGTTTGCGATCGTTCTGGCGGCGGCTGCAGTTTGAGTCGCGACAGTTCCATTCCCAGAGCAATCCAGCAGTCCACCAGCTTTCGCAACCGCTGGTAATTTCGCAACTGCT